>JACCDW011130989.1_pt1 | contig 11781 bp, 12 predicted proteins | sample 7449781 | NCBI WGS metagenome assembly JACCDW01 (sample SAMN15323449, study PRJNA562643) | freshwater metagenome | isolation source: river surface water | place: USA:Blue River Watershed | collected 2017-08-18
ATCTATGTACCTGACTTTTTTATACAGTATGCAGATAAAAAAGGCACAATCCAAGTTGAACTAATTGAAGTTAAACCAGCAAGTCAAACATTACTAGAAAAAGTAGGAAAAAATAGAAATAATCAGCTCCAATGGGCTAAGAATCAAGCAAAATGGAGAGCTGCTCAAATTTGGTGCGGCAAACAAGGCATTAAATTTAGAGTCATTACAGAAAATGATTTATATCACAATGGTAATTTAAGATAAGTATTTGTATGAAAAAACTAGAAGAAATATTAGATCTTCCTGAAAGTAAAAAGATCATTAAAAAAGAAGAAAAGGAAAAAGCTACAGAAGTAGCAGAACCTTTATTAAGAGACATAGCAGAATTTGACAAAATAGCTGCTGCTCTTCCGCAGGTTAAAGGTCTCGGCGATATTAGTGATAAAGAATTTGACGAACTCGCACAAAGAGCCACGGATGCCTTTGATGATTTAATGGATTTAGGTATGAATGTAGAAGCTAGATATTCTGGGCGTGTTTTTGAGGTTGCAGGTACAATGCTAAAAAACGCCATCGATGCTAAAGCAGCTAAGATAGACAAAAAACTAAAAATGGTAGAACTTCAGCTTAAAAAACAAAAACTGGATCAAGATAGTAAAACTGATGACAGTATAGATGTTAGTTCAACTGGAGTTATTGTTACAGACCGTAACAGCCTAATTGAAAAACTTAAGAATATGAAATAAATATACTATTAGGATTGTATTATGAAATCATTTAAAGATTACTTAGTAGAAAGTATTGAAGAAAAGAAATACACTTTTAAACTAAAAGTGGCAGGAGATTTGCCTGAACATTTTGAAGATACTGCCAAAGCAGCATTGGACAAATATCAAGTATCAGCTTTTACTAAAGGCAAAACTACTCCAATTCAGTCAAAATTAGCAGACTTTCCTACATTAGAAAATCAACAGATAACTATCTTCGATATTGAACTAGATTACCCAACTACTAGTCAGGTTCTGACATCATATATCAGCGAGCAAACAGGATTAAATCCTTGCTGTATTAAGGTAAGAAGTCTGAAAGAAGAGGAAGAAGCAGAAATTAATGCTGAACACTTAGAAGAAGAATCTAAAGATTCTCTACTATTAAAAGATTATGAAAAAGAAAATAATCAAAATATTGTGGGTGAAAAACACGTGGCAAGTTTTTTAAAAGAATTAGCAAAACAAAGTAAAGAAAAACAACCAACACAATACAAAGGCGTAAACGAAAAGATTTTAGCCAAAACTTCGTCAAAAGAAAAAGCAACTGCTCAGGATAAAGGAACTGCATCAAAGAGTCCAATAGGCTCATCTGCAAAAAAAGGATAATAAAATGAATTTTCAAGAATTAATGGCTCGTATGGCCGAATTGGACAAACCAGTTAACGAAGAAGAAAAATCTGATAAAGATTATGACGGCGACGGCAAAGTAGAAAGTCCAAAAGACGAAGTTTGGGGCAGTAGAGCTAAGGCAGCTGCAAAGGCTGGAAAGCCTTTCGAAGAAGATACAGTAGATGAAACATTCGAACAGGGCATAGAAGAAATCGCTAACGAAGTAGACGAATGTGGTGATATGATGAGTCCTATGAGCAGTATGTCTCCTAAACAATCTGATAATGTTAGTATGAATGTTAGTATGAACGGCTCTGGTAGCGGCGGCATACGCGATTTAATGAATATTTTACGCAACATCGATAAAGGCGATATCGGACACAATCACGATGACGGTATAGACTTAAAGCCAGGTCCTACTCTTATTCCAGATAAAATGCCTATGATTGGGGATCAATATGACAACAGTCCAGATCCTATGACTATGGGAACCGATGCTGTAGTATATTCCGGAAACGATCTACATAAAGCAAAGGATAGCTATAGCGATAAACCTTATAGAGGAGATAATCCTATGGCCGTCGAATCAATTAAGAATAGATTAGATTCTATGTATGAACAAATGAAAAAATAATTTGCTTAGAGATGTGCCAAACCGGGCTTAGAGCCCGGTTTTTTATTGTAAATACAATTATGGCAAATAAAAGTTTAGATGGGGTCTTAACTAAAAAGGCCCATACCAAAGAAACATTTACTGAATTACAAATCGCAGATTTGCTAAAATGTGCTGACCCCAATAGTGGGCATCATTATTTCTGTGAAAACTTTTTTTATATACAACATCCTGTTAAAGGTAAAATGCTGTTTGAACCTTTTGAGTATCAAGACAGGTTGTTAGATGCTTATCACGGACATAGATTTAACATTAATATGCTACCTCGACAGATGGGTAAGACCACTTGTGCAGCAGGATATCTGCTGTGGTACGCAATGTTTCACCCGGACCAGACCATTCTAATCTCAGCACACAAATATACAGGCTCGCAGGAAATTATGCAACGTGTGCGGTATGCCTATGAACTGTGTCCGGACCATATTCGCTGCGGTGTAATCAACTACAACAAAGGCAGTATTGAGTTTGACAACGGCAGTCGTATCATATCAACCACAACTACTGGTAATACAGGTCGTGGTATGTCTATATCACTACTATATTGTGACGAGTTTGCGTTCGTTCCTCCTAATATTGCAGATGAATTTTGGACATCAATTTCTCCAACACTAGCGACCGGCGGTAAAGCAATACTAACTAGTACTCCTAACAGCGACGAAGATACATTTGCTACTATATGGAAAGAAGCTAACAAAAAGTTCGACGAGTACGGTAACGAACAAGATGTAGGTGTTAACGGATTTTTTCCCTTTACTTGTAAATGGGACGAACATCCAGACAGAGACGATGCTTGGGCCGTACAAGAAAGAAGTCGAATTGGTGAAGAACGATTTAGACGTGAATACAATTGCGAATTCTTAGTTTATGATGAAACACTGATTAATAGTATTTGTTTGGCAGGCTTAGAAGGTAAAACTCCTTTAATGAATATGGGCCAAACCCGATGGTACAAGAAACCTGATAAAGAACACATCTATGCTATAGCATTAGATCCAAGTTTAGGAACTGGAGGAAACAGCGCAGGTATTCAAGTATTTGAACTTCCTAATTTTGTACAAATAGCAGAATGGCAACACAACTTAACTCCTGTACAAGGGCAAATTAAAGTTCTTAGAGAAATTTTAAAGTATATAGTAGATGAAATAGGTGAAGAAAATAGTAGAAATATCTATTGGAGTGTAGAAAATAATACAGTAGGAGAAGCCGCACTTATTTGTATTAGAGATATTGGAGAAGAAAATTTTCCTGGATTATTTGTAAGCGAACCTATACGTAAAGGTCACGTTCGCAAGTTCCGTAAGGGATTTAATACAACACATAATACTAAGATATCAGCTAGTGCAAGATTAAAGTATCTTATAGAATCAGGAAAAATGACAATATATTCTAAACCTTTAATATCAGAATTAAAAGCGTTTGTTGCTAAAGGCATCACGTTTAAAGCCAAAGAAGGCGAACAGGATGACTTAGTTAGTGCTTGTTTGCTCATAGTGCGTATGAGCCAAGTTCTAGCAGACTGGGACGCTAGAGTATTTGACAATTTCAGCAGCAACGAAGGGTTCGAAGACGAGGATTACGAGCTTCCAATGCCCATTTTTGTTTCATCTACGTTAGGATAAATATCATTATGGATAAGAATCTTGACTTAGCTGCCGACGAATTATTTGCAAAACTTAGATCTCAGTTCTCTCACATTAAAATGAAGGACGAAGCAGGGGATCCGACTGACGAGCCTAAATTGGCAAGACAGTTTTATTTTAATTTTACCAAAAATAACGTACCTTTAGGAAGTATAAGAGTTGATTTATCTCAAGATGAGGGTTTAGTAGTTATTTTTAGCAATGATATAGTTCAAGGCCAGCCTGACGCAGTAAGAAATATTTGGTTTAATTTTATTGAAGAATTAAGAGAATTTTCAAAACCAAAAATGTTAGACTTCGAAGTACGTAATATTAATTTAAAGAATTTAGATAAACGTGGGGAAAATACAATGACCGAAAGTAAGTTATGGGGCGGTAATAGAACAAGTTATCAGGATCTTGGAGAAACAAGATTAATTATCAAGCATAATCAACCAATCAATCCTGATTTACCAGCAGGAAGAACTTTACACATTGAAAGCATTTATGTAGAAAATGCAGCAGGAGAAAGATTCCGCTATCCAGTACGTCATTTAAACGGTGCAAGAGCAATGGCAGAACATATTGCTCACGGAGGCACTCCTTACGATGATATCGGAAAATTTGTAATCGGCTTAAGTGAGGAGCTATCTAGTTTAAGAAAGTTTAAGAACTATGTTAGTAGAACATCTGGCGTTTCTGAAGCAATGGGTGATATTAATAACCGTGTTGTAGAACGTATTGAGGAAATTAAAAAGCAAATTAATAGTTTACAAAAAAGTTCTTTTTATGAATCATTTGCAGAAAGTTTTACAAAGTCGGAAGAAAAAGATATCCCTGAAGAAATTGTTAATGACTGGGTAGATAGACTAACTGTAAAGTCATTTAATGAAGAATTAAAAAATGTATTTCCTTATATTTACAAATTAGTTGGAGAAGAAATTCATCCTGTAAAAGAAATTGATTACTCAGATATTTTACCTAATGTAAGCGAAGTAGACACTACTGAATCACTAAAAATTGAAAACACTTTACCTGAAGAACGTAAGTTTGAATTCTACTTAGACAAGATTTTAGGAGAAGACGGTACTATTTTTAGTCAAAACGACCAAGAACAAAATATTGCCATTGAAAAACTAAATGAACTATTATCTCAAGAATTTCCAGTAGGTACAGATGGCACAAATGCCATTGAAAGCTTGCAAGAAATTATTGGAGACGATGAACTTAATGAAGTATTCAAAGAATTAGCTGATATTAATCCTAATAGTGATGTAAGATCTATTTTAAAAGATTATATTCAAATTAAGGACGAGGAAAATGGCACAGACATTATGAATCAACTTAATTTCGAAGGCGGAGCAGAAGCGCAAGCACCTCAACCTGAGCCAGCTGCCGAACCGGCCGCTGAACCAGCACCACAACCCGAACCCGCAGCCGCACCTCCAAGTATGGCAATGAGTCCTGGAGTTGCAATGGAAGGTAGTATCAAACGTGTTATCGAACGTGCTAAAAAAGCAGGAATGACCGCAGAAGATAAGTTCGAATTATTTGGAGAAGAAATTTCTTTAGCAGATGCTATTAAACGTGCCGGTTTAGATGTAAATGAATTTTTCAATGACGGTTATCAAGACAGCGGTGACGAAATAGTCGAATTCGTAAAAAGTATGTTCGACGAAAATGGAAATACTCCAAAAGGCCCAACCGGTGTGCTACTTTCAGTAGAAAAGAAATTTGGGGAAGAAGCATTAGATAAAGCCAAACACGTAATGAACGAATTAATGAGTAAAGCCGAAATGCAAAGAATACAAGAACTTGCAGGATTGGCAAAATAAATCAAAAAATAAAGTTATTTTTCTTGCAAGACTAAATAAAAACGCATACAATAATATGTATGCGTTTTTTGTTTAGCGGGTGCTAAACAAACTAAAGGCAAATATAGGCTAACAATAGGAGATAATCATGGCTACATTAGCAGAAATTCGTGCAAAATTAAAAGAACAAGAAACACGCAGTGGTGGTGAAAAGACAGGCGGGGATAATTCAATATATCCTTTTTGGAACTTAAAAGAAGGTTCCGAATCTACAGTAAGATTCCTTCCAGACGGCAATTCAGATAACACATTTTTCTGGGTTGAACGTGCAATGATCAAACTTCCTTTCGCAGGAGTTAAAGGTCAAACAGAAAGCAAGCAGGTTACAGTTAACGTTCCTTGTATGGAAATGTATGGTGAAACTTGCCCAATTCTTTCAGAAGTTCGCGGCTGGTTTAAAGATCCAAGTCTCGAAGATCAAGGTCGCAAATATTGGAAGAAGCGTAGTTATATCTTTCAAGGATTTGTTGTCGAAGACGGTCTAAAAGAAGAGCAAAAACCTGAAAATCCAATTCGTAGATTTATTATCGGTCCACAGATTTTCCAACTTATTCGCGGAGCATTACTCGATCCTGAAATGGATGATCTGCCAACCGATGCAGTTAACGGTGTAGATTTTAAATTGATCAAGACCAGTAAAGGCGGTTATGCTGATTACAGCACTTCTAAATGGAGTCGTCGTAGTCGTCCATTAGATGATCAAGAAGCAGCTGCCTTAGAAGCACACGGCTTATTCGATCTTAAAGATTACTTGCCTAAAAAACCAACAGAAATAGAAATCAAAGTAATCAAAGAAATGTTCGAAGCGAGTGTAGACGGCGAGCCTTTTGATATGGATCGCTGGGGACAATATTTTAAACCAGCAGGTATGAGTTCTGCTACTGGAGATCCTGTTGCTAAAATTGGACCTCCAAGCAACCCTCAGACAAGTCCGGATTTAGATGATGATCCTCCTTTTGATACAGCACCTGTTGCAGCACCTAAGAAAGACACTGCTTCTACTTCTTCAGGATCAAGTAAGGCAGAAGACATTCTTGCGATGATTCGCAATCGTCAAAAGTAATATAGTATAAGTAATAGAGTGCAAATTTGCACTCTATTACTGGATTAACTATGGACTGGTCAATTATAGAAGAAGCGCAATGGAAACTGCGCCAACATCCCTTAACTTCAAGACAAAGTATTTGCTGCATAGACGATTTACAAGTTTTTATGGAAAATCATGTCTATGCAGTATGGGACTTTATGTGTCTAACTAAAGCACTACAACAACATTTAGCTCCAAGCGGTAGCACCTGGGCACCAACTTATTCTGCTAGTGCTAGAAGATGGGTCAATGAGATTGTTTTAGGTGAAGAAAGTGATATAACATTTGATAGTGAAGGTCATTTAAGTCACTTTGAGACATATCTTGAAGCAATGAAACAAATTGGAATTGATATAGAATGGATATCTAAATGGCCAAATTTAGTAAAAGACATTGGATGGGAAAATGCAATCTCGCACCCTCGAGTTCCTGATGCAGCAAGGCATTTTATGTCGGAAACTAAAAAATTTATCGATTCGGATAAACCTTGGATTATGTGTTCGGCATTAGCGTTAGGTAGAGAAGATTTACTTCCTGAACAATTTCAATCAGTGTTATATCAATTAGAATGTTTAGATATTCCTAGCGAAATTTTTAGATGGTATCTAGCAAGACACGTAGAAATTGACGGTAATGAACACGGACCTGCTGCTAGAAGGTTATTAGAAGAATTATGCGGTGATGATCCTGTTAAACACCAAGAAGCTACTGATGCAGCATTACAAGCGATTAAAGCCAGAGAACGGTTCTGGGATATTTTAATTCAAAACAATTTCACCATCTAATGGCAAATATAATTCTTTATAGTCAGATTGGATATAGACCATTAATCTTTAGACCAATAGCTTGTTATACCCTTGCAAGATGGTTAGAGGAACACGGGTATACTGTACAAGTAATTGAATTTACTCACTTATTTTCTGCACAAGAGCTTGTAAAATACTCTGAAATGTTCATAGATAGTAACACCTTTTTAATAGGTGTTAGCAGTACTATGTGGAGGAACTATGATAAAGTTTTAAATATGATGGGTAGACACGAAGGAACGCCTGAAAATATAAAAAACGCTTTGTCAGAATTAAAACTAAAATTTCCTAAAATAAAAACAATGATAGGAGGTCAAGGATTATACAACATTCCAGAAGATGAGTATGATTTTATGATACGAGATTCGTTTGGCGAAAATTCAGTATTAAAATTAGCAGACGAATTATCTAATAAAACTTTTGGAACGAAACTAACTAGAAAACAATTTATAATTGATCATCAAAGATTTGTTTTTAAAGATCACGACTGTATACTTCCAGGAGAAACTTTACCAGTAGAATGGGGAAGAGGTTGTATATTCCAATGTCCTTTTTGTAGAGATCCTAATATAGGCAAGAAACCAGGCACAGACGAAAAGCCGGTTAGTCTAATGGTGGATCAATTCACAGAATTATATGAAAAATTTGGCACAACAGCATATTATTTCTTAGATGAAACATTTAATGCTAACAGCGAGAGATTAATAGACTTAGAAAAAGTTTATAACAAATTGCCTTTTGAATTAGAATTTATTTCTTATAATCGAGGAGATTTGTTAGATGCTAAACCTTGGACACAAGATATTTTACATAGTTGCGGACAACGCGGTACATTGATGGGCATCGAGTCATTTACTCCTGAAGCGGCTAAAAGTGTAGCTAAACCTTGGAGTGGTAAACGTGCAAAAGATTTTCTTTTAGAATTAAAAGAAAAATGGCCTAATACACATATAGATTGTCATTTTATTGCAGGTCTACCAGGCGACACTGTCGAGACACTAGTAGAAACATCAAAGTGGCTGGAACAAAGTAATTTAGGATTTTATTGGTTTTTACCTCTAGGTATGATGAGAAATGAACAGTTTGGAACCTGGGAAAAAAATTCAGAAGATTATGAAATTACTTGGCCTAAGCCAGATGATGACGGATATTGGGAAAGAGGTTATTGGAATTGGCACAAAGCATATCACATAGCTGCAACTTTAAATAGAAAAATGAAAGTTTTTGAAAAATATACAATGTGGACTTTAGGACCTTTTAATACAGCAGGAGTTCCTATGAAGCAAGCTGTAAATAAAAAAGTTAAAGATATAATTGCAATTTCAGGAGACTTATACTTGAAAGAAGAAGAACTTTTCAATATGTACAAAGAAAAATTGGCAAAACAAGCAGGAAGATAATCATTTATTTTGACAGGCAGCAATTATTAATTTATTATTATAAAAAGGAAAAATTATGGCAAAGGCATTCGATTTATCAAAATTTCGTAAAACACTAACTAAATCTATCGATGGGTTAGGTGTAGGATTTAATGATCCTACAGACTGGATCAGTACCGGTAATTATGCACTTAACTATCTTATTAGCGGTAATTTTACAAAAGGAGTACCACTTGGTAAAGTTACTGTATTTGCTGGAGAAAGCGGTGCAGGTAAAAGTTATATTTGTTCAGGTAATTTAGTACGTCACGCACAAGAACAAGGCATCTACGTTATCTTAATCGATAGCGAAAATGCTCTAGACGAAGATTGGTTAAAAGCTTTAGGTGTAGATACTAGCGAAGATAAGCTTCTTAAGCTCAATATGGCAATGATCGATGATGTTGCTAAAACTATTAATGAGTTTATGAAAGAATATAAAGCGATGGAAGATCGTCCTAAAGTTTTATTTGTAATTGACAGTCTTGGTATGTTGCTAACTCCAACAGACGTTAATCAATTTGAAGCAGGAGATCTTAAAGGTGATATGGGTAGAAAGCCTAAGGCACTTACGGCGTTGGTTCGTAACTGTGTTAATATGTTTGGTAGTGCTAATGTCGGCCTGGTGGCTACTAATCACACATATGCTAGCCAAGATATGTTTGATCCGGATGATAAAATTTCCGGAGGACAAGGATTCATTTACGCAAGTTCTATCGTGGTCGCAATGAAAAAATTAAAACTTAAAGAAGATGAAGATGGTAATAAGATTAGTGAAGTACGAGGCATTCGTGCTGCGTGTAAAGTAATGAAAACTCGTTATGCTAAACCTTTCGAAAGTGTGCAGGTTAAAATTCCTTACGAAACTGGTATGAACCCATACAGTGGTCTAGTAGATCTAGCAGAAGGAAAAGGATTACTAAAGAAAGACGGAAATAGATTATCATTTACTACAAATGACGGAGAAATTATTAAATATTATCGCAAGGAGTGGGAGCGTAACGAAGACGGATGCTTGGACAAAGTAATGTCTGATTTTGATAGTTACAAACATTCAATAACCGAGGAGCTAGTAGAAAATGAATGAGAATCAAATTGCTGATATTTGGATGCTGTTTAAAGAATACTTAGATAAAAAAACTATAGATATTGCAGCAGAAAGATATATTGATTTGTTAGCTGATATTGGTGTCAGCGATAAAATAATTGGTGCAGCAGCAGGTCACGACGAAGCACTAGACGAAGCTATCGAGTATTATCTCGATGAAGATAGCGAAGAAGACGAATATGAAGAAGATAACTGGGACTACGACGACGAATAATGTGGTATTCTAAAGTAAGTAAAGATATATCTTATATTCCTGATGCTGTAGCATATTTTGAAGCCGAATTGCAGGCAGCAAAAGATGATAGCCGCATAGCGGGAAATATAGAAAAGGCAGCTGCCAATATGCCAGGTATTGTGGAAATAAGATATAGTCAATTACAAGAAATAGAAGCTATTCTAGAGTATCTTAATATTGAACTTAGACGTTTAAAAAGTCAACACTTTCGTAAATATCTTGAAAATTATCAACGTGCTCTAAGTAGTAGAGACTGTGAAAAATACGTAGAAGGCGAATCAGACGTTGTAGATTTTGAAAAAATTATCAACGAATTCGCCTTACTACGAAATAAATGGTTAGGAATTACCAAAGCATTAGATATTAAACAGTGGCAATTAAGTAATATCATAAAATTACGTGTTGCCGGAATGGAAGACGCTACACTGTAATTAATAATAAATACCAGCATGGAAAAAATCGTGTTGGTAACAGGCGGGTTTGATCCGCTACATTCTGGGCATATTGCCTATTTCAAATCAGCTAAATCTCTAGGCGACATTCTTATTGTAGGATTAAACAGCGACGAATGGCTCGAACGTAAAAAAGGTCGCGCCTTTATGTCGTGGAATGAGAGATTATGTGTAATTAATAATCTCTCAATGGTCGACGAAGTTTACACATTCGATGATTCTGATGGATCTGCCAAGTCTTTTATTCGACAAGTTAGAGCGCATTATCCTACTGCTAAATTAATCTTTGCCAACGGCGGCGATCGCACATCATCGAATATCCCAGAAATGGATATAACAGATGATAACCTAGAGTTTACTTTTGGAGTTGGCGGCGAAAATAAAAAGAATTCTAGTAGTTGGATATTAGAAGAATGGAAATCACCTAAAACAGAACGTCCTTGGGGCTATTACAGAGTATTACACGAAAACAATAATGAACTTAAAGTTAAAGAATTAACTGTTAACCCTGGTCAGTGTCTAAGTATGCAGAAACACGAAAATAGATCCGAACACTGGTTTATAGTAGAAGGAAAAGCTGAAATTTACACAGTTAATAAAAGTTCAGATTATGAGTTTTTAGGAGTGTATGGTAAACATCAAAATATACATATACAAAAATCACAATGGCATCAACTATGTAATCCAACAAACGAGCCATTAAAGATAATAGAAATACAATACGGATCTGATTGCAAAGAAGAGGACATAGAAAGAAAATGAAAGTATTCATAGGGTGGGATAGTAGAGAAGATATAGCATATCAGGTTTGTAAACATTCTATCGAAACTAGGACCGAAGCACCTGTCGAAGTTATTCCATTAAAACAAGATGAATTACGAGAACTAGGCATCTACGAAAGAGAAGTAGATCCTATGAGTTCAACAGAGTTTACTTTTACTAGATTTTTAGTTCCCCATTTAATGGGATATAACGGGTGGGCGTTATTCGCCGATTGTGATTTTCTATTCTTAGAAGACATCGAACATTTATTTCGACTTGCAAAAGGACACGATTATGCTGTAATGGTAGTAAAACATAATTATAATCCTAAAAATTCAGAAAAAATGGATGGTAAAGTTCAGTATCAATATCCAAGAAAAAATTGG
>JACCDW010295792.1_pt1 | contig 11780 bp, 10 predicted proteins | sample 7449781 | NCBI WGS metagenome assembly JACCDW01 (sample SAMN15323449, study PRJNA562643) | freshwater metagenome | isolation source: river surface water | place: USA:Blue River Watershed | collected 2017-08-18
AATGAAATATGGTTGCCATCAATTGCAACGTCTTCAATCATAGTCAAGGTTACCAAATCTTTCTTTAAATCCGGTTCCTCTACATGGCTCAAGGCCTTTAAAATATCTTCTTTCGTATACATAACAAATTTTGTGTTGCAAATGTACCAAAAGAACCCAAAGCTCCGTCGAATTGTTTGAAAATTTGTCGATTAGCGTAAATGAATATGACTGTTCTGCAGGGCTACATTCCCTGCAAGATCCACTGCTTTTATGGTAAAATCTAAATCGCTAAAACGCAAATCATTCATCACAACAAAGGTGTCGATGCTCGCTGTATTACTCTCCGGACTTTTGCTCGTAAAGAGAATTTCTTCATCAGTTTCTAAATACAATCTCAGAGAAACTGCAGCTAAGCGATTGTTATCACTAAAATTTATTTTAAAATATGCAGTGTCACCAAAATTATAAGCTTGATGTGTAACGCTTGGATAAATCTTGGTGATAACAGGCAATTCCTTATCACTTGGCTCTACATTTTTCTCCTTGCAGGCAAAGATTACCACTGAAAGTGTGCTAAAAAGCAAAAGGCTTATTCTCAAATATTTCATGTTTTGTTCACAGCGAAGTTCGTGCCAAATTGCAAATAATTTTTACATTTCATACATTAACTGTAATTTCAAGCTTAGTTTATCCTATGAAAAAAGTTCGCGTTGTTGTTTATGTACTCTTAGGCTTATTTCTTTTAGGTTTTATACTGATGGTAGCTTTTCGCCAAAGTATACTCGAACGAGTTATTGCAAAAGTCGCAGCTTCCGAAAAGAAAAAACATCAACTTGAAATTAAAATTGAAAAAGCGAGTTTTGTAGGACTTAGCACCGTTGAGTTTAAAAACATCAGTGTTGTTCCCGACAGTGCCGATACTCTGTTGCGAATTAATCAGTTTAAAGTTAGTATATCAATATGGCCTTTATTTATTGGTAATGTAAAAATCGATGAATTACATTCGAACGGTGCAATACTCAATATCATAAATAAAGAGGGGAAGCGAAATTTCGATTTTCTATTGAAAAATAAAGAACCTAAAGACACCATCAAAAAAGATAATTCAGGGATAGATTTAGCCAATTTAGCAGATAACCTCATCAACGACTTGTTGTATAAAGTGCCAAGCGATATGTCGATAACTAATTATTTGCTCAATGTTGTCGATAATGAACATGCTTTTACTATTCGTGCAAATTCCATCACCATTAACGATCATCAATTAAATTCCACCTTAGTGCTCAACCATAATGAATCGGTTTGGCACATGCAAGGTGCAGTGTATCCGTCCGACAAAAAATTAGATGTACGTTTTTTTGCCGACAATAAAAAAGTGGAACTTCCATACCTAAAAGATAAGTTTGGTTTAATACTGAGTTTCGATACCGTATCTACACGTATGGATAATATCGAATACACCAGTGGCGAGTTACGCATCTTCGGAAATTGGTCCTTAAAAAACTTGGTAGTTAACCATCCGAAAATATCCTTAAAAGATGTTAGTGTGCAACGAGCTTCCATCGATTGCAATATGTTTATTGGCGAAAAATCAATTTCTATTGATAGTTCATCCATAGCTTACTTGGGAGCCATTAAAGCACGGCCATTTATAAAATACACTATAGCGCCAAATAAAATTTATGAGTTAACATTTGATATCGATAAAATGCCAGCACAAGAGTTGTTTAACTCCTTTCCTCAAGGATTGTTTAGTAGTTTAGAAGGGTTACAAGTACAAGGCGATTTGGCATATCATTTAAATTTTTACCTCGATGAAAAAGAACCATGGAAGTGTAAATTTAATTCGGGCTTAACGAAATACAATTTTGCTATTACAGGTTTTGGTGAAACTAATTTGCAAAAAATGAACGGCGAATTTGTGCATGTGCCTTATGAGTTTGGTCAACCCAGTCGACCAATTTATGTGAGTGCATCTAATCCTAATTTCACGCCTTACGATCAAATTTCCGACTATATAAAGAATGCTTTGTTAACCACTGAGGATCCATTGTTTTTTAGTCATAGAGGATTTTACGAAGAAGCCTTTCGTCAATCGATTGCTACCAATTTCGTAGCGAAACGTTTTAAGCGTGGTGGAAGTACCATATCGATGCAATTGGTAAAAAATGTGTTTTTAAATCGCAATAAAACAGTTGCTCGCAAATTAGAAGAAATGATTATTGTTTGGTTAATCGAAAACAATAGACTTACTTCTAAGCAACGCATGTACGAAGTGTATTTAAACATTATTGAATGGGCACCCAATGTATATGGAATTACCGAAGCAGCCCATTTTTATTTCAATAAAAAACCATCGCAATTAAATTTAGGAGAAAGTATATTTTTAGCAAGCATCGTTCCTAAGCCTAAAAAATTTAAGTATTCTTTTTTACCCGACGGCACTTTGAAACCATACATGCATAATTACTTTCGTTTTATAGGTAATCTGATGGTGAAGCGAGGTAAAGTTCCTGCCACAGATACCGTTAATATTTTCAATTCGGTAGTTTTGCGAGGTATTGCACGCAATTATGTGGTGGTCGACTCCCTTCAAATCATCCCAGAATCCGATGAGGAAATGGAAGAATTAAAATCTATGCTCGAAACGAAGTGATGATTTTTTATCATCCTGCATTTATCATCCATTATAAAAATACCTGCACAAATGCAGTTGAGTAAAACGTAAGCCTGAAGTAGATTTGGAGCATGTTAGTAAAAACTTATGGAAGTGCAGTACACGGAGTGAACGCAATTCTCATTACGGTGGAGGTGAACATAGTAACGGGTGTCGATTACCATTTAGTAGGATTGCCAGACAGTGCAGTAAAGGAAAGTAACCTAAGAATTGAGTCGGCCTTAAAACATGTTGGATTGGTGATGCCTAGGATGAAGATAGTGGTGAACATGGCGCCGGCTGATATTAGGAAAGAAGGTTCGGCATACGACTTAACCATTGCTATGGGAATCCTTGCCGCAAGTGAACAAATTCCTTCTGAAAAACTATCTACCTATTTAATCATGGGGGAACTTTCACTTGATGGAAGTTTGAAACCAATTAAAGGAGCCTTGCCTATAGCGATTGAAGCAAAGAAGAGAGGATTTGAGGGATTTATTTTACCTCATAAAAATGTAAAGGAAGCGGCAATTGTTGGGGGCTTGAAGGTTTTTGGTATGGAAAACATTTCAGAGGTCGTAGATTTTTTTACAGGTACAAAAGTGTTCGAGGCTTTTCAACTCGACATGCGCGAAGATTTTTTTTCGCGTGCGGAGCAGTTTGATGCCGATTTTTCGGATGTAAAAGGTCAGGAGAATATAAAACGTGCCATGGAAATTGCAGCAGCAGGCGGACATAACCTAATACTCATTGGTCCTCCAGGTGCCGGTAAAACCATGCTAGCTAAGCGTTTGGCTACCATACTGCCTCCATTAAGTTTAACAGAAGCATTGGAAACAACCAAAATTCATTCGGTTGCCGGAAAATTAAAAACCAACGACTCGCTAATTTCTACACGTCCATTTCGTGCACCACATCATACGATTTCTGATGTAGCCTTAGTGGGAGGAGGTGGTTTTCCTCAACCAGGAGAAATATCATTAGCTCATCATGGTGTTTTGTTTTTAGATGAACTTCCCGAATTTAAACGTCAAGTTTTGGAAGTGATGCGTCAACCATTGGAAGAACGTAAAGTAATCATTTCACGCGCTCGATTTTCGATTGAATACCCTGCAAGCTTTATGTTGGTGGCTTCTATGAATCCTTGCCCTTGTGGATATTTTAATCATCCTACCAAAGATTGTAATTGTGGTCCCGGTCTCGTACAAAAATATTTAAATAAAGTATCGGGTCCCATGCTCGATCGTATCGATATTCATGTAGAAGTAACACCGGTGAGCTTTAATGAACTGTCGGATATGAGAACCTCTGAAAAAAGCAGTGATATACGAGCAAGAGTAATAAAGGCTCGGGCAATTCAAAGCCAACGATTTAAAGAATCTAAATTAGTACACTGCAACGCTCAAATGAGTCCAAAAAAAGTTCGAAGTATTTGTGTTATTACAGTAGAAGGAAATGCGATGCTCAAAAATGCCATGGAAAAATTAGGATTATCGGCACGTGCATACGATCGTATTTTAAAGGTTGCTCGTACCATTGCTGATCTTGACGAGAGTAAATCCATAGAACTAGAGCATCTCGCTGAAGCCATTAACTATAGGAGTTTGGATAGAGATACATGGCAGATTGGATGAAGTTATTTCATCGAAAACACTCGATAAAAAAACAGTGTACAATAACTAATACCTAAACCACTTAATACATATTGTATGGTTTTACTTTGCTCGTACCAGTCCATTCTTACTTGTGTTTCGAGTAATAATAAACTTAAAATCCAAAGTAAACAAATCCATAATAATCCGCTATTTCTGGCAATCCGCTCCGAGTAGAAGGCCTCTCCATGTTTCTTTACTTTTTGATATGCAACAAAACAATAAATCATAAATAGTATCGACATCAAATGTTTATCGATAGAGTAGATTGGAATAAAGAACAATGACAATACGATTAGAAGCAACATGGCTGCTAATATTCTATTCGGTTTTAAGAAGAACTTAAACATATGGTAGCATCAGCATACATAAAATTAAATACAATTTTGTTCTATGTAGCCTATAAGTGAGTGAATAATTTTGATATGTATTTCTTGCGCACGATCTGCATATTTAGAATACGGTGCTCTAATTTCTATGTCAGCAATGGTAGCAAGTGCTCCACCTTCTTTTCCTGTTAAGGCAACTACCTTTATACCTTTTTCTTTTGCTGCTTTTACTGCTTCAATTACATTTTTAGAATTTCCTGATGTACTGATGGCTAATAAAACATCACCTGCATTACCTAAACCCTCAACATACCTCGAAAAAATATAATCGAAACCATAATCATTACCTACACAGGTAATATGTGTGGGGTCGCTAATGGATACAGCTGCTAAAGATTTTCTATTTTCCTTGTAACGACCACTTAGTTCTTCTGCAAAATGCATAGCATCACTCATCGATCCACCATTGCCACATGAAATAATCTTGTTACCTTTTTTAATAGCATCCGACATAAGATCGCCAGCCATTTTTATATTCTCAAAATTCTTTTCGTCCTTTAGAAATAATTCTAAGATCGACTGTGCTTCTTCAAATTGTGCTCTAATAGAATTCATTACTCTCTTGTTAATTTTTCAAATTTAAGAATCCTTTTTACTATATTGTATAAAATCCATTCGAATGATTAAAAAATATTTATGTGCATTAAACCCCCATTCAGGCACGCATAAAGCACAAAAAATGCTCGCGGCGTTACGTAACGACTTCCCAAATGATGTGTTTATTGTATTAGAAAGTAAAAGCCCTGGGTACTTCTCTCGATTTATAGATCAAATAATTTTAACAAATATCGACGCACTGTTGGTGCTTGGAGGCGATGGAACCATGCACGATGTAGTGAATGCTTTGTATGATAATAAACGTTTGGATATACCCATTCTATTATTTCCGGCAGGAAGCGGAAATGCCTTTAATCACGATTTTGACTCGCTTACTTATAAAAAAGCTAGCAATCGCTTACGTCAATTTCGAACAAAGGAAATCGATTTAATGAAAATTGAAATGAATGATCATTCCTATGTATCTTTTAACATGATTGGTTGGGGGCTTATTAACGATATAAGTAGATTATCAGAAGAAATGCGTTGGATAGGGCCCGCTCGTTATACCTTAGCATCAGCCATTCAAATGATGTATAACCCTTCGGCGCACTTGAAAATAACTATTGATAACCTACAATATGACGAACAGTTTTCATTTATCTTAATATTAAATACCAAGCATACTGGTAAAGGAATGAAAATGGCTCCGATGGCCGATTTGCAAGATGGTCTTATGGATGTTCTTCTCGTTCGAAAAACAGAATTGATTAATCTTATTAAACTCTTCCCTAAAATTTATTCAGGAAAACATATTCATTCGAAATATTTAGAATACCGACAAGTGCAAAAAATTAGTGTTGAATCAGAATACCTGCAAGCACTCACCATCGATGGCGAAATAAAAGGAAGTGTGCCCTTTAGTGTTTCCATCTTACCAGAAAAACTGATCGTAATAGCTTAATCGAACTAACGAATTTGCGAACTAGCGAATTTGCAATCTGTACCTATTCGCTAATTCGCTAGTTCGCAAATTCGCAAATTCGTTAGTTCGTTAGTTCGTTATCCCGATAGCTATCGGGACGCTAATTCGATCACTTCTTCCAGCTATCCAAGAACTCAATATATCCTGGAATATCTTCTTTATAACCGAAGGTTCCAGTTAATGGATTTCCATCGGCATCAACAATAACATACAAAGGTTGTGCATTGCTGTTAAACTTCGATACTTGTAAATCGACGTTTCTATTGCCAATGGTTTTTACTTTTTTTCCTGTGTACTTCGATATATATTTTTCCGACTCCGCTAATTCAGTGCGGTCATCAACATATAATGAAATTACAACAAAATCATTTTTCAATCGGCGAAGCACTTCTGGATCCGGCCATACCGCATTCTCCATCTTACGGCAATTGGTACAGCTATGTCCGGTAAAATCTAAGAACACTGGTTTACCTACTTTTTTAGCATATGCTAAGCCTTCATCGTAATCGAAAAAGGCATCGATGCCTAAGGGTGCATGTAATTTATCAGCATATTTTTTTGTACCATTAGCAGGCGAAGCATCGGCACTAATATTCGTAAACCTGTTAGAATATAAATCGAAATCCTGTGTACCTTGGTGTGGTAAAAATCCACTCACCGCTTTTAACGGTGCACCCCATAATCCTGGAACTAAGTACAACGCAAAGCTTAAGGTAATTATCGATAAAAATAATCGTGTAACCGATAGATGTTTTATTTCACTGTCGTGAGAAAATCTTAATTTCCCAAGTAAGTAAAATCCTAACATTGCGAAAATAATGATCCATAATCCGATAAACACTTCTCTATCTAATATTCCCCAATGGTAAGCCATGTCTACGTTCGAAAGAAATTTTAATGCAAAGGCTAATTCAATAAATCCTAAAGTTACTTTTACGGAGTTTAACCATCCACCTGATTTTGGCATCGAATTCAACCATGATGGAAAAATAGCAAACAACGTAAACGGTAAAGCTAAGGATATAGAAAATCCTAACATGCCCATAAAGGGCCCCATGTATTGACCTTTGTTTGCTGCATCAACTAATAATGTTCCAATGAGTGGACCTGTGCATGAAAACGAAGCAATGGCTAATACAACAGCCATAAAGAAAATTCCAATCAATCCTCCTTTATCTGCTTTGGCATCTGCTTTCGTTGACCATGAACTTGGCAAGGTAATTTCAAAAGCTCCAAAAAAGGAAGTAGCAAACACAACTAACACCAAAAAGAAAACTAAATTAAAAATAGCATCACTCGACAATTCATTTAAGGCACTTGCACCTAATAAAATGGTAATGCCCAACCCCAATCCTACATAAATAACTACAATCGATAAACCATAAATTAATGCATTACGAATACCTGCAGCTCTCGACTTGCTTTGTTTCGTAAAAAAACTAACCGTTAATGGTATCATCGGGAAAATGCAAGGCATTAATAAGGCAACAAACCCAAATAAAAATCCTTGAAAGAAAATTCCCCACATCGAACTTTTATCTTCCTCTTCGCTCGAAACGCCTGTATTTGTTACACTTTTAAAAGTGTCTGTTTTACTGGTGTCATTTAATGCAACCGCAACTGTTTCTGTAGTGCTATCTTCGTTGTTTGTTTTTATGTCTGCTGATGGTACGGTTTCGCTTGCCGCAGTGTAACCTTTTACATCGAAACTATACTCAACCTCTTCTGGTGGTAAACATTGTTTATCATCGCATACCATAAACTCTAAGGTGCCTTTAAGTTTAAAATCGGTAATGCTTTTTATTTTTATTTCTTGTTTAAATGTTGCCTTCTTTTCGAACCAAGCAACTTCCATTCCGAAAATTTCATCTTGTACCACTTTTGCTTTAGGTACTTCCTTTACTTTACCAACTAAATCGTATGCATTCGACTTTTCGAATTTAAAACTTGTTGGTACTGGGCCACCATCACCAATAAATTGCGAGTATAAATGCCAACCTTTATCGATGGTAGCACTGATAACTAAGGTCGCTCTTTCGCTGCCGTTGTTTTCTATGCTATAATTCCACTTCACTGGGTTTAGCAATTGAGAATAACCAAGTATGCTGATGATACTAAAAAGGAATAGAGAAAAAATTTTCTTCATTTTTATTATAAAAGTTATCTGTCAAAAATATCAAATTTATTTTAACATGAACTCAATTTCTCTTGTATCGCATTTCATGAGTTCATCGCCGCACAATAATACCAATCTTCCATCTTCTTCTATGTTACTTATCTTACATTTCATTTCTTTACCACCAATTTTGTAATAAGCTTCGATGTTGTAGTGCATCAATTTCGACACATACTCTTTTTTTATTTGTTCTATTTTGCCATCCTTTAATATCAAATACCACGATTCAAGGGAATCAAACAGTCGCCACACCAGATCATTGATTGAATATTCAATTCCTGAAAGCTGTTTCATAGATACCGCATTGGCAGCTTTGGTACTAAATGTTAATTGGTTTACATTAAGTCCTATGCCGATGATGCTGGTTTTTAAATGATTAGCTTGTAGACTATTTTCAATAAGGATGCCAGCAATTTTATGTTGCTTTATGTATATGTCATTAGGCCATTTCACATAAACCTTACATTTTAATTCTCCTTCTAAAAAGTTACAAATGCCCATACTTATGGCCATAGAGAGATAAAATTGTTTATCTATAGTGAGGAATTCGGGCCTATACAATAGGCTAAGGCATATATTCTTTCCAGCTTCCGACTCCCAATAGCTCCCTAATTGTCCTCTACCCTCCGTTTGTTCTACTGCCATTATTACCGAGCCCTCTGTTAATGGCTTGGATTTTGACAACATTTCGGAGAGAACATTGTTAGTAGAAGTAACACGGTCGAATTGAAGTAAGTTTTTACCTGTGAATAATGCCGACATAATGCAGATGTAAATGTATAAATTTTTATTTTTGTGTAAATTAATCGCTTTTAATGCTTAGAAACAAACAGCTTAAACAAACAAGCAACCAACTTGAAGAATCAAAACGCATCACCGAAGTAATAGTACACGGTATGCAAGAAAAAAAGGCAAAAGATATTGTGAGCCTCGATTTACGCAACATCAGCAGTTCTGTCAGTGATTTTTTTGTAGTCTGCCACGCCGACTCTTCCACACAAGTAAAAGCCATTGCCGATTCTGTAGAAGATGAAGTGATGAAAGCTTTTGGTGAAGAACCTTGGCACAAAGAAGGATTTCAAAATTCAGAATGGATATTACTAGACTTTGTAAGTGTAGTAGTGCATATTTTCAGAACAGAAAAAAGAGAACATTACGGTGTTGAGGATTTGTGGGGCGATGCTGAGGTAGTTAATTACCAATCAGCTTAACTATTTAAAAAGGAATTAAACACATGGAAGATCATAACAAAATGAATCAGGGGAACAACAACGGAAAACCTAAACGAACATTACCTAAACCGCCTAAATTTAACTTTTATTGGATATATGCCATTTTACTCGTTGGTATTTTAGCTTTTAACATTATGTATTCTGGTAACTCGGCGAAAGAAATTTCGTTCCAACGATTTACCAATGAAATGTTATTAAGCCATGATGTAGAAAAATTAATTGCATATCAACAAGGAAATATTTACATCGTAGAAATTTATTTACAAAAAGATAAACTTCAGAACCCGAAGTATAAAGATATTAATACTAGCAAATTCTTATCAGGTTCAGGCCCTCATTATTATTTCACCGAAGCCTCTAGCTCCGTGAGCGATCTCAAAGAACAATTGCGTGAACTACAAAAAGGCTTTACCCCTAATGAACAAGTTAATATTCAATTTATCGAGCGTTCAAACTGGGGAAGAGATTTCTTGTTAACATGGATTTTACCTTTAGCTATCATGGTAGCCGTGTGGATTTTCATCATGAGAAGAATATCTGGAGGTGGTTCGGGTCCAGGTGGACAAATATTCAACATCGGAAAATCGAAAGCTACCTTGTTCGATAAAGAATCGCAAGTCAGTATCACCTTTAATGATGTTGCAGGGTTAGAAGAAGCGAAAACTGAAGTGATGGAGGTCGTTGACTTTCTTAAGAATCCTAAGAAATATACAGCTTTGGGAGGTAAAATTCCGAAAGGTGTTTTATTAGTGGGCTCACCGGGTACAGGTAAGACTTTGTTAGCCAAGGCAGTAGCAGGCGAAGCACAAGTTCCTTTCTTCTCGCTTTCGGGTTCAGATTTCGTAGAAATGTTTGTGGGGGTGGGTGCTTCACGCGTGAGAGATTTATTTAAACAAGCAAAAGAAAAAGCTCCTTGTATTATTTTCATCGATGAGATTGATGCAGTAGGCCGTGCTCGTGGGAAGAATCAAATCATGGGGGGGAATGATGAGCGCGAAAATACATTAAACCAATTGTTGGTAGAGATGGATGGTTTTGGCACCGACTCAGGTGTTATTATCATGGCTGCTACTAACAGACCGGATGTACTTGATCCAGCCTTGTTACGTCCCGGTCGTTTCGACAGACAAATAGCCATTGATAGACCTGATTTAATTGGTCGTGAACAAATATTTAAAGTACACATGAAGCCACTAACCTTGGCTCCAGAAGTAGACACTAAAAAGTTAGCAGCACAAACCCCAGGTTTTGCAGGCGCGGAAATTGCAAACGTATGTAACGAAGCTGCGTTAATTGCTGCACGTCGCGATAAAAAATCGATTGACATGCAAGATTTTCAAGATGCTATTGATCGTGTTATTGGTGGATTAGAAAAGAAAAATAAAATCATTTCACCAGAAGAGAAACGAATTGTGGCTTACCACGAATCGGGTCACGCGATTGCTGGTTGGTTCTTAGAACATGCTGATCCATTGGTAAAAGTATCCATCGTGCCTCGTGGAATTGCAGCTTTAGGCTACGCACAATACTTGCCTAAAGAACAATACTTGTATACTACCGAACAATTGCTCGACAGTATTAAAATGACTTTAGGTGGTAGAGCCGCCGAAGAAATTGTATTTGGTAAAATTTCTACCGGTGCCCAAAACGACTTAGAGCGTATTACCAAATTAGCCTATGCGATGGTTACGATGTACGGTATGAATTCTAATGTCGGTAACGTTTCATTTAATGATCCTCAAGGCGAATACGGATTCGGTAAACCATATTCAGATAAAACTGCCGAAATGATCGATATCGAAGTACGTAGTTTAATTAACAAAGTATACGAAGAAACAAAAGCTTTGTTAATCCAACACAGAGAAGGTTTAGAAAAGATTGCTCAAGCATTGTTGCAAAAAGAAATTATCTTCCAAACCGATTTAGAAGAGTTATTGGGCAAACGTCCGTTCGATACCCGTACAACATACGATGAGTTTGTGAATGGTAAAGCAGAAGATATTACTGCAGAGGTTATAGAACCAAGTTCAACGGAACAAAACTCCGTAGAACAACCTACAACAGAAGAACAAGAATAGATATAAAGGACGCTAAGGCGTCCTTTTCTATTAATTTACTAAATTTGTAGAATGAGAGAAGCTACTCCCAAGGAACGGATGCTAAAACAGATC
>JACCDW010505436.1_pt1 | contig 11780 bp, 12 predicted proteins | sample 7449781 | NCBI WGS metagenome assembly JACCDW01 (sample SAMN15323449, study PRJNA562643) | freshwater metagenome | isolation source: river surface water | place: USA:Blue River Watershed | collected 2017-08-18
AGGCCTTTCAATGCAGAATTAGGCTATAAAATTGATTACAAAAACAGGAAAGCGCCATATGGAAGTTTTGATGTAATAAACTTTCCTCCTAATTCTTTTGATATGTTTCAAGAATTAAAAAACACTGGTTCTGACATCAATGAACACTTACAAACTATATTTGAATATTCTAAAAATTGTCGAATAGGTTTGGAATTAGGATGTGGATATGGTAGAAGTTCTTTTGCTTTTTTAATGGCTTTACAAAAATTATATTCTGTGGATATTAATCATTTACAAACAGCATACGAATTATTAAATCCTTATTTTGGTGAAAAGTTTGTAAGGATTGAAGGTTCGAGTCTAGAGTTTACTGATTATGAGGATGTTGATGTGATGCTTGTTGATTCATGGCATACTTATGGTCATGTCAAAAAAGAATTGGAAATACATGCCCAAAATATAAAAAAATATATAATGTTTCATGACACAGTATCATTTGGCACTTTAGGCGAAGATGGAATTAAAGGTGTCAATGATGCTATCAATGAATTTTTAGCTGAACATCCTGAGTGGGTAAAAGTTTACGAAGCTTTTAATAATAATGGATTTTTAATTATAGAAAGACAATAAAAAAAAAATCCCCTTTCGGGGATTTTTTTATTTCTTCCAGAGGTCAATTGTCAATGGAGTTCTATTGTCTTTTGCTCGTAGTTTGTACATACCAGCAAACTTATTAAACAACATTCTATCTAAATTAGCTTGATTGTTTACCAAAGCTTGAAGTGTTGCATCTCCTACAACTCCTCTTCCATTAGCAGGTGTTTTGACACCTAACATACTTTGAATTAATCCAACAGTATTGACATCAGCATTATCTACATTAAATGTAGGAGCTCCATATCTAGGTGCATAAGCTAATAATTGAACAAACTTTGGAGCATTTTGTTTAAGGAACATTGAAAATTGTGTCTTTGGGCCTAAATCTAAATCAGGTGAAACAGCTTCTGCACCTTCAGGCATTCCACCCATAGGATCAGAAACCATCCCTTCCATAGGAGCTTGAGCAAGTTTGACAAATTGCTGATGTACAATTCCTGCTTCTAATAAATGGCCATTATCTTCAAGTTGCTCCGCTAATTCCGCAAGAGCTTTTAATTCACTAAATCTTTTCATATCAAACCTCAAAGGATATTTACTTAATCTTTCTTTTACAGATTGGCTTTATCCTTTCTTCCATGCTTTTTATATGACCAAGTATACAAGCCATAAAAGTTTACACAAATGAAAACTATATGGGTGATTATAGGGGCAATTTGTTTTGTTGTTCCAAAATAAAACAGCCATAGAGAATCTGAAGCCATGAATAAAAACCAGCAGATTGGATTCTTTCTTATATTGAAGAAGATTCCAGATAAAGAAAAAACAGCTGCTATATAACTTAGAATCATCGTTTCATCCCCCTTAACGAATCATCACAGAACATTGACGCAAATTAATTATTCCTAAATATTTTTCCTGAAACCTTTGATATTTATTAAATTAATGGGTATAAAAAATTGTATGAATTATGATTTATGTGATGCCTTAAATAGAAAATTATTAAAAATACACAATATCTATGATGGCAATTGGACAGGGAAAAGCAATTTAAAGAACCCGCAAGAGTTTGATAAATCTCTTAATGAAATAGATTCTGAATTGTTTTTAGAATATATGGTGCTTATAGGTGAGGAAAATAATACACCAAATATTTATGGACATTGGATATATAGAGATGGTAAACTTTCAGGGTTAGTAAATGATCATGAATTAATTGCTAAAAAAATATTCTCTGAGGGTTTTGAAAATAGAAGTAGAGGAACTGCTACTACTGAATTACTTAATCTTTCAGGTGTAATTAAATTGCTTGTTAATCCAGGCAAATCAATGTATGTTGAATGTTTTACTCGGCCTTCATTAGATCAACTTATGACGTTGAAAGATATTGAAAGGCCAATTCTAGCAAATGATGGTATGATTGGTTGGCGCATCTTTGACCGCAAGGGAAAAGGTGTCATGTTTGAAGGGACAAGTTTGGAGAAAATGCATTCTTTGCCCTGGTCGAAAATAAGGTAAGAAAATGACTAAGACAACTGCTCAAAACGGACGATATGTATACATCACTCAGAATGAATTGAACACTCTGAGAAATGCTGTGAAGACAAATGGTGCTGCTAAAAATATTCTTGACAATATTCAGTTAGTTTTAGACAAGCAACAATTGATTGACACTAACAAATATGTCAGTGCTGCAGAAACCAAGTTTAGCAAATTGAAATTAGATGCCTCAAATCTAGAAACAATTTTGATTGATGATGATGCTAATGTTTCTATTCACCCAGATGGAGCTTATATTCAAGTATGGGGATGGATTGATGGAACTAAGGACATCAAGGTTAAGAGAGCCACCCGTTCCAAAAAGGCAACTACTGAAGGTTAATTATGTCAATTCCTAAATGGTATGCAGTTCATGTCTTCACCCAACATGAACAGAAAGTGAAATCATTAATTGAGAAATTAGCTAAAAATCGACTCATGGATGACAAGATTTTAGAAATTATCATTCCTGTTGATAAAGAAGTAAAATCTCAAAATGGTAAAAAGGTGAATGTAGAGACCAAGGTTTTTCCAGGATATATTTTAATTAAAATGATCCTGAATGATGAAACTTGGGATCTTGTAAGAAGAACACAATATGTCACTAATTTTGTGTCTTCAGGCGGTAAACCAGTTCCAATTAAGGATTCAGAAGTAAAGCGTATTCTTTCTTCCTTGGACCCTAATACTGGATTTAAACCTAAGAAGACATGGATGAAAGATATGGTTGTCAGAGTTAATGATGGACCTTTTATCGATCTCACTGGTAAAATTGACTTTGTTGATGATGATAAACAAAAACTTAAGGTGATGATTAATTTATTTGGACGAGATACACCTGTTGAATTATCTTATGACCAAGTAGAGAAGATTTAAGAAAAAGCCTCCATATGGGGGCTTTTTCTTTTTATAAGATAACTATGGAAAAATGGGGCGTAATTGGACTTGCTTGGGGAGATAGTATGGCTTCTCTCTCAGTAGCAAAAGAAATGGGTGTTGATCATATTATTTACATTGGCCCATATGAATCTATAGCCACATTTATCAGCAATCAAGATTTTATAAAAAGTGTGAAATATCGAACCTATGATTACGATAGAAGATACGATTATATTAAATATTTCACAAGAATGGCAAATCAATTAAAAGTTGAAGACCAATTAGATTTTATTTATCATGAGTTTAAATTAAATACGATATGTAAAAGGAATCAATTAGTTTCTTGCCAATGCGACTGGACTACAACCAAACATACAATCCAACTTCCAGATGATTTAAAAATTAATGAAGAATCTAAAAAGGAAGCAATTAATCTTCTTGATGGATTAACAAATTACACCTTAATCCAATCCCAAAGTTTACATACAAATAAAGATAATGCTCACTGGCCTTATTGGAATGAATTGATTGACTATGTAATTAAAAATGATCAAGGTAGAAAAATTGTTCTTGTTGGCGAATTCCCTGATGATGATTACAAACTTGATAATGTTTTTGACTTAAGAGGAAAAACATCTACAGCTGAGGTTCTTTTTCACTTAGCAGAATTAGCACATTTGACAATTACAGTACCAAATAGTGTTTATCATTGGTGTAATTTAAAAAACTTAAATGCAATAAATATCTGCCACAATTCTTTTCATCTCTGCAATCCTTTTTATAGAATGGTCAACTCATTAAATTGCAAAGATGTGTTTCATAAAGATGGATTAGAAAAAGCAATTTATTGGTATGAAAATCAAATGACCAGAAAAGTAGAAGATTATAGTGCTAGTGAGTTTTTACCAAAGAATCTATATCTTAAACAATATGATTTAAAAACTAAATTAAATGATCAGAATCTTGGCACACTTGATGAAATATTTAAAAAGTTAAGAAATTATAATTGGTGTATATATGAAGATTTTCCAATTCAATATGTTTGGAATGGATTAAAATATATTCCTGAAGAAACTAAAAGTGTCTATCCATCAATTAAATTATTCGGTGAGATAAATAATATTATTAATTTATTTAATGAAAAATATGTGAATTGTAATAGGAAAATCGAACTTGAAAAAGATGCTGTAGTGTTTTGCAAGTTTGGTAATTTATTATTGCTGGAAAAATCATTACCTTATATAAAAATGGTGTGTGCAATAAATTATAATGACAATCAAAATATCAAAAAAATAATGGACCAATATTTTTATATTGATCCATTATCTACAGAAAAAGTTAAACTATATATTAATATCTCTGATTGTCATAAGCTTCAAGAATAGGAAGAATATTAGCAAAAGTGACTCCAGTTCCTACAACTTTTGATACACTAAATCTCATCCAATATCTTGCAGGATCCCAAGCTAATGTAGGAGCTTGAATAGTGCCAGCATTTACAGCCTCGACATAAGTATAATTTGGATCAGTTAATAAAGATACTCCAGCACCACTCATTCTGGTTGCTTTCCATGAAGCGCCCATAGCAGCCAAACCATCGTTTTCAATAATTCCTGAAAATCTCATTGTGTCACCTGCGCTAAATGTTTGATCTAAAATTGTAACACCAGCAGCAGACCAAGTAGAGCCATTCCAATATTGCGCATTTAAAGTAGCATTTGTTTGACCGGCACCAGAAAGCTTAAACTCCCAGTGAGTTAATTGTTTGGTGGAACCTATATAAACATAATCATTGGTTGAAGCAAAACCAGCTTGTTCTGCATTCGCTCCACCATGTCTAGTCATAACACCAGTAATATCGTAACATGTACCGCCCGTACCGCCAGCACCAGTTTGATTTTTACCCATCAAAACTCTGTAAGAACGGTCATATACTAAGCCATTTCTATCTGCAATTTCATATGTAGAGTTAGTATTTTTTCTACCTACTACCTGACAGAACATTTTTGGGCTTGAAATTGCTGCATTTGTAATTACTAAAATATCTAAATAATTTCTTCCATAAAGATTCTCAACATATGCTGCTGGATTTATAGAGTAGTTTACAAAGTAACCTTGTTGAGCTTTTCCAGTTTTATTTGTATCATCAAAATACATTACATGGGCTAAATCTGTAATGTCATATCTATAGTGAGCTGCATTACCTAAAACATAAACAGCATCAACTGTCATGTTTGTTGATGTGCTGTTCCAAATATTGATGTGCTCAATATAACTTGCTTTGTACCAAGGAATGGTAAAGTAGAATGTATCAGTTGAACCTACTGATTGAACTGACACAAAATTATCTAATGTTTGTGCATAAGACCCGTAGACTATAGCCATACTAAAATTTCTCCAGAAATTGACTTCTTATTAAACAATTTCTTTCCTGAGAAAAGTTTATCCTTTATCTTTGCAAATGCTTAATTATAGTGTAAAATACTTTTAGGCTGATATATCTCATCGTCTATATAAAGGGAAGGGCGCTCTGCAAGATATATCAGCTCCCATTTGAGGTAACAATGAAAGTACAATATGTTTCTATCTGCCCAACAGAAAAGGCTGAAGAGTTGGGATGTTATTCTTTTACCCCTGAATTATTAGCATCTGTTGGAGCAAGATATTCAAGGAACAATGAAGGCTTAGATGCAATTGCTTCTAAGATTGACAAATCCAATTTAGATAAATCAGTAGACAGTATTTTTAAAATGCTTGATTATGGCCATGCTTCAATTGCAGACATGACCCCAATCGCTATGTTTATTGACGATATTACTCTTTACGCTGCCTATTATCTCTGGTCTCTTTCTCCTACTGCTGGTGGTCAAGAATGTTCCACAAGATATATTAGACTTGGAGAATCTGGCGTAGCATCAGCAGAAGAACTAGGTATTCCAGAGCGCTTTGCATCTGATTATGAATACTTTGTAAAGAATGCATTTAAAAACTATGATGATTGTTTGAATGCATGGACTGAAATTGCTAACGCTAATCCTCATGTAACAAAAATACCTCAAGAATTATTAACAAGTACTAATCCTAAAGATATCAAAGCAGTGGAGCGAATGAAGCGAAATTATGCTTTTGATCGTGCTCGTGTTCATTTACCAGTGTCCGCAAAAACTGGTGTGATGATGGTTCAATCAGCTCGTGCATGGGTTAGTATTGCTTCACATCTTCGTTCACACACAATGAAAGAGCTTGTTGTTCTTGGTAAATTGATTGCCGAAAATCTTGAAATTGGCGCTCCTAGATTAACAAAACACACTAAGCCAACATTCGCTTTTGGTCAATATATTGATAATGAGTTTGTTGAATTAATGGGGCAAACTCGTGCTTTTATTGAAAGTAGACATGAGTTTGAGTTTACAAGTGTAGATTGTTTTAAAACTGATACTTTCTTTAAAAATTACGATATGTTTGGTAATAATGAAAATGTTGCCAAGGCATTCAAAAATAGAGAAAATCGATATTCTATTTTTGGTAATGTGATGCAGAGAATTGCTGTTACATTTTCATGGATGGGAATTAGTTTTGGTGAGATAAGAGATTTGAATCGTCATCGCACTGGAAATAGATTTTGTGCTCTTATTCCATTAGGTTTTTATGATGCTGTTGATCAATTAGAAGGCATTGTAAATATCTACAATGAAACAATTATCAATGCGAGTAGAAACTGCCAATTTGATTCACAGTCAGCTAGGAACATTCTTCTTAGTAACTGCAATTCTTATATTTATTTCACTAAGCTTGGTACTCAATATTATTTTGAGCATACTACTATGGCTGACAAGTTTATTTATGAGATGGAATTACGTACTGGTGTTGGTGCTCATTATAAATATGCTGAACACTGTCATGATGCTTTGAAACTCTGGTATCAAGCTTACCCAGAAACTCAAGGTTTAGTATTAGAAGGCTCCGCAGAACCGGAGTAATTATCTAATCAATATTGCTTTAGTACCTGATTCATGAAGGATAATTTTGTAAATATTATCGGGTTTTTTATCAGACTCAGTAAAATACAAAATTACTCCTTCATTTGTCATTCCAGCTTTTAATTTTTCAATCTCACCCTCTGACAAATCCTCACTTATAATCAACAAAGAAGAATCACTAGTTTTGTTTTGAGATGCCTTAATTAATCTGTCAATATAAACTTGATATTTATTAATTTCTTTTAAGGCCGAACTGTGAAGATTAATTTTATCCAAAGATATAATTTCTTTAATTGCCTCTACGAATGGAAGAGTTTTACATGGCATTCCTGATAAAGCAAGTCCAACATCCATACCTAAACTTACTTCATCATATGTCACTTCATCTGGATTTGTATCTAATTTATTAATAAAATCAAATCCATTCAAAACAAAATACTCTCTAGGGATACAAGCAACATTGGATTGTATTTTAAAATCAAATGTTTTATTGACTTCTTGGATCAATTTCTTACATACATCAATTTGCGGTATTTCATTATTTAATAAAATCAATATATTTTCGTACTTTGGAGTTGAGTATACTAATGCACCTCTGATTGCGATTTCTAATTTGTCTTTTCTTGTGGAAATATTATTTAAGTTCAAAACAATGTCAGTGGGCTTGATCCATGATATTCTAGATTTATCCAATTTTTCTGCGGTCATGATAAAGCACCTAGAAGCAAAGTCTAATTGTCCAGACCAAGCTGCATATTCTAAAGCTTGATACAATGAATCGCAGATAAACACTAATAAATTGGCATGCATATTTTTCTTATAGAGAATTGCAAAGATATTACTTTGATGTTAAAATGAATCAACATCAAATGGAGTTAGTTATGAACGATACGAACAATTCTGCAGACCACCGACCGATTTCTTTTGACTCGGTGATTGGACAGGAAGAAATTAAATCTTTCCTGCAGATGAAAATCAAAGCATTCCGAAAGACACATAAAACCATAGGCCATTGTCTGTTTCTCGGCCCTTCTGGTAGTGGTAAAACTACTCTTGCTACCGTCATGGCAAATGAAATGGGTGTACGCATTCACTCTTTGATGGGTCCAAGACTCAAAACACCAAGCGATATTGCTGCGGTGTTTAAGAACGTTCAAGAGAATGACGTGGTCTTCATTGATGAAATCCATTGTCTGCCTAGACATTGTCAAGATTACCTGCTTGTGGCTATGGAGGACTTCAAACTTGCTGTATCTGATAAGAACTTAGAGAAGCCTGTCACCATCCACCTGCCTCACTTCACTCTAATTGGTGCTACAACCCATGCTGGTGAAATCCAAACGGCTATGCTGACAAGATTCAAGTACACTGCTTCCCTGTCATCTTATTCAGTCAAGCAATTAGCCGACATTGTTACCACCGCTTGCCGAAGACAATACAATGTTAATGTTCCTGTGGCTGTAGCAAATAAGATTGCAAAATTGTCCAACCGTATCCCACGTAAGGCATACACTATCCTCGACAACTATATGGAAGTAATTGAAGCCAAAACCACTGGAAAGATTGCCTCTGAAGACTTGGACAATGACTCTCTGATGACCACTCTCAAGTTTATGGGAATTGACCCTATCCTTGGATTGGACAAAATCACAAGGTCCTATCTCGCTGCTTGTATCCGTGTCAACAAGCCTATGGGTGCAAAGCATATTGGGTCTATCATCAACCAGCAAGAGACTACAATCTTGAACTATATCGAACCATTCCTGCTCACCGATATAGAACTTTCAATTGAGTCCAGTGGTGTAGCAGTGAACGGGCCTTTTGTCAGAATTGGTAAGAGTGGTCGCTATGCCACTGAGAATGCATTCCACTACATCAAAATTATGCAACAGTTCCAGAAGAAGGGATGGTTTGCTGATGAGAATCTCCGTATCAAGGATTATGTTGCGGAGTAATCTTATGTATAAAAGAAGGTGGAGGATTATTCACCTTCTTTTCCCAATTTTTTAAGGATTTAAAATGCCAGCTAAACAATTAGTATTTAACGAAGAAGCTCGTCGTGCTATGGAACGAGGCTTAAATGTAGTTTGTGATGCAGTACGTGTCACTCTTGGACCTAAAGGAAGAAACGTAGTAATCCAAACTCCATCAGGTCCAATTATTACTAAGGATGGAGTTACTGTAGCCAAGTCAGTAGAGTTAGAGTGCCCATATGAGGATCTTGGAGCACAACTTTGCAAGCAAGTTTCAAGCAAGACTAATGAAAATGCTGGAGATGGAACTACTACTGCCACTGTATTAGCACAAGCATTCGTTCGTGAAGGATTGAAGATTGTTTCTGCTGGTGGAAATCCAATTAGTATCAAGCGTGGTATTGATAAGGCTGTTGATGTTCTTGTTGAAGCAATTGCTGATATGGCAAAACCAATTGAAAATAAAGAACAGATTGAGTTTGTTGCCACTATCTCAGGTAATGAATCTGAGGTAGGCAAGATTGTTGCAGATGCTATGGAAGCTGTTGGTAAGGATGGTGTAATTACCATTGAAGAATCTCGTGGAAGAGAAACCTTACTTACAATGGTAGAAGGCATGCAATTTGACAAGGGTTTTATGTCACCTTTCTTTGTCACTAATCCTGAAAGAATGGAATGTAAATACAATAATGTTTCATTGCTTTTAGTTGATAGCAAGATTTTTGATGCCACAGCTTTATTTACTTTTATTCAGAAGTTCGACACAAGCAAGAAGAATCCATTATTAATTATTGCTGATTCTATTGATGGCGAAGCATTACAACTTATGGTGCGAAATGTTTATCAAGGTAGAAAGCCATGGGTAGCAGTTAAGACACCAGGTTTTGCTAATCAGAAGAAAGATTATCTATTTGACTTAGCTGCTCTTACTGGTGCTACTGTAATTACTTCTGATATGGGTTTAACAATTGAAGAAGCACCACTTTCTGTATTAGGTGAAGCAAAGTCTATTATTGTAACCAAGGAAACTACGACTATTATTGAAGGTAGTGGTAGTCAAGAAGCATTGGAAGATCGTATATCTCAAATCAAGGTCTTATTATCACAAGCAGAAAGTGATTATGAAGCAAGAGTATTGACTGAGAGAATTGCGAAGCTATCTGGTGGTGTTGCAGTGATCAAGGTAGGAGCTTCAACAGAGGCAGAATTGATCGAAAAGAAGTATCGATATGAGGATGCTTTAGCTGCTACTCGTGCTGCTGTTGAAGAAGGTATTGTTCCTGGTGGTGGAGTAACATTACTTAGGCTTTCAAAAAAATTAAAATTGAAGCTTCCAGACCCAGATGAGCAATTTGGGGTCGATATTGTCAAGAGGGCATTAGAGGAGCCAATTAGACAAATTTCTTCAAATGCAGGTCTTTCTCCAGATGTAATCGTTAATGATGTACTTAAATCTAAGGAAGGTAAAGGCCTAGATGCCAGAACCGGAAAGATTGTTTACATGATTGAATCTGGAATTATTGATCCCGCTAAAGTAACTAGAAATGCACTACAAAATGCTGCTTCTATTGCAGGCTTGTTGCTCACCACAGAAACACTAATTGTAGAGAAGCCAATCGCTAGTGAAAAAGTTCTTGTGAGTGAAAGTATGATGTAAGTTTTCCCTTAAAAAATAACCCTGGAAGCAATAGTTTCCAGGGTTATTTTTATTTGATTTGCGTATAATATTTTTAAAAGTTTTAGGGGAATACGATGGAAGAGGATAAGGTAAATAAGCCAGGATTAGGTAGGGCTTTGATTTCTGCTGGACTTCTTGTTTTGACATTTGGAGCAATTGCATATCAATTGTTTTATTTAGGAAAGAAGAGCAATCCAGTAAGTAAAATTAAAGAACCAATTTTAGTTGATCCGCATAATTAGGAGTAGTTCAATGACAGATTTTTTATATCATTACAAGATGACTGTAACCAAGGTTGTAGATGGCGATACTGTTTATGGAGATGTAGACTTGGGTTTTAACATCGGATACAAGAAAATGGAGTTTCGCTTGTCTGGAATCAATACTCCTGAAACAAAAGGAGCTACTCGTGAGGCTGGCTTGACATCTAAAAAGTTTGTTGAAGATGTAATTATGGGTAAAGAAGTGATAATCGTTACCAAGAAAGACACCAAGGAAAAATACGGACGCTATTTGGCGGAAGTATTTTTTTTGATGGGTGTTGAATGGGTAAGTTTAAACAAGACATTATTGGACAAGAGTTTAGCAGTAGAATTCATGGTATAGTGTTTGCATGGCACTATATAGGCGATTATTCATAGATTTTGATTCGTTTTATGCTTCAGTAGAGCAACAGGACAATGAAGAATATCGTGGAAAGCCAGTAATTGTAGTGCCTTGCGTTTCGGATTATACTTGTGCTATTGCTGCTTCTTATCAGGCAAAAAGACTAGGTGTTAAAACTGGGACTCGTGTAAAAACGGCGAAGGAAAAGATACCTGGTCTTTTTGTTGTTGAAGCTAGGCCGAAGAGATATGTAGAGGTTCACAATCAGATTCTTGAGGTTTTGACCAAGCATTTCAAAAAGATTCAGGTTTTGTCTATTGATGAGATGGCTTGTGAAATTGAAGAAGATGATGATTTTGATTGTGAGATGATTGCCGCTGATTTGAAGTTAGATTTGATGGATGTTTTAGGCGATCATATTTCTTGTTCAATTGGTGTGGCTAGGAATGTTTTTCTTTCTAAGGTGGCTGCGGATATGGACAAGCCTAATGGATTCACTGCCCTGGGCCAAAAAGCCCAGGAGCAAGTGATGACATTAGGGTTGAC
>JACCDW011462329.1_pt1 | contig 11779 bp, 5 predicted proteins | sample 7449781 | NCBI WGS metagenome assembly JACCDW01 (sample SAMN15323449, study PRJNA562643) | freshwater metagenome | isolation source: river surface water | place: USA:Blue River Watershed | collected 2017-08-18
GATCCCAGATGTTCGGCAAACTAGACCGATACCAGAAGGAGGCCTATTGGTCCCTGCTCAAGATCGCCAAACAGCACGGGGGCGCCTTCCTCTGCGATGGCGTGGGTCTCGGCAAGACGTTCGTCGGATTGATGCTCATCGAAAAGCTCATCGTACACGAAGGTAAGCGTGTGGTGCTTCTCGCTCCTAAGTCCGCCAAAGAAGGCGTCTGGGAGTCGCACCTGCGCAAGCATCTGGCCCATATCTACGGCAAGGAAAACGACTTCAGCAACCTGCTGGTCTTCAGCCATACCGACCTGGGGCGCGAGGGAGACTTCCCGGAACGATTCAAGCGTATCGCCGACATGGCCGATGCTGTGATCATCGACGAAGCCCACCATTTCCGCAATCCCGGCCGCAAGGGCGACGCTGAGCAAGGCATCAAGGATTCCCGCTATTACCAGCTCTACAACCTCCTAGATGAAACCAAGCGGAAGAAGTCGGTATACATGCTCACCGCCACGCCGATCAATAATCGCCTGAGCGACTTCCGCCACATGATCGAGCTCTTCAGCCGCCGCAAAGAAGACTTCTTCGCCCGCACACTGGGCGTGAACAACCTCTCGGCTCACTTCAACAAGATGGAGCGGGATCTACGCAAGAAGCTCGGCGGGGACGAGTCCGCCCCGATCGAAGGCAGCAAGGAAGCCGGAGAGATCCTGTCCGCAGACCAGATCTTCCAGAACTTGGTAGTCCAGCGCAGCAGAGCCTATGCACGCGCCAGCCAGTATGCCGAATCCGGAAAGGCTGCCGTATTCCCTAAGCGCAAGGACCCTCAGGTGGCCGCCTACTCCATCCGAAAGACCTACGGAAACCTGCTGAACATGTTCCAGGACGCCTTTGAGCCGAAGGATGGCAAGGCACCCCTGTTCAGCCTCCCGATGTACTATCCCTTGGCTTGGTACAAAGGTCCCAAGGCCGACATCGATCCGTTCCTTGAAAACCGCCAGAAGCAGGTGGTCGGGCTGATCCGTACCAACTTCCTTAAACGCTTCGAAAGCTCGGTGACCGCTTTTGAAAGCTCCTGCGAACGCCTGATGGGCAAGCTCCTCGCCTTTGCTGAGAAGCATAGCACGACACCCGCTGCCAAGAAACACCTCGACCGCTGGAAACGCCAGAACGCGGCGATTCTCGAAAGCACCAAGGAACGGCAACTCGAACTTTGGGGCGAAGGAGACAGCGAAGACGAAGACCTGGTCACCCCGGAAATGCTGGAATCAGTCGAAGAACTGGACCCCAATGAGTATAACATCGACGAGATGCTCGATGAGACCTTCCTGGACCTCGAGCAGATCATCAAGTTCGTCGAAGAGGCCCGCAAATTTAAGCCTAAGAACGACGACAAGCTCCAGAAGCTCATCGACCTCCTGAAAAGCGACGAACTCAAGGGTCAGAAAGTCCTGATCTTCAGCGAATTCGCCGACACTGCGGAATATCTCTTCAAGCAGCTGGAGATGAACGGCATCACTGGCCTCGACAAGGTACATAGCGGGACCAAGGAAAACCGCACCCAACTCCTCCAGCGCTTCGCGCCTTACTACAATGGAAAGTCATCCCCGGAACTCAAAGTAGCGGGACTTCCGGAAATCCGCGTACTGATCTGCACCGACGTCCTTTCCGAAGGCCTCAACCTGCAGGACGCAACGAAGATGATCAATTACGACATCCATTGGAACCCTGTGCGCCTCATGCAGCGCATCGGACGAGTAGACCGACGCATGAACCCGGACATTGAAGTTGCCATCAAGAAGGACCATCCCGACCAGGCCCAATATCGTGGCGAAGTAGCCTACTGGAACTTCCTCCCTCCGGCTGAGCTCAACGATATTCTTTCCCTCTATCGCAAGGTAACGCAGAAGACCCTGCTCATCTCCGAGACTCTGGGTATCGAAGGAAAGAAGCTCCTCACCCCCGAGGATCGATACAAGGCCATCAAGGAGTTCAATGAGGCCTACGAAGGCACCACGACTGCCGTTGAACAGATGCATCTGGAGTATCAGGCCCTGATCAAGGCCGACCCTAACCTCGAAAAGCAGCTCTCCGCCCTGCCCCGTTCGGTGTTCAGCGGAAAGAAGAGCGGCGCCCCGGCAACCGGGATTTTCTTCTGCTACTCACTCCCTGCCCTCGACCACGAGAAACAAGAGTTCACCGAAGAGGCAGGCACCACCCGCTGGTTCCTATTCGATCCCGCGACAAAGAAACTCGACCAGGAGCCAGCCGACATCGCACCGGCTATTCGATCAGAGAAGAAGACCCCAAGGAAATGCGTCATGTCCGAACAGGACCTAAAGGACGCCAGGGCCTACATCGAGAAACACATTACCAATACCTACCTTAAGCAGATCCAGGCTCCCATGGGCGTAAAGCCCACCCTCAAGTGCTGGATGGAAATCAACTAAACTAACTCCCATGCCCCGAATCGAACCGGAACTAAAGCGCTTGCAGGAAATCAAGACCCTGCCCTCGCTGCTCAAGTATCTGAAAGAAGACCTCAACTGGCCCATAGGCTCTGATGACGTCGAGGATGTGACATTCGACTACGATCCTGCCGAACTTGGATTCGACTCGGCCTCGACGGCCAAAATCGATGAGGTCCGTCAGCTCCGCCCTCTCACCACCGGCCAGAAATGGGGCATTTTCTGGGTCAAATTCGGGAAAAAACAGCTTCCGGTACAGATGCTACGTCGCGCGCTAGGTAATCTCGTAGTCAAGAAGCGTGCTTCGACCAAGAAGTCCGACAAGGCCGCATGGCACATGCATGACCTTCTATTCATCTCTGCCTATGGAGATGACGACAACCGTCACATTACCTTCGCTCACTTCTCGGAGAGCGAGGACTCGGAGAAATCCCTACCCGTCCTCAAAGTGCTTGGCTGGGATGACGATGATACCCTACTTCATCTGAAGGATACGTACAAAACGCTGGTCACTTGCCTTAACTGGGAGACCACCCCAACTGACGACCCTGAAGCATGGCGCGAGCATTGGTCCAAGGCCTTCAAGCTCACCCACAAGGAAGTCATAAACACGACCAAGGAATTGGTCGTCGAACTCGCCCAACTGGCGACCGTCATCAAGAAGTCCGTCCTGACTTCCATCAAGGCCGAGACCGAGAAGGGGCCCTGGAGGAAGCTCATGCTGGCTTTCAAGAAGACCTTAATCAAGGATCTCGACGAGGATCAGTTCGCCGACGTCATCGCCCAGACCGTGTCCTACGGCCTCCTTACGGCACGCCTGAGTTCGGATGGGCAGATAAGCCTGAAGAACCTCGTGGACATGGTCCCGTCGACCAATCCGTTCCTCAAGGAGCTTCTCCAGCACTTCCTCACGTCCGCAGGGATGAAGGGCCTATTCGACGTGGACGAAGCAGGCATCAACGATGTCGTCGAGCTTCTCAACCGCGCCAACGCTCAGGCCATCCGGAACGACTTCGGCAAGAAGACCGATGGTGACGACCCCGTCATCCACTTTTACGAACACTTCCTCGGCATCTACAACAAGAAGCTGAAGGTCGAGCGCGGCGTATTCTACACACCTCAGCCTGTCGTTACTTATATTGTGAGGAATATTCATGAAATCCTTCGGAGGGATTTTGCCTTGGAGGATGGCCTCGCCGACACCTCGACGTGGTCCGAGGTACAGCAGAAGCATAATGGCCTAAAGATTCCGGAAAGCATCAAAGACCCAGCAAGGACGCACTTCGTTCAGATACTTGATCCAGCAACTGGGACCGCAACGTTCCTCATCGAAGTCATAGACGTCATTTATACGACCATGATTAATAAGTGGAGCAAGGCCGGCATGAGTAAAAGTGAAATGCTAAAAGCTTGGAACTCCTACGTCCCAAACCATTTGCTACCCCGTTTATATGCATTTGAATTAATAATGGCTCCATACGCCATCGCACATATTAAAATTGGCTTCAAACTCGCAGAAACAGGTTACAACTTTCAATCTAAAGAACGGGCGAGGGTTTACCTTTGTAACACGCTCGAATCATGGGAAGCAGAGAGCGAATTCGAAGTCTTTAAAGCACTCGCGCTTGAGCACAAAGCCGTAAGCGAAGTAAAGAGGCTGAATCACTTCACTGTTATTATCGGAAACCCGCCCTATTTACGCGAAAAAACCAAGGGCGGCAAAGAGGAGCATAAGCGCATCGGCGATTGGGTCAGGTTCGGAGGAAATGATAGCCCCATTTTTGACGACTTTATCAAGCCGTTAACTCTACTTAATCAAGGGATGCATGCCAAGCTCGCCTATGAGCTTTCCGTAATGTTCTGGAGAGTGAGCTTGTGGTCTGTTCTAGAACGTGGAGCAAAAATCGGTGTGATTGGTTATATTTCGCCACGCGCATACATTGCCGGACCAGGTCACGCAGGTATGCGAGGATGGATTAAATCCCACGTTGATTACTTATGGTTAACTGATCTTGGAGGAGACAACCGTGGCGCTCGAAAGACCGATAACATTTTCAACATTGAAACAGGTGTCTCCGTGGGAATTTGCGTTAAGACCCCAACGCCCACCAACATAAACTGCAAAGTGTTTTACCGGGATGTAACCGGCAGCGCAGAAGAGAAATTACTTGCCCTTAAAACAGACGATGATGCCCAGGCTAGTAAATGGGCTGAATGCCCGCCTAACGCTGATACGTTTATGCCTCCTGCCACTAGTGATTATATGTCGTGGCCGAAACTTACGGACATCTTTCCTTGGCAACATTCGGGGGTACAGTTCAAGAGACTTTGGCCAATAGGAGAATCACCTGAGATACTAGAGTCACGCTGGAGGAAGCTATTAACTTTGCCTGACAAAGATAAGGCCGCGGCCTACGTCGAAACAGACGCGCGCCTTATTAGCAGCGGCCCAGCCACTAAACAATCGCTGCGATTTACTGGCATAGGACAACTACCCACGAACACCCCTCCCCCCCCGGCATTAAGGTACTGTTATCGCTCTCTGGATCGCCAATGGGCGCTACTAGACGAGAGATTGGCAGATCGAATTCGCCCAGGCTTACTATCAACAATCGGCCCTAAACAGATCTTCGCTTTGACGCTGATGTCTAAGCAGCTTGGATTAGGTCCAGCCATTAGCATTACCTGTCACATGCCCGACATGGATGCCTTCTGTAACCGAGGAGCCAAAGATGTAATTCCGCTTTGGCGCGATTCTTTAGCAACTAAACCTAATTTGCCTTTAGATTTTCTAGGTACCATATCCCAAGAGCTTGGGCATCAAATATCTGCAGAGGAAATTTTTTCTTATTGTTCAGCAATATTGGCAACCCCCAGATATGCCGAGCTTTTTAGCGAGGAACTAACTACTCCGGGACCGCGCATACCAATTTCAAAAAGTTATGAAGTTTTCAATAAGGCGGCCACTTTGGGGAGTAAATTTATCTGGCTGCAAACCTTCGGCGAGAGATGGGTTTCCCCGAACCCTTGCGCTAAGCCTGGAATCAATGGGGACGCTAGAATCCACAATCCAATAAGTGAAGCCCCTGAGGATTACCCGGACGATTATCATTACAACCCCGTTAATCAGACTTTGAAAATCGGAAATGGATCCCTTTTGAACGTTCGCCCGGAAGTTTATAACTATTCCCAATCAGGATTCAAACCAGTCGAAAGCTGGCTGCGTTACAGGATGAAGAAAAGAGCGGGGAGGGCAGGGAAAGATACGACCAGGTCATCGCTTGACGCGGTACGCCCTCAGAAATGGACTTTCACAAACGAGCTGCTGGAATTGCTCTGGGTTATAGAAGGCTGTGTAGATCTCTGGCCTGAACTTGAGGGTGTTTTAAACGAAGTAACCCAAGGTCCTCTTATTTCTTTGGACAAACTTCCTAAACCCAGCGATTCTGAAAGAAATGAACCAGAAATCGGCGAACAGATACAGCTACGTCTAATCTGATGGAAAGTAAACCTACCCCAAGGTGGAGACAGCGTCTCGATAAAGAACTAGCTTACCGTCCTGAATTCGAAAATCTAAATGAGAAGGAATGGAAGGCTCTTTTACTGGATAGGAACGTCACTAGCACAAATAATGACACTGTGCTAGCTCTTGACTGGCCACACTTCTGCGCACACTCAACGCCGTCCTGCGGGGGCCCGCAGGGATGGTGCTATACATTCCAAGGCAACCAAGCTGGAAAGTTGCACAACAGGCATGCAGCCATGGTCGATATTCTTGCTAGGAATTTTCCTTCAATTTTTGCAGACAAGGTAGAAGAAGAGGTTAACGCCGCCCTTGCAGGCGGCTTGATACCTTACAAGAATTTGCGATATAGTGGCAGCGGGGAATTGGTAGAAGCTTACATTCCTGCCTTAAAGGAGCTATCCCGGAGAGGCATTCTACTATGGGGGTTTACGAGGGACTTGAAGCTTGGTCAGCAGCTTAAGGAATTGGGCGCCGGAGTCATCATTTCATGCGATAGCACCAGCAAACCTGGCTTTATAGATAAAGCCGTAAATGCAGGCTTCCCCCTAGGGTATACGTCCAAGGGCGTAGATGATGTGCCTCCCAAGGGTACAGTTGTGACATTCCCAGTACATCGGATAGGTCGCGTTAAAGAGGTCGTCGACACCAACTCTTTATGCCCTAAAGTCCTTGCTGACTTTCTGGATGACTCTCGACCCAAAGCCAGTTGCCAATTAATTTGTCACCGCTGCCACCGCCCAGACCTCAATGCTTAACTATATAGAACTTTGCGCCGGAGGAGGAGGAATGCGAGCCGGGCTCGATGCTGCAGGCTGGAACTGCCTTCTAGCAGTTGATAATGATCAAGATGCCGTTGCCATCCATAAGCTAGCTCATGGCGATGTGAGGCATGCCGACGTAACTAAACTTTCAATTAATGACATACCCAAAGTTGATGCATGGGTCGCTGGCTTTCCTTGTCAGCCTTTTTCGACTTCAGGAAACCGCCTTGGTTTTGAGCATGGCTCGGGCAACGTGTTTGAGCACATCGTTAAGCTCTTAGCCGAAGGACGGCCTAGACTAATTGTCCTGGAGAACGTCGAAGGACTTTTAATTAATAAGTCGGGGCACACCATGACCGTAATCCTTAGTAAGCTAACCCAACTTGGATATAATGTGAGCTGGCTGCTTATAGACTTACGCTGGTTTGGCATAGCACAGTCCAGGCCACGTCTTTTCTTGATTGGATCTCTTTTAGATCATAAAAAAGATGTACCTGGTTTTCCAGATTGTCCTTCTTTTTGCATATTTGATGGCTTGCTTCAATCCCTCGGAGCAATCAAACGTCCCCATAGTTCCGGCAGTTTAGCTCAAGCGGAATTAAAACTTCGCCCTCAAATTGGAAAGGCTGCACCCACTGGGAAAAGTTTTTTCGGTGCTTGCGGCTCTGCGACAGGTCAGAACTTCGAGTCGTTCGACATTACTACAGCGGTTGACCATAAGATTTCTCGTTCCCTGGGAGATATAGTTGCTCCAAACTTCCGCTTTAAAGATTCGCTTAGATCCGGGCGCTACTATGCCCGCGGCGGACCAACTAGACTCTGCCTCAGAACTATACCTATCTCTCATTGCATTGGTACGAGCCTTGGTGGAGCTCCATTATTCGCCGTACCATTATCGTTAGTCAAAAATGTAAAAGACAGGAAAGATTTTCTCGAGTTTTCCAATTGGAGTCGCGAGCAGGATGGGCTGCTAGTTATGCGCTTGCGGCCCAACAGGGCTGTTTTACTTTTTGGACCACATACTCAAAAACTGAAAAATGCCTTAACAAGCTGGCAAGCCGGAGATACCAGGAAGTACAAAGTAGTGGGAAATATGGTTGCGCCTATTTGCGCCAAGAATGTCGCCGAATTAATTAATGAATCGGACATTAGGGGTTAGGCGTAGAAATTAAATAATCCTTGCCCTGCCCAACCCTGATTCCTCCACTCGATCGCTGGCCCAGACGGCAGAAGGTCCGTACGGGTCGGGAGGTTGGGGGCCCGGGCGCCGTGGTGTTCGTAATAGTGACGACCGTTGGAGAACTCCTCCCTGAGGCGCTTGCTCACGAGGAGGCGGTAGTCGGTGTCGATGGTCAGGTAACCGGCGTCGAACAAGGTGTGGAAGTCCGAGCGAAGGAGGAGTCCGTTGCCGACCTCATGCCCTCCCCCGTCCGCGTAGGGCCTGATGTGGGCAGCCTCTAAGACAGGAAGGGTCTTCTCCTCGGTGACGGCGCACCGACGGCCATAGGCATCAAGGACTGCCACCCGGAAGCCTGACTGTCCGAGCCTAGGCTTGGCCATGTATGGCTTCCCGTATCGGTCCTGCTCCTGCTCGACACCTGGGGCTACAGGTCGGGCTCTGAGTCTTTCCTGGACCTGGGCCCATAGCTTGGCCCCTTCCCTTTCTCCGGGCTCATAGCACTTGCCTTGAACGATGTTCGGGGACCAATCAGCCGGCTGATCAATCCATTGGTCTTCCGGAAGCCAGAAGCAGTCCGTAAGGAGCGTGCAGCCGATGGGCTCATTAGGGCCGGTCTCTTTACCCATCTTTCCACGCATGCGGGTGATGTTTTCGCGGAAAATGGCCTGGGTCTCGGCACCGTTGCCTTTGCCATAGACCTTCCACGCTAGCTCCAAGGGTAAGACCGTGCTTTTCAGGAACCACCCGCCGCCGACAATCTTGTTCACCGGAGACTTCAGCTTGAACAGGAAGAGGCCGCCTTCGGGGATGGCTCCAAAGCTGCGCTCACCGCCGGGCGCCCAGAAGTTCACTTCCACGGACTGGTTGGCGGAGTGAAACTCAAACCATGACTGGTCTGTCACGCCGACCCAATACTCGAGCTTCGAAAGCTTAGCCGAGGATGGGCCCTCAAACTTCTCCGTGATCAGGAAACCCAGCTCGCGAAGCCTTCGGAAACAGGCCGTGCCTTCACCGCCTCCGAAATCGTCGCCGGTGACGACCTTGCCTGTCGCGTGGTTCAGCGCCAGCGCGATGAGCTGTTTGGGCGGATAAGGTCGGCCCTGATGGATGACGTCGTAAGTCGTCGAGTCCCTGAAGCCGGCGGGGGACGCGCCGGCATCGAGATCGGCCAGCGCCTTCTCGACGTGGGCGCGCTGAACGGGGGTGAAGTCCATGGGGATGGCCGTAGGCTTAGAACTTATAACAATCTTATCAAACCCTGTTGTATGGACCCGGGGTTTTGTGTCTTCTCCACCTATGCCCCTGCCGATCTGTCACGAACCTAGTTATAAATCTCAGCTAGACCAATTCCTTACCGACTGGCCGCTCTCCCGCGTAAGGAACATGCCGCTTACGGATTACGCACGAGTCCGTTCAGATTCGGACGAGGAGGGCTATAAAGGGTCCTTCTGCTATGCGCTCGAGCAACTCACGCCTGTCGGCATCGGCGGGGCGAACGCACTGAAGTTCGCCATCTACGAGTACAAAAACCCTCCGAAAGTTAAGAAGGCCAAACACGACGGCCGTTACGCATGGCATGAGGACCTAGGCGATACCGCCGAAGAGGCCTATGCGCAGGTACTTGCCATGATCATCAAGATCATCGAAGCCGCACAGTCCGGAAATTACGCCCTGATTGACTCTATTCCCCTTCGCCGGACGCTTAAATGGAAGATTGCATTCCTCTACCAAAGCCCTGCCAAGCCAGGCATTGTGGGCTGTGTAAGCGAACAGGGAATCAAAGACTATTTCGAAGGCAAGGGTGTCGACGTAGACAATACCCCGGTCTCAAGGCTACACCAGATGGCCATCGATCAAGCGCCGGACCAACCTAGCATCCAGAAGATCGGCGGTCTGATCTGGGACTCCGTAAACGAACAGGTGGAGGAGGAGCAGGAAGAGGATGGCGACGAGGATGCGGACGAGGATGCGACGGCGGCCGGACGCGCCTTCTGGCTTTATGGAGCAGGACTTGGTGACAAAAGCGGAGGTGTCACCGACATCTACACCATCCTTCGGACCAATGAAATCCGTATAAACTTGGACATCATGACGCCCCTCGACGCCATCAGCCCCGAGAAGGCGGAAGGAAAGACCGACGTCCTACGTATCTTGCTTAAAGGCGATGAGGCCGCCATGCAGCAGGCCCTCAACAACACTTACAACTTCCACCACATGGGCATCCCGAACGGCGCCGTCCTCGTCTTCGTTCACGACGAAACGAAGACCGCCGTCGTGACGGGAGCCCGCGAAATCAAGTTCGAGGGCGAAATCACTTCGATCAGCGCGGCAACCAACAAGCTTCCGAGCAAGGTGAATTTCCCGAGCGTCATGCGTTCTTGGAAGTATAACGGAAAGACCCTCAAAGAGTATCAAAGGGCAAAGGCCCCGCAGCCTCCCAAGATTACCGCCCTTATGGCCTGGCATTTCGCGAAATCGATGAAAGTGGGAGATGTCGTTCTGGCCCGTAAGGCTGGGACGGTCGAGTACATCGGCGGAGTCATCACCTCTGATTACGCATTCGATGCGAGCCGACAAAACTACCGACATGTAAGGAAAGTCCGGTGGCTAAACACGGAGCCGATTAATATCGGAGCCGGCCTTGGCCGTATTTCCAAGAAGCTCATTACGCGTGCAATGGGTTCCGACGGAAGCCCTTGGACCGAAGCCCTGGAGATAGCCGACATCCTCAAGATAGACATGAACAACCTGCCGGAGATCTCTGCCGCGCTTCCGGCGGCACCCAGCAAGGCCCCCTCTATGAATAAACCCACCAATGTCATCCTCTACGGCCCTCCCGGAACCGGGAAGACCTTCCACACCAAGGAGCACGCGGTCACGCTCTGCAACGGGAAGGCCACGCCGGCTACGCTGAAGGAGGACTTCGCCAAGCTGGTCGCCGACAAGCGCGTCGCCTTCGTGACGTTCCACCAGTCCTACGACTACTCGGACTTCATCATCGGCTTCAAACCGGTGCCGAGCGCGAGCGGCATGAGCTTCGAGGTCCGCAAGGGCGTCCTGATGCGCCTCGCCGAAGAGGCGGAGAAGAACCCGCACCTACCCTACCTGCTCATCATCGACGAGATCAACCGCGGCAACATCAGCAAGATCTTCGGCGAGCTGATCACGCTCATCGAAGCCGATAAACGACGCGACGGCGACTTCCCCCTGGAGGTCACCCTGCCCTGCGCCTACAAGGGCAACGACGGCAACGAGACCTGCCAGTTCAGCCTGCCCTCGAACGTCCACCTTTTGGGTACGATGAACACTGCCGACCGCTCCATCGCCCTGCTCGACACGGCTCTCCGTCGCCGCTTCAAGTTCGTGCGCAAGGAGCCCAACCCGAACCTGCTCCATGCCAACCTCGATGGCGTGAAGCTCCCCGAGCTACTGACCAAGCTAAATGGCATCCTAGCCGACGCCTTCTCGCCCGACCATCAGATCGGCCATGCTTGGCTGCCGATGAAGTTCGACGCCAAGGCTACGGGCAAGGACCTCGTGGAAGCGTTTAACGACAAGATCCTGCCGCTGCTCGACGAGTGGTATTACGACGATGCCAACGGCAAGGAAGCCCTCCTCGCCCAGCTCACGGATAAGGGCGAAGTGACGATCGACGCCCTCAAGAAGTTCTCGGAATCCTGACCTTGTCCGAACGGGAGCCCATCATCGTCGGGGAATACGACCCCATCCGCATCGGCCCTGCGTCGAAGCCGAGGCACATCACGCGCGAAGAGGCCGACGAGGTCCTCGGCCTGCGGGAGGACTTTGGCTGCAAGAACCCGTCCGAGTGGTTCCGCCTCCGCTACAACCGCAAGGA
>JACCDW011429158.1_pt1 | contig 11777 bp, 9 predicted proteins | sample 7449781 | NCBI WGS metagenome assembly JACCDW01 (sample SAMN15323449, study PRJNA562643) | freshwater metagenome | isolation source: river surface water | place: USA:Blue River Watershed | collected 2017-08-18
AATAAATTGTTTTTAATAAATTGTTTTTAATAAATTGTTTTTAATAAATTGTTTTTAATAAATTGTTTTTAATAAATTGTTTTTAATAAATTGTTTTTAATAAATTATTTTAATAAATCATTTTATTATTTATTTTTAATAAATTATTTTAATAAATCATTTTATTATATTTTTATATAATAAGATAAATGAATCAAATAAAAGTTATCAATAAACGCGAAGGTGGTAGTTTATATCATTACGCACATTTTATGTGCGACTGTTTATTACCAGAATTTTCTATGGAATTATATAAATATGACACAATTATTCGTAAAAAGAATTTAGATCAAACCATTGGCAATTTTTCGAAAATATATGAAATTGTTATGAACAATAAAAATAGCGAATTATTAGATTCTGATTTTAATAATAATAATTCTAAAACAACTATTGTTATAAATAAAAAGGTATTACAAGAAAGTGATTTTCAAAAATTTCGGTCTTATATTTTTAATAAATTTAATATTTTGAAAGAAGAAAATATATATCCTCAAGTATTGTTAATAAAACGAGGTAATAATACAAAATTAATAAATGATATTTTTTTAGAAAATAAATTAAATAACTTACCATCAAATGTTCAAAAATGGAAATTAAGTAATGGAAATGAACGTCGTGAAATAAATAATATTAACCAATTAGAAATTTATTTAAAAAATAATTGTAATTCTTTTGAATCCATTTATTTAGAAGAAATGGATTTTGAAAAACAAGTTACATATTTTTATAATGCTCAACTTATTATATGTGCTCACGGAGCAGCACTTTCAAATATGCTTTTTTGTAATCCTAATACAATTATTTTAGAAATTAGTTGTAATAAATCTTGGTATTTTTTTGATACAATCGCAAAAATATTAAAATTAAAATATTATAAATTAAATAAAAATAATTTAGAATCTATTATAAATGCGTTTCATTTAATTATGAATAAAGAAATTAAAATGTTAAAAAAAGTAAATTAAAATAAATTAAATATATTTTTAATAAATAGTATTTATTAAAAAATAAAATGAAAGAAATTGAAGCTCGTTTTTTAGAAGTAGATATTGATGATATTCGTTCCAAATTAAAAAAACTTAAAGCTAAAAAAGTTCATCCTCTTATGCTTTACCGTCGTTATACCTTTAAATTACAAAATCCTAACGAAAAAGGTTATGCTCGCGTTCGTCAAGAAGCTTCTGGTACTACTATGACCATTAAAAAATATGGTGCCAATAAATACGCAATGGAATACGAAGTTGCCTTAAAAGATACATCTTTAGAAGATGCTAGAGATTTTATGTTAGGTGCTGGTTTTGTTCAACTTGCTTATCATGAAACTCTTCGCGAAAAATATAAACACCCCAAGGTAAATGAAGTTGTGATTGATGTATTACCTGGTTTACCACCGTATATTGAAATTGAAGCTCAAACTGAAGCAAACATGACTTATATGTGTGAAAAACTTGGTTTAAGTATGGAAAATGCGGAATATGGTTCTTATGGTAAACAATATACTGATTATTATGGAATTCCTGAAACTGTTTTTAATAGTATTGCTGAAATGCGTTTTGAAACTGTAGATAAATTCTTTTTAAAACGTGCTAAAAAAAATAAAGATTTCTTAAAAAAAGTAAAAAAAAGTAATCTTATTTTATATAAAGCAGTTATGAAAAAAAATAAAAGTAAGAAAATATAAAAAATTAAAAATAAAAAATAAAAGTAAAAATAAAATAAAAAGTAAAATTAAAATAAAAAGTAAAATTAAAAGTAAAATTAAAAGTAAAATTAAAAGTAAAATTAAAAGTAAAAGTAAAAATAAAATAAATTAATTATATTTTTAATAAATAGATATTTATTAAAAATAAAATGAAAGAAATAGAAGCTCGCTTTTTAGAAGTAGATATTGAAGAAATGCGTAAAAAATTAAAAGCTTTAAAAGCTAAAAAAGTTCACCCCATGATGGTATATCGTCGCTATATTTTCAATTTACAAAATCCTAACGAAAAAGGTTATGCTCGTGTTCGTCAAGAAGCTTCTGGTATTACTATGACTATCAAAAAATATGGTGCTAATAAATATGCGTCTGAATTTGAAGTTGCTTTAGATAATACCACTTTAGAAGAAGCTCGTGACTTTATGTTAGGTGCCGGTTTTACTCAAAAAGCTTATCACGAAACACTTCGCGAAAAGTATAAATTACCTTCTGTAAATGAAATAGTCATTGATGTAATCCCTGGTTTACCTCCTTATATTGAAATTGAAGCTCCAAGTGAAGCTAAAATGGTTGCTATTTCTGAAAAACTTGGCTTAAAAATGGAAGATGCTAAATATGGCGCTTATGGTAAACAATTTGAAGAATATTATGGAATCCCACAAACAGTTGCTGATAATGATGTAGCTGAAATGCGTTTTGAAACCATTGATAAACATTTAAAGAAACATATGAAGAAAAATAAAGCATTATTAGCAAAAGTAAAGAAGAGTAATTTAGCGATTTATAAGAAAGTAGTTGGAAAGAAATAATTTATACGTAATGAGTAATAATAAAAAGATTTATATATTTTTAACATATAGTTATTTGTTAAAAATGATTTCAAAACGTTCATTTTATAATTTTTTATCTATTAATCTATTTTTTTATAGTTATGGATTTATAGAATGTACTATTTATAATTACTTTTATTATAAACTTTTTACTTTATTTATTTTATCAACATTCCGAAATTATTTTTTATACACATTATTAGATTATAATACTGAAAAATATGATTATATAAATTTACATAGAAATATAGCTTCATTAACAGATTATAAAGAAAATTTTTTACAAATTTCTTTATTAGATAGTGTAAATATATATTTTTTATTAAATTTTTCTGATTTATTTTATAAAAATATAAATACTTATGATTTTTTATATGATATAATTTGGTTTATTCCCAAATCATTTATTTTTGAAATTATTTTTGATTTCTTTCATTATATAACACATCGACTTGAACATAAAACGCATTTTTTTGCCCATTACACTCATCATCAACATCATAGTCCAACATTAGTTTCAACATTTAATCATCATATATTGGATTTAATATGTACAAATGTAATTCCATTTTATTTAACTACTTTGATTTGTACACAAATTTTAGAAATTCGCATTTCAACATATATGATTTTTATACTTTATATTTCAAAAATATATATTGAATTATGTGGACATAGTGGAAAAAATATTAAACATATTGGTTCTTTTGTACAATGTGTTTGGTTACCGCGACTTTTAGGAATTGATTTATATACACTGGATCATACAAATCATCATTATTATAATAATTGTAATTATAGTAAACGATTTTCTTTATGGGACCGCGTTTTTGGAACTTATAGATAAAAATATTTTAATAAAAATGATAATCATCTAATAAATTAAGTAACGATTTTTCATTATTTTCTTTTATTACTTTTTGTATATTTTGTTTATATAAACAAGACCTTCTATTATTTAAATGTTTTATTAAATTATATTTTCTTGTAAATTCTGTTGAACAATCATTACACATATAACATTTTTTTTCTTTATTATAATATTTATTATCAAATTCTTTACATAAATTATTTTCAACATTATTTTCAACATTATTTTCAACATTATTTTTAATATTATTTTCAACATTATTTTTAATATTATCTTCAATATTATCTTCAATATTAATTTCTATATTATTTTTATTATATTCAATATTATTTTTATTATTTTTATTATCTTCAATATAATCTTTAATATTATTTTCAGTATTATTTTTAATAATATTTATTTTATTTTGAATTTCATTTCTAAAATGAATATTTATAATATTATTTTTATTATTAAAATTTGTAATAATATATAAATAATCATCAATATTTAATATAGATTTATCAAATGTAAAAATAAAATTTTTACCAAGTGTTAAATTTTTAGCATCTTCATAACATAATGTTGTATCGCGTTTACAATTATTTTTTCTTTTAAAATGTTTTTTCATATCACATCTGCTATTAGTATTATATTTTACACAATAATGACATATATAAAAAGTATCAATATTATTATCAGTATTATTATTATCAGTATTATTATTATTAGTATTATTATTAGTATTATTAATAATATTATTAATATTATTAATATTATTATCAATATTATTATCAATATTATTATCAATATTATTATTTTTATTTAATAATAAATCTTTATAATCAATAAATAAATATCTTTGATATTTTTTTCTAAAAATATAATTATTTATGTGTTCATAAATATTAAATTCATTTTTAATATATTCATAGTATTTTTTATTAAAATTATTATCAAAATAAATATCTATTTTTCTAAATTTTTCATTTATAATATCATTATCTAAATCATATATTTCTATAATATCATTTTTAATAAGTTCAATAATTTCATTATAAATAGTATATAAATTACCATAAAAGTATTCAATATAGTTTACATTTTCTTTATGATATTTTTCTTTACATAAATTTATAACTTTTTTTTCATTTTCATAAATATTTTTTATTTTTAAATATATAATTATTTGTGTACCAGCTTTATATTGATTAAATCTTTTATATGGGTTATCAATATGTTGTGTTATACCAAAATCATATATTGGTAAGTTTTCTTTAGCATTTTCATATGAGTATAAAAAGTAAAATATACCTATTTTATTACTATTTTTCATTTTTTTATAAATAATATATTATAGTTTATTCCTTTTATAATCATTTATATTTAAAAATAAATATTTCTTTTTAAATATTTATTTTTAATATAAAATTTATTTTGGTAACAACTCAATATCTTTTAGAAAAGTACAATGTTCTTTTTCCCAAGTTACACAAATTGGTAATACTTTAACTCCAATTTCAACCGCATCATATACAGCTTTTTGATAAATTGGATCTAAAGAAGATGGTTTAAAAGAATCTACATCATTCCGTTGTATTAAAAAAAGTAATACACATTCACTATTTGGGTCATTTTTCTTAATTTCCGCTAAATGATTTACATGTTTTAATGCTCGTACACTTACAGGTTCAGCTTTATTTTTCCGATAACCATCTGGAAATAACGCAATTTTTTTAGTAAAATCATAATTTGATAAATCCATTTTTTTCCGATCTTTCGCTGTTACATCAACTACATCAGCAAGTGGAACATTTTTTACTTCTAAATATACCTTTTTATTAGTTTCCGTAGTAAATGTGTAATCAAATCGTGATTTATTATCTTCATTTTCAGAAGAAAGATTTTCATTCATAACTGTTATTTCAGCTTGTAAATCTTTAATATTTTGAAATTGTGCTACTTTATTATTTAATAGTAAAGATTTAACAATGGGATTTGCTAACATTGGATTAACACCAATAACTGATGATTCACATTCTTGAAGAATATGATGAATTACATATTTTGATTTATTTTTAGTGGATTCTGATTTAGTACAATATACAAAAACATTGGGTACAATTAGACCACAACAACCAAGTGCTGGGGAATGGGCCATAACATTTTCTTCAAGTACATTATCTTGTTCATCGTATATAGTAACATCTGCTAAATAAGGTGATTTACAAACTTTAGAAGGACGAGCTAAAATTTTGGCTTTATAAAGTTTAGGTAATGTATAAATGACTTCTTTATTTACGTTACTCATTTTTTATAAATTATTATTTACGATAATATTATATATTAAAAAATAAATATACAAATTAATTTAAAATCATTTTTTTATTTTTTTTTAATAAAAAATGATATATAAAAAATTTATTATATATCATAAAATAAAAATTGATGGATACAATAATTTAAAATATACCTTTATTTTATAATCATAACTATATCTAAAAAAATAAGCCATGGAGGCCCCATGTACTTTTTACGAACCACAATCAGTAAAGACTGAATCTGTAGTGTGGAGCTTGGAGGGAAACCAGGTATGCGCGTCTGAAAAGACAAACAATAACAATACTTTTAAAGTAATTAATTTAACAAATATTAGTGTTACTAAACCTTTAGTAACAAGTAATAATAATGATAGATTTTTATTATTATTAAATGATAAAAATAAGCTTTTTGATACTATTCGAAAAATAAGAAATGATTATATAAGTACTATTGGAAGAGTGAAACCTAAAAAAACTCGCTCTAAAAAAGGTAGCTATAATATTGATAGTTATTCCGGATATATTACTAATATAGAACAAATAATTAATAAATATTTTAAATATTCTTTTAGTTATACTGGAATAAATTCTGATTATAGTAATGATTGTAATGATTGTAATGAAGAATTACTTGTTAATGAACTTTTTAAACAATTTGTACGAAATAATGATAATGAATCATTGTGGAAAACCTTATGTAAATGGGGCTCTAATGATTTTAGATTATTCATTGAAAGTGTAAAAAAATCAAATACTACCTCTAATAGTACTTCAAATAGTACTTCAAATAGTACTTCAAATAGTACTTCAAATAGTGCTTCTAATAGTACTTTAAATAGTACTTTAAATAGTACTTCAAATAGTACTTCTAATACAATTGATTCAACCAATGTTTCTAATATTGATGAATCAATCAGTGTGTCTAATTCTATTCGAAAAGATGCTTCTGAAATAAGAAAAAATATACATATAACCATCAAAAAATTTAATGAATTCGTAGTAAAATACAATCTTAATATACAAATTGATGATGTAACAAACTTAAATGTTAAAAGTATATTTACTCAATCATTATTATCATCTGTTTCTACTGAAACAAATGATGATGAAGATGATTGGGAAAAAGAAGCTGATGAAAACGACAAATATTTAGAAGATATAACAATGATACAAAAGCTTGTTAAATATTATCACAAAAATAAAAATGTATAAACATTTTTATTTATATTATGTTAAAATAAATTATATTACATTATTAACCGATATTAACCGATATTAACCGATATTAACTCACAATTAACGAACTAATTTCTTTTTTATTGAACTAATTTCTTTTTACTATATAAATATATAATAGAGAGATGATAATAATGATGATTAGGTACTGTCTACAATGGTAGAAGTTTCCTTTGCTAATATATAGCATAAAATATCATAAAATTATAATTTAATACTTTTTGGGCAAACTCTTATAATACGTATCATTTAACACTTTAGATAGCTATTTAAATGGAGTTAATAAACTTAACACGCTCTTTTCTCTTTTCTTCTACTTTTATTTCTTCTATTTTAACTTCTTTTATTTCTTCTACTTTTTTTACTTCTTCCATTTTAGGTTGTTGAACAGGTGGATCAGGAACAATATTTGCTTGATGTAAAATATGTTCAGCAAAATTACCTTTAAAATCATAAGAACCAGTATGAGTTAATTGAGCACCAATATCAGCCCAAATTTCACCACCAATATCTATCCAACGCTGACAAAAAAGATAATCTTCAGATAAATAACGTTTAGAAACAGGATGAATAATACAATCAAATAAAGCATAGAAATTGTTTCTTAATTCAGGTGTATCATATCCTTGAATATCATTATTATATTTTGTTTCAGGATATGCTTCAATCATCTTTTCAATAACTTGACGTTTAATTAACATAAATCCAGTACCAATATATTTACATTTAATAAATCCACGTTGAATTGGAATATTTCCACCTTCCACATTTAAAACATAGTCATGGGCAATATGTTCTAATTTACCAGGGTCAATGTCCGGATTTTGTACAGAAAGGTCACGAATTTTTGTAAAATTTAACCCTTTTTTAGGATATAATGCTCCAGTTACATCTTTATCTTCTTGAATCATTCGTACTACTGACTCTGGTTGAAAAGTAATATCAGCATCAATATATAAAAGGTGAGTAATTTGAGGCACACCTAAAGTCATTGCTACATAAAGATTGCGACCACGTGGAATAAGTGATTCATTACCATGGGTTTTGACAATAAGATTCCAACCAATTTGGTCGCAAATACGTTGAAGCTGTAAAACGGATTGCATGTATCCTTGGAAAACTTGACCTCCATAACAAGGGGTTGCTACAAGGATAGTTACTCCTTTTTTAAATTCAATTTTATTTTGATTGCTCATTATAATTTATAAAAAATATTCTTTATAAATTACTAATAATTTATATTTACTTTTTTAACGAATTATTTATTTTTATATAAAATTTATTTTTATTGAATGTTTCTAAATCTAGGTCTTTCATTATGTATTTGATTATTATTTCTTCCATTATTTCTTTCATTAATATTTCTTCCATTATGTATTTCTTCTCCTTGTATACCTTCACCTATAACCCCATTATGTATTGGATAAATAGTATTATATTCATTAATAAAATCTGTACTTTGATTAAAAGTAAATATATGACCATATGTGTTTATATGATTTCGTTGACCAAGTAAATTATTAATAATATTATTTTCAGTATCAATAGTAAAATTATAATAATTACATAAGTTTCTAAATAAATCTTGATTAATTTCTCTATCTTGATTAAATGAATTAAACATTTGACCTGGATCATTTGCTATAAATATTTTTCTATTACGAATAGCATCATTAATATAAGTAATAATTCCTCCATTTTCATATCTAAAAAGATTATTATAGCGTAATATATCATAATTATTTAATGGTTCTCCAACAAATAAAAAGGTTATTACATTTAATGTATATGAATAACGTGTATCTTGAAAAGCATTTGCAGCATCATCATAATTGTGTCTTCTCCAAGTGCTTACAATATTATTTTTAAAAATATTATATGTTCTTTGATTATTTACTTGATTACGAGCAATAGTTTGAATTAATTCATTTATTTGAATTTGATTTATTATTCCTATATAAACTTCATTACGAAATCTCGAATATGCTTCAAAAGTATCTGGTTCATCAGCTTCTCTATCACTTATTCTATTATAAACTAAATACTCTGTATCTATAGAATATTTAAATAAATGGGCAAAATCAAGTATAAAATGATTATTTAAACCACTACGTTCGATAAGTGAAAAATCTAAAGTACGATTTGTAATTGTTACACCATTTCTTCGTATTAAACGATTTCCAAAAACATGACCATCCATCATAGTTAAATAATTTCTTAATCTATCAAAATCTTGACGTTTTGTTTGATCACTATTATCACATAATTCTGAATGTATTATTCTTAATGGTCTAGTTTCAGGAATAATTGCTTTTAATTTAGGAGCTAATATAAAAGACCAAATATATCTTAAATAAGCATTTGCTATACCAGTTGTATATATTGTAAATGTATTAGCTGGTAATTCTTGAGTAAAAATTGTTTGATCTGGTATATATACATTTGGATTCATATCTGTGTAAAGATAAACATATCCTCCGACCATTTTTTTACTTTTACTTTTACTTTTTTTACTTAATACTTTTGTATTTTTTTTATTTTTTGTAGATTTTATATATTTTTTAATAAATTTAATTAAATCACTTTTGTTTAATTTTGAGTAACCTACTAACTTATTTTTTTTGGCAAATTTTTTTAACTCTTCTAACTTCTTTTCTTTTAAATCCATTTTATAAATCTATTTTACTATTAGAAAAAATAATTTTTTATTTATATCTTATTATTTTTAGATTATTTTTAATAAATTTTATATAATCAATTAATAGTTATACTTTTATCTTTTTTTAATAATGGATAAATTTAATTTTTTAAATAAACAAAATAATAATATAAAAAAAGGATTTCAAGGGTCTGTTGGAGGTGGAAACTCCCAACCTAATAACTCACCTTCAAATCCTCCTCATGTTTATCAAAATGCGAATCCCATAAATACAGAAATATTTAAAGCTGAAGTTATTGTTGCTCAAAAATTAGTTGACACTCATGAAGTACTTTCTACAAATGCTTCCTTTTATGGAAATGTAAATATAGCAAATTTAGATATTAATGGTAATGCTGTAATACCAAAACTTTATTTATCAAATACTTATGGTGATACAACCGATGAAATGCCCAACCTTTATTTAGATGTATCCGGTTTAATTAAACGTTCTACTCGTCCATACGGTGACACCGGTGCTACTGGTTATACCGGATTTACCGGTTATACAGGTTACACCGGTTATACTGGTTATACCGGTTATACTGGTACTCCTGGTACTGCCGTTAATACTGGTGCTACAGGTTATACAGGTTATACAGGTTATACCGGTTATACTGGTTTTACTGGTGATACCGGTTATACTGGTGATACCGGTTATACCGGTTATACTGGTCCTGAAATAACCGGTTATACCGGTTATACCGGCTTTACTGGTTATACTGGTACTACTGGTTATACTGGTAGTACTGGTTATACAGGTTATACAGGTTATACTGGTACTACTGGTTATACTGGTTATACCGGTACAACAGGTTATACTGGTTATACTGGTTACACAGGTTATACAGGTTTTACTGGTGATACAGGTTATACTGGTTATACTGGTTTCACAGGTTATACTGGTTATACTGGTCCTGCTGGTAGTGCTTCAAATACTGGTGCTACTGGTTATACTGGTTATACCGGTTATACTGGTTATACAGGTCCAGATGGTAGTGCGGCAAATACAGGTGCTACTGGTCCAACTGGTTATACAGGTTATACAGGTTATACTGGTTATACAGGGTTTACAGGTTATACTGGTCCAATGGTTGATTTAGATAATGTTGAAGTAGGTAATTTAATTGTAACACAAAATTTAATTATGGAAGGTGATATATTAATGAGAGATGGTACACCATTTACTGTAGCAATTGCCGATTATGGTGATATTATTTATCAACAAGTTCCTATTCCATATGATCCTGTAGTAAATGTTCAAGCAAAACATTTAACAAGTTTGACAACATTAAGTAAAGTTGCTGTATGGGATGGCTATCTTCAACCAGTAACAGCAAATAAACCAGTTTTTTATGCTACTGGTGGTTATTTAAATACATCTTTTGTACAATTTTTATATCAAACAGGTGCTCAAAAAAATCAATTTATGTATTGGCCATTAGATGAATCTATTAATTTTAGAATTGGTAGTTATCGTGGTTTATTTAATGAAGGTGAAAAAGGTTTTACAATGTGTGTATTATTCAAATTTGATAAAAATATTGAAACGGATTTTGAACGTATTGTTCAATTCTCTATTCCAAGTATTGATGATAGTGTTGGTATTACACTTACCAGATATCCAACAAGTAATATTAATTATAGTGATGTAGAATTTTCTATTAATTCAACTGGTGTTGGTGATAAGATTCGTTATAGCGGTTTTATTGTAAATAGTTGGTATTTAGTAACTATTGAAATGGGTTATCAAATAGAAGATGACTTAAACTTTTATCTTAACGGTTATGGACCATCTGCTTTAGTAGCTACTGCTAAATTAAATTATGATTATACACCATTTAGTACAAATAGAAATTATTTAGCAAGTAATAATGATAAAAAATTAGCAAATATGTCTTTAGGTTGCTTAATTACATACGATTATAAACTTTCCGCCTTTAACTTAAATTATTTAGTACAATTCATTTTAAGCGGTTTTAGTACCTCTTTTGATCCTGATACACTTAATGATATTATTACTTATGTTGGTACAAACTTTACTGTATTAAAAAATGTTCAACTTGCTCAACGCACTGACGCAAATATATTAAATTATAAT
>JACCDW011882111.1_pt1 | contig 11777 bp, 10 predicted proteins | sample 7449781 | NCBI WGS metagenome assembly JACCDW01 (sample SAMN15323449, study PRJNA562643) | freshwater metagenome | isolation source: river surface water | place: USA:Blue River Watershed | collected 2017-08-18
GTTTAGGTAAAATTTGTACAAAAATGGGTCTTGTCCTTACACGTCAGATTTCTCGCATTAGTATTCACCCACAAATCCCTGATATCGTGTATGTAGCTGCGCAAGGTGCTTTGCACGGTGCAAGCGAAGAAAGAGGCATTTACAAGGAAAATCACGATAAGCCTTCAAATACTTTGTATATCGGTGCAAGCGAAGAAAGAGGCATTTACAAGTCGGTTGATGGTGGAAAAACGTGGAAAAAGACATTTTTTATTGATAATAATACAGGTTGTTCGGATTTGAGCATAGATATGACAAATCCAAGAATTATGTATGCTGCCATGTGGGACCATCGTCGTTTGCCGTGGCAAATGGTGAGTGGTGGCAAAGGCAGTGGCTTATATAAATCGGTTGATGGTGGCGAAACTTGGACAAAACTGGATAAAGGTTTGCCAAAAGAGCTGGGAAAAATGGGCATTGTGGTTTCGAGAGCTAATCCGAGCCGAGTATTTGCCGTAATAGAATCTGATACCGAAAAAGAACAAGGGGGTGTTTTTCGCTCTGATGATGCAGGAAAATCTTGGATTCGTGTAAGCAAAGACCACCGAACGGTGCAACGTGCGTGGTATTATATCGAAATCTTTGCCGACCCAACCAACGAAAACGTTGTGTATGTGCTCAATTCGCCTGCCCTTAAATCTATTGATGGTGGAAAAACCTTCACACGTGTTTTTGGCGGAACCCACGGCGACCATCACGATTTATGGATAAACCCAAAAGATGGTAAAAACATGGTTTTGGGCAATGATGGTGGTGCAGCCGTTTCGTTTAATGGCGGACAGTCGTTTTCGCCACAAAACCAAATGCCTACGGCTCAGTTTTACCGAATCAATGCCGATAATTTATTTCCATACAGAATCTACGGCGGACAGCAAGATAATACTTCGGTCATGATTCCGAGCCGAGTAACCAATGGTGGCGGAATCCGTGAGCGAGATTGGGAGGCTTCGGCAGGTGGAGAAAGTGCATTTCTGGCATTCGACCCTGACGCTCCTCGCTACATAATGGGCGGAAGCTATCAAGGCACAATCGAACTGCTCGATTTGCAAAATAAAGAAGGAAAAGGAGTAATGACGGCTCCGATTCAGTATCAGGCACTGAAAGCCAAAGAAATGAAGTACCGTTTCAATTGGAATGCCCCGATTATTTATTCAAAACGTGAAAAGGCGTATTATCATGCAGGAAATGTAGTTTTGAAAACAACCGATTTGGGCAAAACTTGGACAGAGTTTTCGACAGATTTAACTCGAAAAGATACCACAAAACTTGGTTTGGGCGGAGCTCCGTACACCAACGAAGGTGCAGGTGGAGAAAACTACGCCACGATTTCGTATCTGATAGAATCACCAAACGAAGCAGGTGTATTTTGGGCTGGCAGTGATGATGGTTTGGTTCATATCACAAAAGATAACGGAAAAACGTGGACAAACGTAACGCCAGCTGGGCTTGAAGAATGTTTGATTAATGCCATTGAGGTTTCGCCACACGATAACGCAACGGCATATATTGCTACGCATCGGTATAAATTGAATGATTTTACACCTTCAATTTACAAAACGACCGACTACGGCAAAACTTGGACAAAAATAACGGAAGGTATTCCATACGGAGCTTGTGTGCGGGTAGTGCGTGAGGATTCTCAACGCAAAGATTTACTTTTTGCGGGTACAGAAACGGGTCTGTATATTTCGATGAATGGTGGAAAGAGTTGGTCGAATATGCAACTCAACCTACCGATTGTTCCGATTACAGACTTGAAAGTTCATCAAAATGATTTGATTGCCGCTACGCAAGGTCGTTCGTTTTGGATTTTAGATGATTTAGCTCCGATTAGAGAATTAAAAGGCGAATTATCAAAAGATAGCTTGACTGTTTTCACCCCCGAAGCTGCTTACCGAGTTTCAGGACGTAGTTCGCTTGATAAAGTGAGCGAAGACGATGACGAAAATACATCGTCTTTTGGAGAAAACCCTTCTACAGGTGTAGTTTTCTACTATGGTTTACCAGCTAAACCCGATACTACGTTGACCTTAACCTTAGAAATCAGTAATGCAAAAGGTGAAATCGTAAGAACATACAGCAGTAAAAAAGAGAAAGATTTTGAGGTGTATCCAGGTGGCCCATCGCCCGACCCAACGCTTTTGATGAAAGGTGGTATGAATCGTTTTGTGTGGGATATGCGTGCCGAAACCATCAAGGGAATTCCGAAAGTATTTATCGAGGGTAGCTACGATGGACGTAAAATGTCGCCAGGGAATTATTCTGCTAAATTGAGCTACGGAAAACAAAGCAAAACTGTGCCCGTAAAAATTCTTGCCGACCCACGTATCAATGCAACGGCTGCCGAATATGAGGAGCAAGAAAATACACTCAAATCGCTCGAAAATAGTGTAAATGATATTCATGAGTCGATTGCTAAGATGCGTAAAATTTCTAAGCAAATTAGTGAAGTAAGCAGTCTTCTGGCTACAAAAACTGAATTAAAAACAGTAGTAGATGCAGGTAATGCGATTGTGAAGAAAATCAAAGTTTGGGAAGAAAAATTGGTACAAAATAAAGCCGAATCAAACGACGACATTATCAATTTCAAGAATATGCTCAGTGCGGATTATATTTTCGTGAGAGGCGAAGTTGACTCAAATGTGCCGACCGTTACGAATGGACAAAAGAAACAACTCGCTGCCCTCGATGCACAATGGAACGTACTAAAAACCGAAATGAATGAGTTAATTTCGAAAGATATTGCGGCCTACAATAAACTCTGTGCCGAGAAGGTAATCAGTAAAGTTATTATTCCTTAGGATAAATTTTAATTGTGGCATATCCTTAAAGGTGTGCCACAATTATCTTCACAAAAAATCAATATTCCCGCCCTTTCCAGACCAATTTAGTTGGTAAGAAGTAAGAAACTAACTGCAAAAACCAAAACACATACATATACATCGTGTAGGCAGGAATGTATTTCAGAAGCTGAGTCTGACTTAAAATTTTAAAAATTCGGTTTCCTACCAAAGAGTTAATTAAAAGATTTAGGAAAATAAACGCCAAAACACTTTTCCACGAAAAAAGACTGATAATCAGCAAAATAGGCAATAAGAAACCTTGAATTAAAGCAGGAAAAATCAAAATAGATTGGGTTGATATTCCACCTGCCACCCAACGTTTACGTTGCTCAAAATACCTTTTTGGTGGCTTGGTGAGCGTCATAGCATCAGGCGTGAATAATTGTTTAAAAGCAAAACCTTTATCAATAATTGCTTTATAGATGGCATAATCCTCCACAATCGAAAAACCAACTTTTTCGTAACCGCCAACCGCCCAATAAGCCTCCGCCGACACCATCATATTATTGCCCATACCCGTTGACTGTATCTTGAAATCGGCCAAAGTTTTCATTAGTTTCAGCGTAAAAAGCCATTCAATGGCTTGGCTTGCTTCAAACCAGTTTTTATGCTTCACGAGTGTCAATCCAACGATAACACCTTCATTTGTTCGTTCTGCTACAAACGCTTCAATCCAATTTTTAGGCACTTCAATATCAGCATCCGTAACGAAAAAAAGCTCACCCGTTGCCAGATGAGCTAATTGTGCTAAAACATTCGCTTTCCCTTTCAGTCCAGCCAATTGTTTTTCTATTTTAATATATTGAATATACGTATTTTCGGCCGCGAATTTTTTAATAATTTCAGCCGTTTGGTCAGTCGAATCATCGTCACCGATTAGAATTTGTATCTTATCTTTCGGATAACTTAGTTGTGTAAACGTAAGCAGTAGCTCTGTAATATTTTCTTCTTCATTTCTGGCCGCTACTAAAATACTTACATTTGGAAATTTCATGATTATTTAATTTTACAACTGTGGGCTGTTGACCGAAAACTATGGACTAAAATCAATCTCTGATTGTCGAGGCAGTTTTCTTGAAATCTGCGACTAAATCTTTGTAACTACTGGCCAAAGTCCAACACAAAATTTGATAATAATGTGTCTTAGATTCAACATAAGTTACCAAATAGGTTACTTTTATATCTTTGCCATCTTCGGTCTGTAAAGTTGCATAAAGGTCAGTTTGGTAAAATTTATTGCCGTTTTGCTGAAATTCAGTCGGTTTTGATTCTTCCGCCTTCGGGTCTTCTGATTTTAAGATTTCAATCACCGAATCATGAAATTCTTTCAGACTGTTGTACTTCGTGCCTTCAGCTTCCAAATCCTCCTTTGCATCTTCGATTACTACAACGTACGCTTCTTTGGTTTTGTTCATGTACTGCATCGAAGCAACATCATTGAGCGAAGTGGTTTTGGTCATATAGTCAGGAACCGACATGTAAATAATATGCCCTGCTTTTTGCTCTACAAATTTGGTTTGAGAATAACTTAGCGAAATACTAAAAATGGGGATAACGGTTAAAAAAAGTAATTGTTTGAGGTTCATAAGTAAGGGGACATATTTGGGTTTTTGCAAAAATATTTAAAGTCTTGAGAACTGAAATTCTTGACTCGAAAAATGTTCTAAAAATCTCGGCAAAGCGTAAGCCATTCGTTTATTGGCTTTAGTGCTATCATGAAAAAGTACAATCGAGCCCGCTTCTGTATGCTTAATCGTCTTTTTCAGAACCGTTTCGGGCGAAAGATTTTGAGAAAAATCTCCACTCAAAACGTCCCACATAATTATCTCATGATTGGGCAGTAAGCTACGAGCTTGGCTACGCTTAATACGCCCATACGGAGGCCGAAAAAGTTTCGTTTCAATACCGAATTTTTCAACTTCAGTCTTACATCTGACGCTATTTTCAAAATAAGTAACATCATCGGTAGCCCAACCTCGCAGATGATTAAACGTATGATTTCCAACCGAATGCCCCGCCCCTATAACCTTCCGAAAAATACCTGGATTTTTATTGATATTATCACCGATACAAAAAAAAGTAGCTTTTGCTTGATACTTTTCGAGTGTTTCAAGTACAAACTCGGTTATTTCGGGTATTGGGCCGTCATCAAAAGTAAGGTAAATTTTCTTTTCGTCAGAAGGTTTTCTCCAAACGAATTGGGGGTATAAAGCCCGCATCAAAAAATTAGTTTTGTGCAAAAACATCGCTCATCGTTTTTATGCAAAAGTCTGAATTTTTATTCAAAACCTACACATTTATTTCTAAATTGCACCAACGAAATCATTAAATTTTATGCAAAGACCGCTTTTCTTTCTCGTTTATTTATTTTCATTTTTAAACGCCTTCGCCCAAACCAACTCGTTGAGCAATCGTATTGCTAATTACGATATTTCGGTAAAACTCGACCCCGAAAAACATACACTTACGGGCAAAGAAACGCTGGTCTGGACAAATACTTCGCCCGATAATATTACTGAACTGCAATTTCATTTGTACCTCAATGCGTTTAAAAACAAAAACTCGACTTTTATGAAAGAATCGGGCGGACAGCTTCGTGGCGAAATGATGGACGCTAAAAATAAAGGAAATTTCGGCTGGATTGATATTACTTCAATGCAGGTGCGTAGTGGCGAGAACCTAACATCGAAAATCAAATTTATTCAACCCGACGACCTCAACGATAAAGACCAAACTGTAATCAGTGTAGGACTAAATAAGCCACTAAAACCCAACGAAAGCATCACGCTCGACATCAATTTTAAGGCTCGGCTACCCAAAGTTTTCGCTCGCACTGGCTATGCAGACGATTATCATTTGGTTGGACAATGGTTTCCAAAAATTGGTGTTTACGAGCCAACAGGAATGCGATACGCAACAAAAGGTGCTTGGAATTGTCATCAGTTTCACGCCGATAGCGAGTTTTATGCCGATTTTGGCACGTATCGAGTTGACATGACCGTACCGAAAAACTTTGTTTTAGCAGCAACAGGTGTTTTTCAGAATGAAAAAACGAACAAAGACAACACAAAAACCATCAGCTACCGAGCCGATGATGTTCATGATTTTGCTTGGACAGTTTCGCCCAGATTTGAGGTTTCAGAACGCCAATGGAAGCACGTAAAAATAAAAGCAGTTGTTCAGCCCGAACACAGTGGTAGCACCGAACGCTATTTTCAGTCGGCCATTGCGGCTTTAGAATATTTTCAAAAACACCTCGGTAAATATCCGCACTCGGTACTGACTTTGGTTGACCCACCGCTCAAAGCCGCAGGTTCGGCTGGCATGGAATACCCAACTTTTATTACATGTGGTGAAACCATGTGGGGTTTGCCAAACGGTATTCGCTCGCCCGAAGTAGTGACGATTCACGAATTCGGACACCAGTATTTTCAGGGAATGTTGGCCTCAAATGAGTTTGAAGAATCGTTTCTGGATGAAGGCTTCAATCAATATTATGAAGGGCGAATCATGGACGCAACTTACGGACAAGGCTCACTGATAAATCTTTTTGGATTTACACTCAATGACTCAGAAAACCCTCGAATGGCCTACGTGAGCATGAAAAATGTGAAGATTTCGGAGATTTTCCGAAAATCATGGGAGTACCCAAGAGGCACTTACGGCACCTTAACTTACATGAAAACTGCCACCATGCTCCAAACGCTTGAAAATTTGATTGGTAGAGAAACAATGGATGAAGTGATGCAAACGTACTTCATCAGATGGCGTTTTAAGCACCCAGCCGTGAAAGATTTTGTGGCAATCGTGAATGAAATTTCTCCGAAACGAACAAGCTATAAATATGGCAAAAACTTCGATTGGTATTTTGAGCAGACACTCTACAAAGCCCCCGATTTTGATTATGAAGTAAGCGAAATCGACCAAAATAAATGCACCATCAAGCGTTTAGGAGATATGATAATTCCGACCGAAATATTGGTAAAATTCACAGATGGAAAAGAAGAAATAATTAGTTGGAACGGTGAAGACTATTCGAAAGTATTGAAGTTTGAGAAGCCCATCAGTTTGGTAATCATCGACCCTAAAAACAAGATTTTATTCGATTTGAACCTAAACAATAATAGCCGAAGTATCGAGCAATCATCATTACCTTTCATCAAATATGCAATAAAAATGATGTTTTGGGTGCAGAATTTATTGAGTTGGATTGGGTGAAATAGATACAAAAGGAAGACTTCGCTTTGAGCGAAGTCTTCCTTAACTAATCAAACTCAATTTCAAATTTACCTAAGTTATTAAGGATTTTTCTCTCTACATGAAATTTTTCAAAGTCTTCTCTACCACCAAACCATTTTAAAACATCCTCCCTCTTTAATCTTGTAGTGGTAGTTCGCAAATGTGACTGATAAGAAGAATGTGGATACTCTCTAAAGTCATTTGTAAAGCAATGCTTTTCGGGATTGTGATGAATATAGTAAATTAACTCTGTAAGATATTCGTCGTTATCCACCCATACCCTACGAAAAGGCTCTTCAAATAATCTTCCAGTACGTTTATACGCTTTATTGATAGTTTGAGAATAGCTCTTAAAAAAGCTCGCAAAAGCATTACTCAAAAGCCAATGAATAGGTTTATCAGTATTTTTAACCGAACCATCTTCTGAAAACTTTATTTCCTCTTCAGAACAAGTTTTTACTAATAGATGAAAGTGATTTTTCATCAAGCAATAAGCATATGTATCGGCAATTGGACTCACAAACTGCGTATATTTTTGCAGGAAATACGCATAGTTTCTTTCTTCTTTAAAGATATTTTCACCATTTATTCCACGATTATATATGTGATAATAACTATCAGCTTGAAGTGGCTCGATATTGGTTTTCATACCAAGTTCTATGTTTTATATTCAGCAAAAGATTACGATGTAAAAAAGGAAGACTTCGCTTAAAGCGAAGTCTTCCTTAAAACTCCAACTATTCAGCCTTTCTCGAAAGAGTCCAAAGACCTACAAAAGTTATAAAACCATTAAGCATCAATTTCGAGAAACCAAATTCAAAATCAAGGTTTGCTTTCGTAAATTCTTCGATTCCATAAGTTAAAAATGGAGCAGCTACGCACACAAACGGCACGTATTTATCGGTTAATGGACGTTTGAGATAAAGTCCAAAAGCGAAAAGGCCGAGTAGAGGGCCATACGTATAACCCGCAATATTAAAGACCGCCGAAATCACTTCTTGGCTATTCAAGGCTCTAAAAATCAAGATTACGATGATAAACACCACCGTAAAACCAATATGAACATAGTGTTTGAGGTTTTGGCGTTTGGCTTCTTCGTATTTTTCGATATGCAAGAAATCGACACAAAATGAAGTCGTAAGTGCTGTAAGTGCCGAGTCGGAGCTGGCATAAGTAGCAGCCGTAATACCCAACAAAAACGTAACAGCCGCCAAAGTTCCGAACTGATTTCCGAGTGCTAACGAAGGGTATAAATCATCAGTTTTAGCAGGAATTGGCAAGCCCATTTTCTCAGAATAAATGTATAAAAGCACACCCAAACTCAAGAAAAGTAAATTGACAAAAACTAAAACCACATAAAACCAAAACATATTTTTCTGAGCTTCACCGATGCTTTTACAAGTAAGGTTTTTCTGCATCAAATCTTGGTCAAGGCCTGTCATAACAATAGCAATAAACGCTCCCGATAAAAAATCTTTCACGAAGTGATGCTTATTAGCCCAGTCCCAAACAAAAATCTTTGAATATTGACTATCTCGAACCGTCGAGAATAAATCTCCAACGCCTAAATTGAGTTGTTTCCCAATCAAATAAATGGTTAAAACCAGTGCTGTCAGCAAGAAAAACGTCTGTAATGTATCGGTGATAATAATAGTTTTTACACCACCTTTAAATGTATATACAAAAATCAGAGCCATTGCAATCAAAACCGTCACCTCGAAAGGTACGCCTAACGCATCAAAAATGGCGAGTTGCAAAACTTGTACAGCTACGTACATACGCACAGCCGAGCCAACAGTTCGAGAAAGTAAGAAAAACGCCGAACCCGTTTTGTATGACCAAAAACCAAAGCGTTTTTCGAGATAACCATATATCGAAATCAAGTTCAGTCGATAGTACATCGGCATCAGAATCGTAGCAATTACCCAATAGCCTACGGCATAACCCAACACTACCTGAAAATAAGAAAATTGAATTTTTCCAACAGCACCAGGCACAGAAACGAACGTTACGCCCGAAATTGATGTTCCAATCATACCAAAAGCCACCAAATACCAAGGCGATTGGCGATTAGCCGTAAAAAAAGTATTTGTATCTGCCCCTTTGGCAGTGTAGAGTGAAATGGCAATCAGAATTAAAAAGTAAATGACCAGAATCGTTAGTGCGAGCGTTGATGACATAAATGTTTAGGGTTTAAAATCTTATCCAAATATCAAAACTTTTTTTTCGATAACAAAACTACTCTTTCGCAAGAATGAATTATCTTAGCATTAGAAATTGATGTTTAATTGTTCAAAAATGCGTTTTTTATTTCAAAAACACTTGACTATCAATTTTTTACAAAAATTAATTAACCCAAATTTGTGCAAAAAACTCGACAAATGACAACGTTACCAAGTCCAGAAATTGAAGTAATTGAAAAGGTTACTGAAGACCTCGAAGCTATTAAATTATGGGAATTAGTCGTTTTCAATGATGACATAAACACCTTCGACCACGTAATATCTACTCTCATAGATGTTTGCCAACACTCGCCTGAGCAGGCCGAACAATGTACCTTAATTATTCATTACAAAGGAAAATGTGGTGTAAAATCGGGAGATTTTGAAGAATTAGCCGCCATGAGAAACGAAATTTGTCGCCGTGAAATTTCGGCGGAGATAATGTTGAAATAGACCATGGACGATAGTCCGTAAGTCGATAGTTAAAAGTAGTATATACTATGGTCAACAGTCCGTAAGTAAATCGTAAAAAAATGTAGATGGCATTCAAATTTGAACAATTGTTAGTTTGGCAAAAAGCTATTGATTTAACTGGAGTTGTACACGAACTAACCCTCCAGTTTCCCAAAGATGAACTCTTTATACTCACATCTCAAATTAAAAGAGCCACAGACTCCATTGCTTTAAACATTGCAGAAGGTTCTACGGGTCAAACAAATCCAGAATTTAAGAAGTTTCTTTCTTATGCTATTCGCTCGGCAATTGAAGTAGTTTCATGCTTGCACATCGCACGTAGAAGAAGCCTAATCAATGAACAGGATTTTGAAAATGTTTATATCAAAATAGAAGAAATACTAAAAATGCTTCAAGCATTAAAAAGGTCAATAAATTAACAAAAGCCAACATAAAAACTTAATCGACTAAAAAACCATCGACCATCGTCTATTGACCATGGACTATAAAAATGAACTTCCCCTCCAAACTAATTGAAGAAGCTGTTATTGAAATATCAAAGTTGCCGGGAATAGGTAAAAAATCGGCTTTGAGGCTCGCCTTGCACTTATTGAAACGAGATGAGTCGCAGACGCAACTTTTGGCCGACGCTCTAACTAAGATGCGTACAAAAACTACTTTTTGCCATAAGTGCCACAATATTTCTGATGACGAGCTTTGCCTAATTTGCAGCTCGCCACGCCGCGATACGTCAGTGCTTTGTATCGTAGAAGATACCCGTGACGTACTGGCCATCGAAAATACCGCCCAATACCGTGGACTTTATCATATTTTAGGAGGAATCATTTCGCCATTAGCAGGCATTGGGCCTAACGATTTGAATATCGAATCTTTGATAAAAAGAGTTGAGCAAGAACCTGAAATTCAAGAAATTATCTTGGCTCTCAGCCCAACAATGGAAGGCGACACTACGGCTTTTTATCTACAAAAACGACTAAAACCTTTCAATAAAAAAATTAGCACCATCGCTCGTGGAATTCCAATCGGTGGTGACCTCGAATACGCCGATGAAGTAACGCTCGGACGAAGTATCACGAGCAGGATTGCTTATGAGTAGGGTTCGACTTCGCTCACCCTCCAACTTTATGATTAAAGATTATTTTCTTACAAATCTATGATACCAAAAGTCAAAATCTGCTGCATTAGTTCGCCTTTGGAAGCTAAACAAGCCATTAGTTACGGAGCTTCGGCCTTGGGTTTGGTGGCCAAAATGCCCAGCGGACCAGGAACCATTGAAGACGATTTAATTAGGGATATAATACAAACAATACCTCCACCCATTGCCTCGTTTTTATTGACTTGCCGCACTGATAGTCTTGATATTATTGAACATCAAAAGATTGTCAATTCAAATGTCATTCAAATTGTTGATGCCTTGCAAACAGGCTCTTATGATGATTTTAGAAGAGAAATTCCTGCGGTAAAAATCGTACAGGTGATTCACGTGGTTGACGAAAAATCACTCGATGAAGCACTCGAAATTTCGGAGAAAGTGGATGCTCTTTTACTTGATTCAGGAAACCCTAATTTGGCAGTAAAAGAGCTCGGCGGAACAGGCCGAGTACATAATTGGGCAATTAGCCGAAAAATTGTGGAGCAATCAAAAGTACCCGTTTTCTTGGCGGGTGGACTAAAAACCGAAAATGTAAGAGCCGCCATTGATGCCGTGCAACCCTATGGTTTAGATTTGTGTAGCAGCGTTCGCACCGATGGCAAATTAGACCCTTATAAATTAGAAGCGTTTTTTAATGAAGTAAATCAGGTTTAAGTTTTATATTTGTAGAAAAGCCCTGTGGTTATGTATTTAAATGTATGATGGCATTTGATTGAAATAAAAGATGAATAATTTCATCAAAAACCATTGGACAGTTAGTTTCTTTGAAAACTTGGTAGTTCGTCGATGAAATCTGGCAATTTTTGA
>JACCDW010122853.1_pt1 | contig 11775 bp, 9 predicted proteins | sample 7449781 | NCBI WGS metagenome assembly JACCDW01 (sample SAMN15323449, study PRJNA562643) | freshwater metagenome | isolation source: river surface water | place: USA:Blue River Watershed | collected 2017-08-18
GGGCGCAGAGAATTCCCTGCAACATGCCACGCAACGCCGACGATTTCCCCCCGCGATTCGGCCCCGTGAAAAGTGTATGGCCCGTAATGGCAACCGTGCTCGCCACGGCCTTCTTTTCCTCAAGAGCAACATCATAGAAATTGTGAATAGTTGTCACCCCATCTTTTCCGCCGGTGCCCCGCCCCTGGAACCGAACCGGTACCCAGCGTCGGTCCGACCCCAGTGTATACAAGAGGTCATAGTACCCCAGCAATTCCCTATAGTGCATCCCCACGGTCTTCTCACGGCGCCACCATTCCACAAGTACATAGGAATCCGCCGGCAAGGGCGGGAGTTTTGGTTCGCGGAGACCATGCTGTTTGTAGAAATCGGCACACAAGCGCACCGACTCGGCGTAGGACCGAATGGCATCCGCGTAACGGTGATAGGTGTTTCGTAGACGGGCGGTACTGAATGCTGTTAGGATTGGCTGAATAATCCCCTGACCAAAACTGGCAAGCGTCCAGACCAATTTCATAATCTGTTTCAGACTCCACGGCTCTTGCGGATTTATACCGAGGATATATTGAAAGAGAATCAATTTATATGTTTCCCAGGGAATTGGCACATTCATTAGACCAGTAAGAAGTACATAGGGCATGACACATAGAATAAGAGGCATACATAGCGCAAGAAACGGCGCCATATAGATTTTGAAAGCGGTGAAAATGGCAATTACATAGGGTATTTCATTTATAGGGCGTGTATATTCCCCTTTGAAATAGATTTGTGCGTCTGCCTCAGATGAGAGCGCGGATTCCTCCTCCGCCTGGAGTTCCTTGAGAACTTCCTCTGCTGCCCGCGCCTTTTCCAGAACTGGCGCCAGGGTTTCGGTATGAGTCGGATCCGCCTGTATACGACGCAGCACTGCCGCTCGGCTCTTTAGGAGGGACGCGGAAGTTGTACAACCGGCGAGCCAAGCGCGGGCGGTAGATGCGCCGGCCTCCGTTTTACAAGGAAGGATTCGTTCTAAAACTCCATCGGCAAGCAGACCACTTTCTGCCAGCGCATGTTCATTGCCTAACAGGCGCATTTCCTATAGTGTGCACTATAGGGATTGGGTTGGGGTTGTTACGCATCAGGGGGGGGGTGGATTTATTTTATATTCGTATGCAGCCTAACCAGCTTAAACCGCGTTGGCGATTTAATGTATAAAGACGCACGTCTATTTAGGGAGCCATGGAAACTTTGAGTTATGAGAAGCAAATCGGCGGCTACATGGAAGCGGGTAAGACCATTCCTGCTGGCTATGGCCTGGATGCGTATGTTCAGAGCCTGACCACTGTTCGCAATATGTGTTCTGAATACCAGAACAAGGAAGGCGGCGCTGGCGCGAGCCGGTTTTCATCGTGGCGCGGTGGCGGTGGTGGTGCCGCTAGTGGTGAGCGATTCCCTAAGTCCCAAGGGGGACATGGATCACATGGTCAGAATGGCCAGCATTCAAATCACAGAGGGAACGACACCTCCAATAAGGGACATGTTTCAAACCCTGTAGTTGTTCCCATTCAGTCTGTTGGCATGCGAACAGGTCCTATTAGTAATGCAAAGGGAACATGGTCTAATGCTGTGAAGAAGAATGCTGGTGACCAGATGCAATCGCAGACACAGTCGCAGATCCAATCGCAGACACAGGCATCTAGTCAGTCGCAGGCCCAAGGCCAAGTCCAAGTCCAAGGCCAGGATAAGACGCAGACGCAAGGCATGTACAAACTCCCCAGCTCACATCGCGCTGGCAACTTCAATAAGTCCAAGGAAGAAGTGGAAAGTAAAATCCTCAACAACATGATTCTCGGCAAGCTGAATAAATTCACAAAGGAAAACTACGACGGAATTAAACAGTTCCTTGAGCAGATTCTGAGTAACGACGAAACAGAATTCCTGAAGGATTTTATGGTCCTTATTTTCAAGAAGGCCACTCGTGAAAAGATCTACTGTCCTCTCTATGTTCGTCTCATTGCCGAGCTGTCCGCGGAATACCCGATTATTAAGGATGAACTCTTCGCCCGTTATGACGCTTATACAAAAGAGTTTGAAACCATTGAAGAAGACCAGACTCGTGATGATTATGATGAATTCTGCGCAACCCAGAGTGAAAAGCTCTACCGGCTCGGCTACGGTCAGTTCTTGGCTGAACTCACCCGTCAGGGGGTACTGGATGCGGCGGCACTCAATCGCATGTACGAGATGCTACTCTCTATAGTGAATCGTTATGGTGGCCCCGGTTCCAACCATAAGAATCAGCTGGAGGAAATGTGCGCATGTATGTCCAGTATGACGCAGGCCTTCCAGAAGGAAAAAAACCCGGCACTCATTGCCATTCGTAATCTTGTTGCGGAAAAGACAAAGGGTACAATGGAGGAGATTGTCCGTCGGTCCAAGGCTGGCGAGCTCCCTGGTATGACAATTAAGGCTCGTTTTGCTCTGATGGATTGTCTGGATATTTTTGCCGAATAAAACGGCAAAAACATGGTCCGACGCCTACCGGCCTCCTTCCTATTTTTTGCCGAATAAACCGAACCCCTCAACCTCATAAACTAATCCCTGCTGACCTGAAAGGTCATCCTCGCTTTGCGAGGTAGTGCTACACTTCCCCTCTTTGAGGGGTTGACCGTATAGGTCACCAGGGATTATTCTAATCTCTCCCTGGGAGGAAAATTTATTTTTTTGCGTATAAAATAGGAATCAACAATGGCCAAGACCCACCGTAAATCTCATCGCAAGGCGCACCGCAAGTCGCACCGCAAGTCGCACCGCAAAACCCACCGCAAGACCCATCGTAAGATGCGTGGCGGTCGCAGTATTCTGAACCGTGCCAAGGCCCCCATCAACCATGCTCTCATGCTTGGTGATGAAGTCGTCGGCACTCTTGCCATGACTGGTAAGCGTCTCTTCGGCACTACCACTGATGCCGCCCGTGGTCTTGTTGGTGCAACTGTCCAGGGTACCCGCAAGGTTGTTGGTAGCACTTTCAAACACACTGGGAATGCAATCCGTAATACTTTCCTCCGCAAGAGCCGAAAGGACCGCAAGAGCCGCAAGGCGAACCGTAAGCACTAAGTACTAAGTACTAAAAGTGCGGAGTCAAAAAATTGACAACTATATTTGAAATAAGATGTTCTTAAACCCCTTATTTCAACCGGCCTAAAATTCACCCACAGACTACACTATAGGTATATTTGGACCCAATTAGAAATGCCATCCGCCTACAGAAATCGCAAGAAGTCAAACGGTCGTGGTCACGCGGATGATGATGATTCCAGTGTAGACAGTCGTGGAAATCTCCGCGGATTCATCGCATACTCTTCCGAAGAGGAGGAGGCGCCGCGGCGTGCGAAGAAGGCTGTGAAAGCAAAGAAGGAAGGTAAGGGGAAGAAAGAGGTGGCTGAACCCATCAAGAAAAAGAAGCAGCCTCCATCCATACAGCCCTCGCCTGTGTTAAAGGCAAAGACCCCACAACCATCGCCAGCTCTTCGCAGTATTAGTTCTCGCACATCCCATATTCATACTCGCAAGCCGACTCAAGTCATGGAAGAAGAGGATGAGGATGAGGAGGAAGAAGAGGACATTGTGGCCCCGCCCCGCCGTCTGAGTCGCAAGCGTAAGGAAAGTTCTACAACTGAGGATGAAGAAGACGAGGATTGGGTTGACGAGGAAGAAGAAGATGATTCCTATAGTGCAAGCTCTGGATCTGAAGACGATGAAAATTCTGAGGATGAAGATTCCGAGGATGAAGAAGACGAATATGATTCTGATTACGAGGATGAAGAAGAGGGGGAAGCAATCCCTTCCATTAACATGATTTTCGGCGCGATGGGTGTAGACGAGGAAGAAAAGATGAAACCGAAGCGACACAATATGAAAAAAGAACCACAGGAGGTGAAAAAATTCGTAGAACTGATTACAAAACCGAGCGAGGAACATACAATTGACACCCAAATTGACATGTTCAAAGGTCTCGCCGCCGACCAGCAAAAACGTGTCCTGGATGTCCTGGAAAATCGGAACAAAAATCCTGCGGCCCTGAATCCTGAACAGAGTCTGATGTTCAAAATCATGACAATGAATCTGGCTCCAGAGATTCAGGCCGTCGTTCTGAATAAATTCCAGAGTCTCCAGAACCTGGATCCCAGTTCCAGTGAATACTTCAAGCATCGTGCATGGTTAGACAAGTTGACGAGTCTCCCGCTTGGGCACTATAAGGAATTGCCTGTGCGACTGGGGGATGGTGCGGAGGCCTGTGGTACATTCATGGCGCGGGCGCGGAAGTGTCTGAATGATGCGATTTATGGCCAAGAGGAGGCGAAGCTCCAGATTCTCCAATATATTGGTGCGAAGATTGCCAATCCTGAGAAAAAAGGGATGAGTCTGTTGCTCGTGGGGCCACCAGGTATTGGCAAGACGAGCCTGATTAAGAACGGTATTGCAAAGGCATTTGATTGGCCATTCCAATTCATCTCACTCGGCGGCGACAGTGATGCGTCCACCTATACCGGTCATCAGCTCGTGTATGAGTCATCGCATTGTGGAAAGATTGTGAACTCACTCATTCAGGCGAAGAGTATGTCCATGATTCTGATGTTTGATGAAGTGGATAAGATTTCGGCCACGCCGAAGGGGGAGGAGGTCGCGCACCTCCTGATTCACATGACAGACCCTGTACAGAACGAAGGGTTTGAGGACAAGTACCTTGCAGGTGTGCCGATTGACCTGGGGAGTGTTATTTACGTCTTTAGTGCAAATGATATGGGTCGTATTGACCGCGTACTCCGCGACCGTTTCGTGACCGTACAACTCGCCGGTTATAATGCGAAGGAGAAGTTGGCCATTGCGGAACAGTATCTTCTACCCCAGGCGCTTGCCGATGTTGGTCTCGTGGATAAGGTCGGCATCAGCAAAGAAATTCTCCAGTATGTGATTGAACATTACGCCGGCGAGGAGGCGGGTGTACGTGAACTGAAGCGGTGTTTGGAACAGATCGCACAGAAGATTAACATGCTCCGTATGTTTAACTCCAAGGACTACCCCTTTCACATTAAGGAATTCAGTCTGCCGTTCATCATGAAGAAGGAGCATGTGGAACTCTTCCTGAAAAAGAAGGAGAGCAGTGACAAGCCGCCGTTTGGGATGTATGTGTAAGGATGAAATAGAAGGAAATAAAAAACCCCTATAGTGAAAGCCGAGGGATAACACTATAGGGTTTATTAGTTATGTATTGAACATGGGATGTTGAATACATAAAGAATTGCCACACCTGACCCCTAGAATGAAACTCTATGTCGGCGCGGTGGTGAAGAATCATGAAAAGACATGGGGGCATTTCCAGAAACTCCTAGAAACACTTTTTTCCGTATTTCCTGGAACCGTCGCATGTGTATACGAGGATAACAGTAGCGATAAGACGCCGCAACTTTTAGCGGCTTTTCAGGCCGCACATCCAGAAGAATTTTTTTACATTTCAGAATCGTATGATCAGTCACAGATTCACATACGAACCTGGGATAACAAACCATATCGTGTATATTGTATTGCACATGCGCGGAATCGTTTAATGTCTCTCCTGGAGGAAAAGGGGATGGGGTCTCCAGGAGATTTTTGTATGATGGTAGACCCTGATGTTCCTGTTGGATTTATAGCCGATTCCATTATTCATACAATTCGTACATTTCCTGCGGAGGCACATGCTCTTTTTGCGAATGGTATGAGTCGCGGCGGACGTTATTATGACGCCTTTGCCTATCGCGATGTGTCGTATCCTTTTGGAGTGGAAATTTATGGGGAATATAATATTAATCGTTACTATAACATGATGTCTACGATTTCACGAAGTATTGCGCCATCTGAACCACTTATTCCTGTAATGAGCGCATTTGGAGGAATCGGTATTTATCGTGCGGAAGCAATCAAAGGAAACCGCTATAGTGCTATCCCCACAGTTGCCTTGGATAAATTATATCGTACAATTTATGAGAAATTTCCTGAACACCCTGAATGTAAAATTGTAAGCGCGGTACAAAAGAATCCTGAAACTCATATTCGTGGTTCACTCCTTGGGATTTATCTTCACGGTTCAAAAGAAAATAAGGCGTTTTTTTATTTCAATTGTTCAGGGGCAAATTATCCAATTGTATGCGAGCATGTTAGTTTTCACGCACAAATGATAGATGCTGGATTTGACAAACTTTATGTATGTCCAGGCCTCATTTATTTATCGGATCATTAATTAATAATACCTATAGTTTAGCTTTTGGAACTACACTATAGGGATGTGATTTAGGAGGGGGGCGATGTTCCTGAAAAATTTTTCAAAATTGAATTTTGGAATGTTTTTTGTTTTTATTTCCAGACCATGTCCTCGAGGACAGCGCCGGCACATGTCTGGAAAAAGTTTTCGAGAATTACCAAAAATCCAATTTCAAAAAATTTTTCGAACCGATGTCTGGAAAGATTTCGAATGTATGTACTCTACAGATTTTCTTTGAGGGCATGTCCTGAAAAATTTTTCGAAGCAATGTTGCCAAAAATTTTTCGAAATTGAATTTTGGATGTTTTTTGTTTTCGAAATCCAGACCATGTCCTCGAGGACGGCCGGCACTCATGTCTGGAAATAAATTTCGAGAATTACCAAAAATCCAATTTCAAAAATTTTTCTCGAAACGCGTATCCCCAAATCAAAAAATCCCTGTAGTGTCGCACTATAGGGATTGTTTTATGCAATCTTTTATTGTTCTCACTGGCTCCAAAAATTATCCAACTTCTTTCGTTCGGCAAGAAGTCGTTCCAGAGCCAGATCGGTTTCTGTTTTTTTGAGCGCGGCTTCACCTGTTTGTTTCACAGCCTGTGGCTGCGGATGGATTTGTAGCCCACATACATCTTTTTGCACCGGCGCAACGACCGGCTGTATTTTTTTCCCAGAGTCCCAATCACAAATCTTATCTTTCGCATCCCATCGTGGTCGTCCACATCGTATCATCCCCCAAACAAAAATTCCTATAGTGCTCCCCCCAGATTTTTCTCTAGAACCACACGCTTGAGTTTTTCCAAATACAGAATCGCATCCATATGTTCCTCCTGGGCATGTTGAATCCAATCCAGGACGCCGAGATCCGTTCGGTCCAGGTCCGTTCCATATTTCGCTTTTCCAAACTGCGCACGCTGCGTGAATTTTTGAATGATGGCCGTCACTACAGAATCCAAACCAGTTGTCGCATCCCTATAGTTCAAATCCATGGAAAGGCCCTGAGAATACACTATAGGGTTGGTGGCTCCTGGCTGTTTAACATTGGTTTCCTCCACTTTCATCACATGAACAACACGTGATGGCGGAGCAATCGGTTCCTGAAGCGGAGCCATGTGCTCCACGAGGCGAAAACAACGGGGTACACTATAGGTATGTGGCCGGCGATGATTGAGGCCATGTGGCTTCGTACAATCAAATGTCAAGACCCGCTTCTTCAGATGTTCTGGAATGAGCGTGTAGCCATGAAGGGCACCAATCAGACCGCCGACAATACATGCATTTGTATCCGTGTCACCACCACGGCGCAGGACATCACGCACCGCCTCCTCGGCCGTGGAACGCCGGCGCAGGTGATAGAAGGCAAGGCGGAAGGCATGTTTCACATGACCCCCATTTACACATACATTGGAATCTTGTGAGTTAGGATCCATGGACACCGACTGGTAAAACCAATCCACAACATCGGATGTACATCGCTCCTGAAGTTCGGCCTCCACCGCCATCAGCGCCCCCAGACCGTCCCCTGGGTTGCGAATCAGATATGCAATGGCCAGAACATAGAGTGTAGTGGCTTCAACACATACACGACTCGGATGACTCAGCGTGGCATCTGCCCAGGCCACCTCCGCCGCGAGGCGGGCGAGTTCTGTGCCGGAAGTTGTCGCCGAAGCACTGACCCACACCCCCAGAGCGGAGGCTCGCATTAGTGAGCCATTTGCCTCGGATTCCACACAAATTGGGTGCTGCGCTGCCCCCGCCCGCATCCGTTCGGCGAGTCCTTCATTAGGCGCAAGCTGACCTGGTGTGGACCGTGGCATACGGAATGCGGAGCGGCATGTGTTCCCAATATCAAATGGAGCCGACCACGCCCAATCCTTATAGTGTTCCGCCAAGACGTCCGTGGGAATTTCGTAATCTGGGGAGTAGTCATGGAGTGCGTGTAATGCCGCACAGGTGAGTTCACCATCATCGGTAACCGCCCCAGGGTCAACATTATGACACCCGCCGCCGACAAAAGAGCAGGCATCATTAATGGCACGATCCGAAATGGGGGGTCGCATACCCTCTAGAATCGCCCCTGCTGCATCGCCGATACATGCCCCCACTACCGCTCCCCAGGCGTGATTGAGCCAACGGTTGCCGAGACATGCGTTATTCATGACTTCCAGCGACGGCATTGGTGGCACTTCAGCATCACTCATGGTTGACATATTAGAAACAATCTCTATAATTTAACACTATAGGGATTGTTTAGATATGCACGCACTCAACATACAAAATTCAACATCCCATGTAGAATAACATGGCTCCAACCTGTGATGCGTTCTTCGGTAAAATCTTTGCCCATCTGGCCGGTGCAATGGCGGTGAGCACGGCATCTGCGGAATATGTTGACATCGGTTCCAAGATGATGACGGGAAATTTCTGGGTTGATTTTTTTATTAATCTTGGTATCCTGCTCGGCCTCCTCTACGCAGTCCAAAAGACCCCAACTGGTTCCGCCCTCAAATACATTGCCTTTGCCGCATTCGCGTTCTACTTCGGCCAGGTCTTTAAACCCCTCGTGGAAAAGCTGAAGGACCGGCAGCTCCTGACCCGTGTCCTGGCCATGGCGACTGGTGTCTTCGTGGGTATGATGGTCCTCGGCTTCTACGATAATCAGTCCCTGCTTGGCTTCGGTCCCTACCTTCTGGCCGGCCTCATTGGTCTCATTATAGCACAGCTCGTCGTCATGTTCTTTGTGGACGAGAAGAAGGGTGCATTTCGTGTACTGGACTCGCTGGCGGTCATCCTCTTTGCCGTGCTGACCGCATTTGACATCCAGGTCCTCAAACAAGTGAAGAATGTCTGCCGTTCAATCCGCGGCGGACCTGATTATCCGGCCGAGAGTGTTGGTTTGTACCTGGACTTCGTGAATCTCTTTTCCAATATTGCTGACCTCACAAGTGATTAATAAATTAATCCCTATAGTGTTTTCTCAAAGTTTACACTATAGGTAAATTTCTAATGTTTCCGTATACGACGTGATGTCTTCACTAACTTCTTATGACGTCTCGTTTTCTTCATCTTACGTTTCCCGCCCGCCAAATTTGAAGAGACATTCGGTATGTTATAACGAATCTTTCCATTTTCCACAATAAAATATGAAAGCGCAGGAGGAGAATAACCAATATCTCCTGCGGAAAGACCGCCATATCCGACACCCATGTATGCAAGATGACAACTAAATGGAGATATGTTCTTTTTACAGCTATAAACTACATGATTTGGACCATTTGCAAGAGTTCCAGTCTCATATTCTTGTTTTGCCTTGGAAACAAGTGCAAAACCACCGGCCTGGGCATTGGTTGAATTTTGGGAATTATTCGGTGGCAAATTATTACCGCTTGTTAATTCCGCCGCTTCTTCCTTTGCCGCCATAACATCCTCTTGCGCCGAAGGATCCACAACTTGTTTCCCCAGTACCTGCATTACAAGCGTCTTCACGCCCTCGTACACCACATTATCCGCCCCAGGAACCTTATAGACGGTCGCAAACGGCAGGTTCATGAACTTCTTCTCATAGTTCTCCTGTGTAATCCCAGCCGCCGGTTCAAAACAGGTCAAAAACTCCGCATAATAGGGAAGCCCATTAAATTCCGAATAGGATTTCAAAGCCCCTATAGTGTAAGCTTTGAGTTTTCCGAGGGCACTATTATTTGCCGCGGCTTTTGTACCGCCTGTACCAAACATTTCACGAATGTCGCTAATATTTTTGGAACGACCCGTTCGGCTCTGGGTCTTGAGCTCGTGTTTGAGAATCATGTAGCCAGGATGGACGAGATTTGGCGGAATCGTTGGGACGAGGTCAATCGCGACGCCGGCACTCGCCATACCCAGGACAAGATTCTCCATACGACCGGCCACGCGGTCAAGGGTCAGGAATCCGCCGTCTAGCAGACGATTATATACAAGTCGTGTATAGTCCAGGAAAAGCTTCGGCGCACCAAAGGTCATTGCATGAATTTTCGGCTGCTGAAGACAGGCCACGCCTGCACGCTTGAAACCTGCAAAAATCATGGACGCCACCGAAGCATTTGCCGCACCGAGACTATGGCCGGTAACTATAATTCTATCTATAGGAGTTGACTTGAGAGTACTTTCAAGGGTCTGACATATGTCGCCAATCATATCACGAAGATTGAGTACAAATCCCTGGTGAATACCAAAGGGGTGAATCCCAGGAGAAAACCGGTAAGATTCCGCGGCGTTAATATCCTCGGCAAATGCGTCTGTCCCTTTTACCCCCTCCATACTGCATACTGAAAAGAGCTCCGTTGCGGAGCGAGTGGTTATATTTGCATCGGTAAGGAAGGCCGATTTCAGGCTAAGAGTCCCGCGAAATGTGACATAGAGTACTCGCTCCCCAGGATATGGCGATGGACCACCATACGAGGTATAGTCCACTATCTGAAAATAACATGGGGTTTCATGTGTCTTTGTCTTATCGTAGAGTATAGTTGCTGGACCAATATAGGGCATTGCGTTAAAAGATGCACCATCCACTTCCTCTCGTATATTCATATTACGACGTAAAATGGAAAGAGCTGTATTAAACACTATAGGGGATTGGTTGATGAAATTGACGCCGGCCATTTTACGAATATTTGCGGTGTAGCAGAGACGGGACATATAGGATGCCTGCGTGAGACCGGCCTCATAGCGACCGAGTATTTCCATCGGTTTAATTTGCGGATATGCGTCATAACTCACCGATTTTCCATTATAGGGAAGTGTTTTGATGTCTTCAATGCCGGCCTCCTTCAGAAGAGACCCGAGATATGTGGTCAGGGGTTTTACTGTCAGGCCGGCTGAAGCCGGTGGCGGTGGTACCGACATCGTATTCGGCGCCCCCTTTGAGAATAAATTATCAAGGAAGCCCATTTCTACTAAAGTAAAACAATACCTATAGTGCATCCCCATGGAAAAACTTTTAGACTTACACTATAGAGAATATTCAAGTATGGAAGACGCAGATAAGGTATATGTCCAAGCATGGGTCCACAAGGCGGCAATGGTCTTGATTATTGTTGGCGCACTTGTATGGCTCCTCTATGGCTTGTTCAGAGTCAATATCGTGGAACGTGTCCTCGGCAAGGGCTGGCTCGCGCGGTCCGTCTACATACTTGTCGGTCTCGGCGCGGCATATGTAATGTGGGACCGCGATACCTATCTCCCTTTCCTGGGGGAGACCGTGATTCCCAATGGCGCCTTGCCTGAAAAGACGCCCGAGCGTTGGAATAAGAAGGTTGTGGTGGATGCGCCCGCAAATACCAAGGTGATTTTCTGGGCTGCTGAGTCCGGTGATGGCACCAAGACATACAAGGAGGCCTATGGCGCGTACGAAAACGCCGGTGTCACAATCAGTAGTGCGGATGGCAAGGCCGAGCTCCGTGTGCGCGACCCCCAGGCCTACACTGTGCCGATGCGCGGTCTCCTCAAACCACACATCCACTACC
>JACCDW010131902.1_pt1 | contig 11775 bp, 10 predicted proteins | sample 7449781 | NCBI WGS metagenome assembly JACCDW01 (sample SAMN15323449, study PRJNA562643) | freshwater metagenome | isolation source: river surface water | place: USA:Blue River Watershed | collected 2017-08-18
CGCACCGGCCTGGCCACCTCGCGCAAGCATTGCGAGTTGGGCATTTGCACCGTGGCCTTGCTCACCGGGGCGCATTACGAGTACCACCACCATGCGCCGGATTTCTTGGCCGCTGGCGGCACCCAGGCCGAACTCGACGCGCTCGACCGCGCGGTGGCTGCCGACCCCTGCGTGGCTGTCACCGATCCAGCGTTGGGCGAACTCGAGCGCTTGGTGGTGCAATACGCCGCCCAAATGACGGTGCGCGTGCGCGTGGAAGACTCCCTCTTTGCCGCACTCTCCCAGCACTTCGACACCACCGGCATGGTCGAGCTCACAGCGGCTATTGCCGCCTACAACATGGTTGCACGGTTTCTCAACGCCTTGCAGATCACGCCCGAAGGCGAGGGTTAATCGGCCTTGATGTTGTTGTCGCGCACAACCTTGGCCCAGATGTCCATTTGTTTCTCGATGAAGGCACGGGCTTGCTCTGGGCTGCCGCCGGTCACGTCAATGCCTTGCGCATCCATCTTCTTGGCGATCTCCGGATTCTTCAAGGCCTTGTTGAGTTCTTCGTTCATGCGCTTGAGGATGTCCGGGGGTGTTTTGGCCGAGGCCAACACGGCCCACCAGGCCGGGGCTTCAAAGCCCGGATAACCATTCTCGGCAATCGTGGGCACTTGCGGCAAGTCTGCCGCGCGCTTGGAGGTGGTCACGGCCAGCGGTCGCATGCGCCCACTGTCGATGTGCGGCTTGGTCACGAACACCGAGCCGATCGAGAGGGGGACATGTCCGGCCACGGCGTCGGTCATGAGCGGCCCCCCCCCTTTATAGGGAATATGCGTCCAGTCGAGTTGCGCGTCCTTGCCGAGCAAGGCCATGGCCAGATGCCCAAGACTGCCGTTGCCAATCGAGCCAAAGCTCACATTGCGCTTGGCTTTGGCCGCGGTCACCACGTCGGCAAAGGTTTTGTATTCCGAGCCCACATGCGTGGCGAGCACCATGGGCGAGGTGCCGATCAGCACCAGCGGGGCGACGTCTTTTTTGCTGTCAAAGGGCATACTCGGCGTGAGGCTTGGGTTCACGCCAAAGGTGTCAAAAACCACCGCGAAGGTGTAGCCATCCGCTGGGGCTTGCACCACCGAGGCCACGCCAATCGTGCCCGAGGCCCCGCCCTTGTTTTCCACAATCACCGATTGACCGAGTTGCTGGGAGAGGGCCGGCGCCAAAATGCGCGCCACCTGATCGACCGAGCCGCCCGGCGGAAACACCGCCACCAAGCGAATGGGCTGGCGTGTGGGCCAAGCCTGTGCATGGGCCGAGAGGGGCAAGAGCATGGTGCCCAAGCAGAGCCCGAGCAGACCAAGCAAGGCACGCGTGTGGCGGGTGAGGCGGTTAGGACGAAAGGGGTTCATGGTGTTTTCCTTGGGGCGGCGCCCCGGAGTAAGTCGATGAGGTGGGGCACATCGGGCAAGGCGTCGCCGCGCCAAACCACATGCTGGTCTGTGCGGCACAACACCAGTTTGTGCGTGTAGGCGGCGGGGCGCTCGGTTTCGTCGGCCAAGTCAATCAAATTCACGGGCATGCCTCTGGCGCTCGCCGCTTGGAGAAACGGCATGACATCGGCTTGCGCGTCAAAGCGCAGCAGGTTGTAGCCCGGGCCCAAGCGGTCATAGAGCGATTGGCCATCGCGCAGCCAGAAATGCGGGGCGCGGCAACCCGGCACGGTGGAGGGGGTGTAGTGGCCCATGCTGTAGGCTGGCGCGGGTTCGTCTTCGTGAGCGATGATGGGCGAGTCCGCATAGAAGTAGCCAAAGTTGAGGCCCTCGCAACAAAACTGCTGCACGTTGAGGTCATAGGCCTCTTCGCCCACTTGCGCGCGCGAGGCTTGGGCCTCGGTGTCGTCGTCTTCGATGTTGGCGGGCACGGCGCGGCGCGCTTTGATCATCTTCTGCGCATGGTTCATGACGAAGTGGGACACTTGCTCCGTGATCGGGTGACGTTCGGCCTCGTAGGCGTCGAGCAGGGTGGGCGCGGCCCAGCCCTGAATCACGCCGTCGAGCAACCACGCCAGATGGGTGGCATCGGCAATGCCCGCATTCATGCCATAGCCGGCATAAGGGACCCACAGGTGTGCGGCGTCGCCCGCCAAAAAAATCCGGCCCGCACGCAAGCGGTTGGCGAGCAGTCGCCGCCCGACCCAATCTTCTTTGGAGATCACGTCGTAGTGGAAATCTTCGCCCACGCCCAAAATGTGTCGGATGGACTGATCGCGATCCACCGCGTCGTAGGTCAACTCATCGGGGTGCAGGTGGTTGTGCACCAGCCATGTCTCCTGCCCATCGACCGCGAACACCGTGCCACAGCGCCGTGTGTTGACGCTGTAGTAACACCAGGCGGGCTTGCCTGGCAGCAGACGGCGCAGTTCAGGCGCGCGAATGTAGGTCGATTGCACGCGTTGGATGACCTCCGTGCCCTCGAGCTTGGCGCCAATGTGCTTGCGCACGAAGGAGCTGCCCCCATCGCAACCCACCACGTAGCGTACCCGCACCGATTGGCGTGTGCCGTGCTCGAGCGAGGCGAGGTGCACGGTCGCGCCGGTCTCGTCCTGCGTGATGTCCACCACTTGGGTGCGGTTGTGCAAGGTGATCTCGGGGTGCGCGGCCGCGTGGCGCAGCAAGATAGGCTCCAAAAAGATCTGGTTGATGCGGTGCGGTGGCTCGGGCGTGGCCCAACCGGTGTCGGGGCCCACGCGCTCGGTGTAGCGGTCGCGTCGGCACGGGATGGGAATGCGGGTGAGCTCAATGCCCGTCATGGCGGTGCGAAACACCACGTCGTTGGGGTAGTCCTCCGGCAAGCCCGCCGAGCGCAAGGCCTTGGCCACGCCCAGCCGGCGAAAGTGCTCCATGCTGCGCGCCGACACATGGTTGCACTTGACGCTCGGCGGCTCGGCAAACGCCCGCATCTCCGCCACGACCACGCGCACCCCCCGTTGCGCCAAATCCGTTGCCAGCGTCAAGCCCACAGGGCCCGCGCCCACGACAAACACATCCGCATCCCACATCGTCGGCTCCGTCCTGTTCAGTTCAACTTGATGTTGGCTTGCTTGATCACACGCGCCCATTTCTGCGTTTCGCTGCGCAGGTAGCTCTCAAAGGCTTCAATGCTGGAGGGAATGGGCTCCATGCCGCTCGCGCGCATCTGCGCCTTGATGGCCTCGTCATTGAGGGCGGCGGTGAACTCGGCATGCAGGCGTTGCACGATGGGGCGCGGTGTGGCGGCGGGTGCGACCAGACCAAACCAGCCCGTCGAGTCATAACCGCTGAGACCGGCTTCTGACACCGTGGGCACCTCGGGCAAGTTGGCCAAGCGCTTAGGGCTGGTCACAGCCAGAGCTTTAAGCTTGCCGGCTTTGATGTGGGGCAAGGCGGCGGGTAAATCGGTGATGGCCACCTGCACCTGCCCCGACAAGGCGTCCATGGCGGCGGGGCCAGAGCCACGGTAGGCCACTTCAATCATCTTGATGTCGGCCATCTGGGTGAACAAGGCCGTGGACAAATGCATGGCCGTGCCATTGCCCCCATGGCCGATGGAAATGCGCTCGGGTTGCGCCTTGGCCAAGGCAATGAGCTGGGGGAGGGTTTCGACCGGCACCGAAGGGTGGGCCACGATCACAAAGGGAATCGATGCGAGCAGGGTGATCGGCGTCAACTCCTTGTTCACGTCAAAAGGCATTTGGGGGTAGAGGCTGGGGTTGGCCGTGAGGCCGCCGGCGGCCCCCACGCCAATGAGGTAACCATCGGCATTGGCCTTGGCCACCACATTGAGCCCAATATTGCCGCCCGCACCGGGACGGTTTTCAATCACGAGTTGCTGGCCGAGCTTCTCATTCAAGCGCGGCGAGAGCATGCGCAAGATCGCATCCGAGCTGCCACCCGGTGGGAAGGTCACCACCACCTTGATCGGCTTGTTGGGGTAGTCGTTGGCTTGGGCCTGAGCGGAGATGCTGAGCCCCGATGAAATGACAAAAAAGAGAATAGGGGCTAAACCGCCAAAAAATCGTTTAAACATGATTCCTCCTTGGCGAAAGAGGCTATTCAGATGCCCCTCCAGCGGCAATCCGTGATAACGCTAGGGGACATTTAAAAGCGACGTGACGACCGCGTGGCGAGGGCTTTTCGCCGCAGAAACGACTTGGAAATATGCTACCCTGAGTTGCGCGGAATGCGGATTCATCCGCCGCTGACGCAAACGCATCCAACCAGAACCCAGGAGCCATCGCATGACAACTCTGCGTCAATTTCTGGCCGTTGCGAGCCTCTCGCTCGGTGCCGCCACCACGGCTCAAGCCCAAACCGAAATTCAGTGGTGGCACTCGATGGGCGGTGCTTTGGGCGAGTGGGTGAACGATCTCGCCCAAGACTTCAACAAATCGCAGTCCGAGTACAAAGTGGTCCCGGTTTTCAAGGGCAGTTACGATGAATCCATGACCGCCGCCATTGCCGCATTCCGCTCTGGCAACGCGCCTCACCTCTTGCAAGTCTTTGAAGTGGGCACGGCCACCATGATGGCGAGCAAAGGGGCCATTCGACCCGCACAAGAAGTCATGCAGCAAGCCGGCGTGGCGTTCAAGCCCGACGCCTATGTGCCGGCGGTGGCGGGTTACTACACCGCGCCGAACGGGCAAATGTTGAGCTTTCCTTTCAACAGCTCTACCCCGGTTTTTCATTACAACAAGGACGCCTTCAAAGCGGCGGGCCTCGACCCGGAGAGCCCCCCCAAAACCTGGCCGGAAGTCGCCGGTGCGGCGGCCAAGCTCAAGGTGGCCGGACACAAGTGCCCCTTCACCACGAGCTGGATCAGCTGGACTCAGCTCGAGAGTTTTTCGGCTTGGCACAACACCGAATTCGCCACCAAGGGCAATGGCATGCGCGGCATCGATGCGCGTCTGAGCTTTAACACCCCGCTGCATGTGCGCCATATCGAGAACCTGGCCAACATGGCCAAGAGCGGCCTCTTTGTCTACAAGGGGCGGGGCAACGTGGCCGACGCCACCTTCGTCTCGGGGGAATGCGCCATGATCACGGGCAGCTCGGCCCTGTATGGCAACGTCACCCGCAACGGCAAGTTCGGCTATGGCATCAGCACCCTGCCGTATTACCCCGATGTCCCCGGGGCGCCCCAAAACACCGTCATTGGGGGCGCAAGCCTGTGGGTCATGAGCGGCAAGAAGCCCGCCGACTACAAGGGGGTCGGGCTTTTCTTCGCCCATTTGAGCAAGCCCGAGGTGGCGGCGGCCAGCCACCAGCGCACGGGGTATCTGCCTGTCACCAAGGCCTCATTTGAGCTCACCGATCAATCGGGCTTTTACAAAAAGAACCCTGGCACCGACGTCTCGGTCACGCAAATGATTCGCAAGACCACCGACAAATCGCGTGGCGTGCGCTTGGGCAATTTTGTGCAGATCCGCACCATCATCGACGAGGAGCTCGAGCAGGTCTGGTCGAGCAAGAAAGCGCCCAAGGAGGCGCTGGACTCGGCCACGCGTCGCGGCAATGAGTTGCTCGAGCGCTTCGAGAAGGCCAACAAGTAATTCGGCGGCGCGATGGAGAAGCGGGTTTTCTTTCGCAACCGCCTCTTGCCCTGGTTGCTCGTCGCCCCGCAGCTGGCCATCGTCGCGGTGTTTTTCTTTTGGCCCGCAGCCCAGGCCCTCTACCAAAGCCTGGTGGAGCAAGATGCGTTTGGCACCAGCGTGGTCTTTGTGGGTTGGCAAAACTTCGAGCGCCTCTTTGCCGACCGCAGCTATCTCGACTCTTTTGTCACCACGGCGGTCTTCTCCGCGCTCGTGGCGGTTATTGGTTTGTCCATTGCGCTGACCTTGGCCGTCATGGCCGAGCGGGTCACACGAGGCGCCGCCATCTACAAAACCCTGCTCATCTGGCCCTATGCGGTGGCCCCCGTGGTGGCGGGTGTGCTCTGGCTCTTCATGTTTGCCGCGCCCATGGGGGTCGTGGCCTATGCCTTGCGCGAATTGGGCTTGGAGTGGAACCACTTGCTCAACCCCCACCACGCCATGGCGCTCATCGTGATGGCCGCGGTCTGGAAGCAAATCTCCTACAACTTTCTGTTTTTCTTGGCCGGCTTGCAATCCATCCCGCGCGCGCAACTGGAAGCGGCGGCGCTCGATGGGGCGGGACCATGGCGGCGTTTTTGGACCATCGTCTTTCCTTTGCTCTCGCCCACCACCTTTTTTCTGCTGGTGATCAACGTGGTCTACGCCTTCTTTGACACCTTCGCCATCATTGACGCCACCACCCACGGTGGGCCAGGCAAGGACACCGCCATCCTCGTCTACAAGGTGTATTACGACGGCTTCAAAGCCTTGGACATCGGTTCATCCGCCGCTCAGTCGGTGGTGCTCATGGTCATTGTGATCGCGCTCACCGTCATCCAGTTCCGCTACGTCGAGAAAAAGGTGCAGTACTGAGATGGTCGAGCGCCGCCCGCTCCTCACGCTGCTCTCCCATTTGGTGTTGGCCCTGGGGGTGATCATCGTCGCCTTCCCGCTGTATCTCGCTTTTGTGGGCTCGACGCAAACGGCCGCGCAAATTCACCAGGGCAACCCCATGTCGCTGGCGCTGGGCGCGCATGCTTGGGAGACGTACCACATCGCGCTCGCGGGGGGCGTGAACTCCTACGGCGCCAAACTCGCCCCCCTGTGGCCCATGCTCGGGGTGAGTTTGGTCACGGCCTTGTCCATTGCGATCGGCAAGATCGTCATCTCATTGCTCTCGGCATACGCCATCGTGTATTTCCGCTTTCCCCTGCGGCGTCTGGTGTTTTGGTCGATCTTCATCACCCTCATGTTGCCGGTGGAGGTGCGCATCTCGCCCACCTACGATGTGGTGGCCAACCTCGGTCTGCTCAATACCTATGCCGGTCTGAGCGTGCCGCTCATCGCCTCGGCCACCGCCACTTTTCTCTTTCGGCAGTTCTTCCTCACCGTGCCCGATGAACTCGTGGAGGCCGCTCGCATGGATGGCGCCGGGCCGCTGCGCTTCTTCGTGGATGTGCTCGTTCCCCTCTCCATCACCAACATTGCCGCCATGTTCGTGATTCAGTTCATTTATGGTTGGAACCAGTACCTCTGGCCCTTGTTGGTCACCACCGACGAATCCATGTACCCCGTGGTGCTGGGCATCAAGCGACTGATCGCCGGTGAGTCCTGGACCGAGTGGAACGTGGTGATGGCCTCCACCATGTTGGCCATGATCCCCCCCGCCCTGGTGGTGATCTTCATGCAAAAATGGTTTGTCAAAGGCCTCGTCGATACCGAGAAATGACCGCATATGGCTTCCCTCACCCTTGACCGCGTCCAAAAAACCTACGGCAGCGGCGCGCGCGCCAACACCGTCATCTCTGCACTGAGTGCCGACATTGCCGACGGGGAGTTTGTGGTGATCGTCGGGCCTTCGGGCTGCGGCAAGTCCACGCTCTTGCGCATGGTTGCGGGCTTGGAGGAAATCAGCGCGGGGGAAATTCGGGTTGACGGACGGGTGGTCAATGACTTGGAGCCCGCGCAGCGCGACATGGCCATGGTGTTTCAGAACTACGCGCTCTACCCCCACATGACGGTGTTTGACAACATGGCTTATGGTTTGAAGATCGCAGGCCTCGACCGCGCGCAAATCCAGCAGCGCGTGGACAAAGTGGCCGCCATCTTGGAGCTTGGCGGCTTGCTCGAGCGTAAACCGCGCGAGCTCTCGGGTGGGCAGCGTCAGCGCGTGGCCATGGGACGGGCCATCGTGCGCGAGCCGCAAGTTTTTTTGTTCGACGAGCCGCTCTCGAACTTGGACGCCAAGCTGCGCACCCAAACCCGTTTGGAAATCCAAAAGCTGCACCGCGATTTGGGCATCACGAGCCTGTATGTCACGCACGACCAAATGGAAGCCATGACGCTCGGCCAGCGCCTCATGGTCATGAACGGTGGCCAAGTGGAGCAGTTTGGCACGCCCGAGGAGGTTTACAACCGGCCCGCGAGTGTGTTCGTGGCGAGCTTTATCGGTGCCCCCGCCATGAACCTCTTGCGCGCGGCGCCAGGCGTGCCCGCAGGGCGCATTTTGGGCGTTCGACCCGAGGACCTTTATTTGTCCAGCGCCGGAGGCTGGCCCGTGCACATCGACACCTTGGAGTTGCTCGGGGCCGAGCGCCTGATTCATGCGCGATTGGGAGAGGAATCGCTCACCTTGCGGGTGGACGCGCAAGCACCGGTCCCCGCCATCGGGGAGACCACGCACATAGAGGTCAATCCCGATCGGGTGCACTGGTTTGAGGCCAGCTCGGGTCAGCGGGTGGACGCTTGAAGCCCTTTCCCTATCCTCGCTGGATCGCTCACCGCGGCGCGGGCACTTTGGCCCCGGAGAACACCATGGCCGCCTTCGCGCTGGGCGCGCGCACGGGCTGGCGCATGTTTGAGTGCGATGTCAAACTCAGCGCCGATGAAGTGGCCTTCTTGCTCCACGATGCCGACCTCGAACGCACGACCAATGGCCAAGGGCTCGCCGGTCGCCTCGACTGGGCTGCCTTGGCCCAATTGGATGCGGGTCAATGGCACAGCCCCGCCTATGCAGGTGAGCCCCTGTGCACGTTGGAAGCCCTCAGCGCGTGGTGCCTCGAACGCAGCTTGCTCCTCAACATCGAGATCAAGCCCACGCCGGGTCTGGAATGGCAAACGGGTTGGGTGGTGGCGCGTCTGGCGGCCGTCCTCTGGCAAAACGCGCCCCTGCCGCCGTTGCTCACCTCGTTTCAGCCCGAGTCCTTGCGCGCAGCTGCGCAGGCCGCCCCGGCTTTGCCGCGGGGCCTCTTGCTGCACGAATGGCACGCGCAAGCCTTGAGCGACGCGGCAGCGCAAGGTCACTGCGCCTTGGTCTGCCATTACCCGCTTTGGACCCCGGAGCGCCTCAAAGCCGCGGCGCAAGCCGGGCTCTGGCGCATGAGCTATACCGTCAATGCGGCGGAAGTGGCTGCGTGGCTCTTTCAAGAGGGGCACGAGGCCATCATCACCGATGCCATTGACTTGTTCAATCCTGCGGCCTGAGCCCTCCTGATATGTGGTCTGCCATTCCCGCCGCGCAAGCCCTAGCCGATTGGCCCCTCGCGCAGCGCGCGCGCATTCGCGGCGTGCTCACCGACATTGACGACACCCTCACCGAGAACGGGGCACTCGCGCCAGAGGCGAGGGATGCGTTGGCCCGTTTGCAGGCGGCGGGGCTGCCGGTGATCGCCGTCACCGGGCGACCCGCGGGTTGGAGCGAGCCCTTTGCGCTTGACTGGCCCCTGGCCGCCATCGTCGCGGAAAACGGTGCGGTACTGCTCTGGCGCGAGGCCGATGGTCGCCTGGGCAAGGACTGGCTGCAAGACGCCGCCACGCGTGCGCGCAACCGCCAAACCCTGTCCCATGTGGCCGGGGTGATTGCCCAGACCCTGCCCCATGCGCGCTTGGCCACCGACAGCGCCGGTCGGGAAACGGATCTCGCCATTGACCATGCCGAGCACGCGCACTTGGACGCTGCCGACATCGCCCATGTCTGTCGCCTGATGCGCGCGCACGGGCTTCACGCGACGGTGAGCTCCATTCACATCAACGGTTGGGTGGGTGAGCACCACAAATGGGTGGGGGCTTGCTGGGCATTGCAACGCTTGTACGGCCGTTCGCTTGCGCAAGAAATTGAATCGTGGGTCTACATTGGCGATTCGCCGAATGACGAAATCATGTTCGCCCATTGTCCGCACAGTGTGGCCGTGGCAAACATCCTGCCCCAATGGGCAAGTTTGCAACACCACCCGCGTTACGTCACGCCCTCGCCACGCGGGGCCGGGTTTGCCGAGATGGTTGCGGCCTTGCTCGGTTAACCAGATTCAGCCCCCCTCCATGGTTTGCCACCACTGTGGCCCGAACTGGCCTTGGAGCCAACTGATGAAGAGCTTGACCTTGGCGGGCACCATGCGCGGCGAAGGGAAGACCGCGTGCACCTCTTGTTGCGGCAGACTCCACTCGGGCAGCAGGCTCACCACTTTTTTGGTCTCGAGCGAGGGGTGGGCCACATAGCAGGGCAGGGCGGCAATGCCAAAACCATGGCGAGCCGCGGCGAGCAGCATGGAGAGGTTGTTCGAGCGCAAGCGCCCCTGAACGGGCACGGTGGCCGATTTGCCATCGCTGCCGGCAAAGTGCCAGCGCTCATCGCCCTGCACCGAGCTGTAGATGAGCGCCTGGTGACGGCTGAGGTCTTTGGGCGTCTTGGGGCGGCCATGCGCTTTCAGATAGTCGGGGGAGGCCACCAACACCCAAGGGTTGAGGCCCAAATAAGCCGCGCCCAAAGAGGAGTCGGCCAGCTTGCCCAGTCGAATGGCCACGTCCACGCCTTGCTCAACCAAGTTGACGTAGCGGTCGTCGCAACTGAGCTCGATTTGCAGCTGTGGGTTCATGCGCATGAACTCCATCACCAAAGGCGCCATCACGCGCCGGCCAAAGGCCACCGAGGTGTTGATGCGAATGGCGCCCTCGGCCTGGGTTTGCAAAAGCGTGCCCACGGAAGCCGCTTCTTCCGCATGGTGACAGATGAGTTTGCACTTCTCGTAATAGAGCAAACCGATTTCGGTCGGGCTCACGCCATGCGTGGTGCGGTGTAGCAAACGAGCGCCCAACTGACGCTCTATGCGGTTGATTTGTTTGGTAGCCGCGGGCTGCCCAATGCCGATCTCGACCGCGGCCTTGCTAAAGGAGCCGAGGTCAACCACCCGGATAAAGAGTTTGATGTCTTGGATGCGTTCCATGGGGGTATTCCACCATGGAATAAGCATCATGCGCCATACGGACGTTCCCTTGCCGCGCCAAGCCAAGCACCATTGCGGCATTGCAAACCCACCCACCCAGGAGAGATTCCATGGCAAAAATGAAAGCCGCGATGGCGGCCGTGATGGTGATGGAAAAAGAAGGCGTGACACAGGCCTTTGGCGTCCCCGGCGCTGCCATCAACCCCTTGTACGCCCAGCTGCGCGAACGCGGCACGATTGGCCACATTCTGGCGCGCCACGTCGAGGGCGCCTCGCACATGGCCGAGGGCTACACGCGTGCGGTGGCGGGCAACATCGGGGTGTGTATTGGCACCTCCGGTCCCGCCGGCACGGACATGATCACCGGACTTTATTCAGCCCAAGCCGACTCCATCCCCATTTTGTGCATCACCGGCCAAGCCCCGAAGGCGCGTTTGCACAAGGAGGATTTCCAGGCGGTTGATATCGCCGCCATCGCCAAGCCCGTCACCAAATGGGCTACCACCGTACTCGAAGCCGCCCAAGTGCCCGGCGTGTTCCAGCAGGCCTTCCACCTCATGCGCTCGGGCCGCCCTGGCCCCGTGCTCATCGATCTGCCCTTTGACGTCATGCAGACCGAGATCGAGTTCGACCCCGACACCTACGAGCCCCTGCCGGTCTACAAGCCCTCGGCCTCGCGCAAACAAATCGAAAAAGCCATGGGCATGCTCTGCACCAGCGAGCGCCCCCTGATTGTGGCGGGCGGCGGCATCATCAACGCCGATGCGAGCGATTTGCTCGTCGAGTTTGCGCAAATCATGGGCATTCCGGTCATCCCCACCCTCATGGGCTGGGGTAGTATTCCCGACGACCATCCGCTGATGGCCGGCATGTGTGGTTTGCAAACCAGCCACCGCTATGGCAATGCCAACATGCTCGCGAGTGATTTTGTGTTGGGCATCGGCAACCGCTGGGCCAATCGTC
>JACCDW011101555.1_pt1 | contig 11774 bp, 11 predicted proteins | sample 7449781 | NCBI WGS metagenome assembly JACCDW01 (sample SAMN15323449, study PRJNA562643) | freshwater metagenome | isolation source: river surface water | place: USA:Blue River Watershed | collected 2017-08-18
AGCAAATCCAACAAAGTCAGGTGTTCTTCCAGAACACTTTGGTGAAGTACATATGTCATCACTTAGTGTTTCACATACAAAATAAGATATTCTTTGTCATTTTTATTTTTTGCCAAAGATGTTATTGCAACAATTGAACATCTGGAAACCAACATCAAATACATTAGGAAACTTTCCTGTAAGTAATGAATAACATACATTGATGACAGAATGAATCATATTTGATTGCATTAGAACTTCAACTTGTTTCCATACTTTCTCTGGGATTACATCATCAGCTGTTCCAAATTGACCATCAGCACCCTTTGCAATATCTTCAAGAACTGCCATAAGTACCTCTTGTTTCTGCTTTCCAGTTAGATTTTTGGATTTGTTTAGAATTTGAATGCCAACCACAACTAGTGTCATAGCATCATCTACTTCAAACTTCTTCGTTTTGATAACTTCGGTGATTTCTTCTCTCAGCTGCTTATATAACGGTGCAAGATCCATAAATTACTCCTACTTACTATAATTATATAAAAAAATAAGAGTATTCAAACTAGTTTAAGATAAATAACAATATTTATTGTATAAAACAAATGTATCCTAAGGTTGTAGCATCTAAAGTAAGCATAACTCCAAATACAGCAATAACACATAAGATATGTAAAAACTGCAAGTATTTCAGAAAAAGTTTCTTTAGTAGTGTTGAGTATGGAGACTGTTTAAGATTTGGAGAACAAAATTTAGTTGATAGTACAATTACGTATAATTTTGCAAGGTTTGCAAGGGAGTATCACTGCAAAGGTGATTATTTTGAAGAACAAGAACCACCATTTTACAAAACGTTATTTAATTCATTCACTGTCACAATGAAAAATAATTGTGACAGTGAATAGTTACAAGTTTTTAATCATAAAATGTCCCTCTGTGTCTTTTTGGTCAATATAACCAAACTTTTCGTAGTATCCTCTTGTTCCTTCACCAGCAATAACTGATATTTTACTAAAATTATTTTTTTTAGCAATGTCTTCTGCTTTATGTAACAGACGCTTTCCAAGTCCACTATGTTGAACATGATTGGTTTTGTTTCCAACAGGTTGCAACTTACCATAAACATGTAATTCACGAATTAATGCACAACCTTCAAGTTCTGGAAAGATATGAATAGGTTGGTTGTTGGTTAGTCTCAAACGAATGAAACCATACAAGACTTTATTGTCTTGAGATTCAAAGCTAATAAAGTATTCAATTGCTTCGCTTGCATTATACTGTCGAACAACCATAAACATTTCATCTGGATTAAAAGTTTGTGTCTTTACCTCACGATTCCGAATACAATATGAGAACTTTCCTTGCTTATCTAATTCTGTAATTAGTGTTTGGCGTAAATTACTTCTGTAGGTTGTCAAAATGGAATAGTCATCTGGAATATCACGCACAACTCTGTTCAAGCGTATCCAAGGAAACACTTTAACTTTCATTTCAAACAGCATTTGTTTCATTTGTTCCATATCATAAGGAACATACTCTCCTGATTTATACCATTTTTCTATTTCAGTATATGGAACAATAGTTGTTGGATAAACTTTCCATTGATCAACTTGAATATGTTCATTTGTCAAATTATATATTTCAGTGATTACTTTATTGTCAATATCTTCTTCTCTTGTATATTGTTGAATACCAAGCAATTGGTCTAACATCATATTACGATCTTTTTCAATAGTAGAACCAGGTAGATTTGGCATGAAATGACCATCAATTTTGTATCCAGCATCTTTCAATAACTTGATGCCCTTGATGGTTGTTTCAGTTTTGCACTTACGATTAATTTTAGTCAGCACATCATTATCAATGTGTTGAATACCTAATTGAACACGTGTACAACCATAATAGCGTAGCAACTTTAATTCCTTTGCTGTTATTGTATCAGGGCGAGTTTCCAAAGTCAAACCAATGACTTTACTTCTTGTAGTTTTATTAATGAGTTTTTCTTCCTTCAAAGACAATCTTTCACGAACATTATTAATATTATGGTTTCTAAACATATCAAAAAATGTGTTTGCTGCATAGTATATATCCCTAATGAACTGTTCTCTATAAGGAATTGGATAAGATGTCCAAGTTCCACCAAGAACAAGAACTTCCAGTTTATCACATTCGTGACCACAGAGATATAATGCCTTCATTCGCTCAAACATCTGTGTAACACAATCAAAATTGTGGCGAGTTGCACGCATAACTCCCGGCTCCCCTTTTAGATAGGAACGAGGTGTTTCACCGGGTTCTTTTGGGCAATAATGGCAATCCCACTTGCATCCGTACATCTGTTTTTTTAACTCTCCTGTTTTGGGGTCTATATACTCAGGGTAACCACTTGTGAAAACAGTTACCGAAATAATACCAGAATGACTTTTACCAACTTTGATTTGTAAAACACTTCGTAAATACGCTTCATCTTCTTTTGTATATTTGTTTTCATATTCCTTTCTTTCCTTCAGTAACAGAAACACTTGAAAAATGAATGAATTCTTAACACTTATTGACTGCTTTCTTAAAAGTTGTTTTAGATTCTTGAAATCACGATAATCAATGTCTCTTGATAGAATTGTGTTCACAACATCAATATATTTTTGATTATTATCAATCAGTTCTTGTGTAGGACTTTCAAATGTCCTTTGAATCAAAGCATTGTATTTCCTATCAAGTTCTTCAATATCAACATTACGATCTAAATCAACGTTGCAAGTCATTATTGCTATATTGATGAAATATCCTTTAAATGAAACTTTCAAAATACAGTAATTCAAATTTTTAAGGAACAAAGTTTGAAAAACTTTATATAAGTTCTTGACACTCTGATATATTAACAAGACAAGATGGAGACCCTTAATGAACCATACTGTATGGTTCCTATATCTAATGATGAGAATTACAAGGCAATAGTATCTCAGCAAGACTTTGACCTTGTTAAAACCCAGAAATGGTCTATATATCAGTTTAAAGACAACGGCAAGAACAGAACCATTATTGTGACCAGAATAGAAGGAAAACTCACTCAGATGCATCATTTTATTATTGGGAAACCCAAAAGCAAACATGAAATCATAATACACATCAACGACAATAAACTTGATAATAGAAGATGTAATCTTGTAGTTTCTACATTAAAACAAAATTTAAAGAAAACAATAGATAACTTGGAACCAATGGAAGACAATGATAATTATAGAACACACCCTGTTTTGAGTACATATATTGCAGATGTAAAAGGCAAAGTGTTTAGGAAAGACAACCATTTACAGATTACTGGTTCAAATCAAGCTACAGGATATAACCATTTGACTTTGACAACAGATGATGGGAATAAATGTTTCAAAGTGAGACATGTATTTGTATATGAATGTTTTCATGGTTTGGTTCCTGATGGTTATGAGATTGATCACATTGATAGAAATAAACTAAATAATGAACTATCAAATCTACAATGTTTAACTGTCAATGAGCACAAAATGAAAACTGCAAAAGACAATCCAGAAATGGGCAAAAAAACAGCAATTAAGCTATCAAAACCAATCATTGCAGTGAATGTGAAAACCTCTATAGAAACAAAGTATAATTCATTAACAGAAGCATCAAAAAACATTCCTGGAACTACTATCACAAAGATATGTAGTGTTTTACAAGGAAAAAGGAAAACGCATCAAGGTTATACTTTTAGATATCAAGAGATTGATAATGAAATTGAAAGTGAAATTTGGGTATGTCTTAATAATCCTTTATACAAAGGTATAGAAGTAAGTAATTTTGGAAGAGTGAAGAGCAAGAGAGGTATAATAACAGAAGGTAGATGTCACGGTGATTATAAACGTGTATCCGTATCACAAGAAAATGTAATGAAATGTATTTTTGTTCATCAATTAGTTTGTGAGGCATTCAATGGGAAAAACCCCAAACCTGAAGAATATACAGTTGATCATATTGATAGAAATCCATCAAATAATTATGCAACCAATTTACGATGGGCTTCAAAGTATGAACAAAGATTAAACACAAACGATGTCAATCAAGTGCAAGTTTATGATGATAACGATGTTTTGATATCAACATATAATACAATAAAAGAAGTAGCAACAAGTATGGATATGCATAAAAAAACAGTAAAAAAGTGTTGTATTTCTGGAAGAAAATATAAAGGATATTCTTTCAAGTTTGTAAATAATAATATAGACACTTAATCATCACTTCTTCTCAAACATAACACACCAATTATTCATTTCAAACTCAATAGATTTAATCGTGATTACTTTATCATATTTTGAAAACAAAGTTGTGACTTCATCATATGTAAACAGATGATAGTATCTATTATGAACTTCATTTTTATCAACCCAAGGAATGAAAAAGTCATTGTTTTCTATGTCTTTCCAAGAAGGTTTGATTGGTTGTTCTCTTGCCCAAACTGTAATTAAACAGCTACCTTGTGGTTTCAATACTCTAATCATTTCTTCAATAAACTTATAACGATCTTCAACAGTTGATATGTGATGTAAAACAGCAATACTTATGGATGCATCATATGTTGAACTTCTATAAGGCAGATAAAGAGCGTTTGCACGACAGATGTTTGCTTTCTTGTTCTTATGTATTATAATATTCAACAGGTTTTCACTCATGTCATTGCCAACAACCGTAATGTCATTACGATAAAACAAGTATTTACCATTACCCGTTCCAACATCTGCAACCATAGAATGTTTAGGAAGATTATCAAGAAACTTCTTGACAGCGTTCCAATGACTAAAACGAGTATGGTCAAAGTTTGTTGCTATCTTATCATATACTTCATGAACATAATGTTGTTCCATTGTGTTGTTGTGAACAAGATTAAAAAAGAAACAAATCTTCAAATTTTATAGTTATTATTCAGAAAGTATCTTAATCATAACTGCTACATCACTAGTCTTCTTTATTTCAAACATATGATTTTTGGTTATCATTATCTTTTTTGTTTCATTCTTTTGTATAGTGTCAAAACATGACATGAATTTTTGATATGAAAACATAAAGTTATCAAGAGACTTTGATGAAGGATAAACATTATACACAGTTTTAAATACTTCTTTCCAGAACACTTCTTCATAAATAAGTTCATCAAGTATTATCTCTTTTATTGTAAACACCTTCTTGTCATCATCAAAGCATCCCTTATTTATAAAGTGAGAAACAGTAAACTGCATTATTCTATGTAAACTTGATAAAATATCTGTCAAATTGAATAATGATGGTATATAGTTTTTATTCCACTTGTCCAAAACAGGAACAATATCATTTCTAATTTGTCCTCTTTGACTCCAAACAGGAGTGCTGTTAGGTAAATATGGAATACTGTTTTTTAGAGCAAAATCTATGATATCATCCTTAGGTGTGTCTAACAAAGGTCTTAAGAACTTTATGTCATCTTGAAGAGAAACATAAGACATACCATAAAGGTTATCATATTTGTTTTTATGAGCAATATTAGTCATAATATTCTCTAACATGTCATCACTATTGTGTCCCATTATAACTTGTGGTATTGTTTCATTTGTGATAGATTTATAACAATTATAACGAACATCTCTTGTATAACTTTCATACAAGTCTCTTAACTCATATTGCATACAAGGTTTTCTATGTATTTCGTTGATTGTTCTGACATGTAATACAATATTCAAATGAGAACACCAATGCTTCAAAAACAATATCTCTTTATCACATTCTTCTCTATTATCATATGATATATGAAGTGCTATAATGTTTGCGGTTGGGAAAAATCGTTTTATTATAAACGAACATACCATACTATCAACACCTCCAGATAAACTTATTATGATTGGTTTATCAACATCAATAATATTTTTGTTAAACTTTATGTCAGGAGTTATTAGAAGCTCATTATTTGGAAACTTGTAAGAACTTGGCGAAAAGTTAAGTATTGAACTGAACAAATGTATATCATAATAATCAACTGAAGGCTTTGGTAGTATTGTGTTTATAAGTTTTGATTGATTTTTATTATCTTGTAATAGTTTGTTGTAAGTAGCTTTTAAAAATCTTTTATAAATATTAATATTCTTTTTATCATTTTCTATTTTCTTCCATGTTTCTTTGATAACAAATAGTATATTATGAATAACTTTTGTATGTCTCAGTGGTAAGATAAAGAATGTCCATTCAATACCTACAAGGTTTTTATAATAGGATGTGTTAAGATACTCATAAACAACATCCATAGCTTTTGTTAGATATTGTTCAATTATATGAGATGACGATGGATGATCACGATAGATATGTCTTGGTAATTGGTCATAGATGATTATTTTCTGTAATGGACTTATTGCTTTAGATATATAATGTGGTTCTAATAAACAACTATATTTGTCAATAATGTATCTATCATATTCATCTTTTTTAGAAAACCACCAATCAGGATTAGCGAACCATTCTTGACTGAAGGTTTCGTGTAAATCCATTGTATGATATTATATGTATTGATTGTATTATATATCAAGAATACAAAAACAAAAAATCAAATTTTAACTAAAAATTTACAATCATGTCTATTAACATCATAACAAATACTATTGAATATATATCAATCATGTTTGTAACATTAGCTATAACACTTGAAGATTGTTGTGATACATTAACATAAGGTTTTAAAGTTGAATTGTTGGAGGCTGTGGTATCAATTGTTACTGGATTATAGTAATGATATGATTGATAAGAATTGGGTTGTGAAGAATAGTAGGGTGGATAATACGATGAGCTGTATAGTGAATAATAAGGTGAATAATATGATGGATAGTATTGTGAATAATATGGACTTTGTCCAAATACACTACTTAAGTATGTAAATAGTAAACTTGAGATAAATATAATATGATTCATTTTTATTTCAAGTAATGAAATTATGAATAAAATATTTAACACAATCTTATATGCAAATAATTACAAAATAAACAATGTTTGTAAATAAAAGTGGTTGTAATGTCAAACAATGTGTATACACCAAAAATAAAAACAAAGTTTTCAGAAAGAAGATTGCAATGAATACAATGAAATATAACAATGATATTCTTTTTAAGAATTTAGTAGATGATAAAGATGTTCATGATATTCTTAAAGATGAAACAGATAGACAAGTATGTAGTATGGAATTAATTGCATCAGAAAACTTTACATCTCGTGCAGTAATGCAAGCAAATGGAACTATATTCACAAATAAATACTCAGAAGGATATCCAGGTAAGCGTTATTATGGTGGAAATGAGTTTATAGATAAATTGGAGGAATTATGTCAAAAACGAGCATTAGAAGCATTTCATTTAGACCCCAAGGAATGGCACGTAAATGTACAAAGCTATAGTGGAAGTCCTGCAAATTTCAGTGTTTATACTGCATTACTTCAACCTTGTGATAGATTAATGGGTCTTGATTTACCTTCTGGTGGACATCTTACTCATGGGTATGCCACTAAAAACAAGAAGATTTCAAATTCTGCAATATATTTTAAATCAATGCCTTACAAGGTTCGTGAAGATACTTTTTTGATTGATTATAAAGAGTTGGAAGAGAATGCTATTCAGTTCAAACCAAAATTACTTATAGTAGGCGCAAGTGCATATCCAAGAGATTATGATTATAATAAATTTCGTGAAGTTGCAGATAAATGTGGAGCATATCTTATGGCAGATATTGCACATACAAGTGGTTTAATTGCATCACAACTGTTAAATAATCCATTTGAATATTGTGATGTTGTAACTACAACAACACATAAAACTCTTCGTGGACCAAGAGGTGCATTAATTTTCTGTAAAAAACAATTTCAGGATCTTATTGATTTTGCCGTTTTCCCTAGTTCTCAAGGTGGTCCACATAACAATACTATTGCAGGTATAGCTGTTGCCTTGAAACAGGTAGCATCTCAAGAATATAAAGAATATGCTGAAAGAGTTATACAAAATGCAAAGCAACTCGCCCAATCTTTATGGGAGTATGATTTTGATATAGTTACTGATGGAACAGATAATCATATTGTTCTTGTAGATTTGACAAGAAAGGGTATTAGTGGAAACAAATTTGAAAAGATTGCTGAGATGTGTAATGTGTCTTTAAACAAGAATACTATTGCTACAGATAAATCAGCATTTAGTCCATCTGGAATTCGCCTTGGAACTCCTGCAATGACTTCAAGGGGTTTTAAAAAGGAAGATTTTGAGTTTGTTGCAAGAATACTGTATGAAATTTGTACACTTTGTATCAAAATACAACATACTGCTCAAAGTAATAAATTGTCTGACTTCACTGATAATATCAGTAAATACGATCTGAAATTAAAAATATTGAAAGAAAAAGTTAGTAATTATTGTAAAAAGTATCCATTGCCAGTATGACTTAATACTGTTTATTTTTATTATTCAATGATTATTCATTATTTTGTCATAGTTCTGTGAAATCTTTGATAACTTGTACTGTTCACTTTCTTGAAAGGAATTACCGTCTTGACCACACATATATGAAATTTTACGGGCATCAATCGCTTTTACATTTACTTCATTTCCATTGACAATATCACTATAGGTAAATAAACGACATACTTCACCATTCTTACTAAAATGTTTACAATCTTTACAATAGTTCCTTTTGTATTGAACTTTTTGTTGAACATACTTACCATTCACATATTGAAACTTATTGATATACATTATAACTTTATACACAGTAAAGTATGATTATATTATTTGTTAGTTTTAAATACACATTATGTATCATAATCATAATATTGTAATTTTCAAATTTTACATAGATATATCATTCCTTGTATGAAAATTTGAAGTAATAATTTTGATTTTGTATTGACAAGATAGATATTTCAAAATGTCTTTTGATAATATGACTTTGATGTTGTCCTTAGACAACTGTGTTTATGGAGCATTAACAAATGCATTAGATTGTCATCCATTCAATATCATCACACGAATGAAGTTTGATTACACATATTTGTATGGTATTAAAACAATGAAGATTTTTGCAATGTCTAAGGATATTGAGGAGATTATATCACAGACATCGAATGGTGCTTCGTTCAAACCATTGTTTGTTAAACATAATCAATCAACAAAGAGTATCACATCAAAGTATGATGAAAATCAAACTCAATCAGTATGTATTGATATGTGTAAAATCATAAGAAATACAAACAATGTGTTGAGTGGAGATTCAGAAGACGATTTTATGTCATTTTGTAATGATTTTATCAATGAGTATGAATTTGCAAAACATAATAATGAGATTTTTGAAGGTCTTCAGGACTTTGATATGATGATACAATGTAATAAGTTATTACAAGAAGATGATATTGAGTTTCAAATGTTTGTTGAATAATTTTTTAATTGATTATTTAACCTTAAGTAAAAAAATTGAATAATTAAGTGTAAAAATAAATTATATAAGTGTATACATCAAATACAAAAGTACTAAACGACTGATATAAGCGCTTATAACTTACTCAAAATGGTAGTGAGTTATATTGTATATCTAGTTTTGATTGCATTTACAAATGCACAGTTTAGTCCACCAATTCTAGATGTGAAAACATGTCCTATTGGAGATGTTCCATATAGTGTTGATGGCTTTCCAGGTTCACCCTTTGTGCTGAAACCATTTCAAGATATTTTCCATAATCCATTTCCTGCTCAAATTACTAATAAAGAATGTAGAAGTGATGGTCATTGTATGTACTCTTACAACATTGATGTAGTTGACAAGCAGATTTATGCATTTAATTCAACTATCCCAGTGTGTGCAACAAAACCTGCAACGTGGTTTATGACATACAATGGAAGTATTCCAGGTCCTACAATTGAAGTGCCTAGTGGTCATGAGTCATATGTAAGGTTTAATAACAAGATTGGAAACCATTTCACAGAATCTCATGCACCTTGCACAGGTAATCGAACTGGAAATCCGTTCAGTGTTCATCTGCACGGGTCAGCTAGTCTAGCTCCTTATGATGGCTGGGCAGAAGATGAAACATGTTATGGTGAGTCAAAGAACTATGTGTATCCAAATAATCGTCCTACCACTGGTTGGTATCACGATCATGCACTACATATTACGGCAGATAACGCATATTATGGGATGGCTGGTCTTTATCTTATTACAGATAAGTGTAATGCTCCTTGGAACCTTGCTAATATTGAAGAAAGACACTTGATTTTGTCCGACAAAGTAGTAGATTCTGAGTGCCAACTCTATATGGATAAACATGGTGCGCACAAGAATGATCACTATGGTGATATCAATCTTGTATCAGGGATTCCATTTCCTCGTATGCCTCTGGAGCCTAAGCAATATAGGTTCAGGTTCTTGAATGCAGCAATCAGTCGTCCATATCTTGTTAAAATCAAGAAAGCAGACGGAGTTACTAATGTTCATCAATCAATTTGTAAAGTAGTTGCAAGTGATGGTGGATATTCTCCTGCTCCTGTAAGTATTGGAACATATGGTTTGCGCATTGGCGTTGCAGAAAGATATGATGTGGTTTGTGATTTTACAGGATATAAGGGTCAAACTCTGTATCTTTGGAATGATAAAGATGATAAGATGTTAAAGTCTGTTCCATACTTCTGTTATAGTCATTTGATTGCAAGGCTTGAAATTGGGAAAACAGTTTCAGGACCAGCTCCTAAACTTGATGCCAAACTTCTACCAACAAACGGCTTTCGCTATACTGCTAATGTAATTGACACAACTGTTGTTGCTGCAGCCACAAAGATGATTACGGATGGTAAATTCCATAGGAAGATGTCCTTTGGACGTACTAATGGACAATGGACAATTAATGGTGAAACATGGGATTCTTTCAAGATTGCTGCAGCAGATATTGGTCATAACTCTTGGGAACTGTGGAAATTTGAGACTGGTGGTGGTTGGTTCCACCCAGTGCATATGCATCTGGTTGACTTTTACATTCTCCAAAGGGATGGAGGTGATGGTCTGCAAGCATTTGAGAAACTTACTCCCAAAGATGTCATGTATCTTGGACCCTCTAATACATTGTGGGTCATTGCAAGATTTGGTGCTCATAAAGGAGATTATATGTTCCATTGTCATAATCTAATTCATGAAGATGATGATATGATGCGCGCAATGCGTGTAATGGATAGTGGTATGACAAGTAAAACAACAACAACTGAGCAATTCATGGTAATTAATAATATTGTCTATAGTAATTACAGGTATTATGACCCTATGTTGACTGAGACATCAGCAAAGCCTAGTGCAAACTGGAGAAGTGTTATTGAAGACGCTTCAGCCAAACTGAAGGAGAATGTTTATAGAATATTCTACCCATTGCCTGATGATGCACAACTTCAAAATGTGGTCAATCCTTGGAAAGTTCAATGGGCTTGTAATTAAATAGATATTTTAGATAAATAAATAGATACAGTTTAATTGTATTTTTTTCCTTTCTTATTTGACATAGTGAAATAAAAAAAGTATCAATCTTCGTTCTCATTGACACCACAAGTCTCATTGAAATACTGGTTCATCATCTCATTGAACTTAATTCCATGAAGCAAATCTTCCAAAAGCTCAATCATATGCTCCTTTGCTTTGATGCTTCCTTCTGTGTAGTTCCTGAGAAACTGGTAAAAACTCTTCCTGTCTTGCATTGTGAAGAATGCTTCTTCAATAACATCAGCATAAACAGACTTGATGTCTTCTGGAATTCTATC
>JACCDW010068144.1_pt1 | contig 11773 bp, 13 predicted proteins | sample 7449781 | NCBI WGS metagenome assembly JACCDW01 (sample SAMN15323449, study PRJNA562643) | freshwater metagenome | isolation source: river surface water | place: USA:Blue River Watershed | collected 2017-08-18
CAGTGAAGGCACTTTGGGAATTGTTACCAAAATTGTTTTGAAACTCATCCCCCTTCCCAAATTTGATTTATTAATGTTGGCACCCTTTAACAATTTGGAGAATGCGAGTGCCGCAGTGAGCGCTATATTTAGAGCGGGTATTACACCAAGTGCAATGGAGTTAATGGAAATTGATTCCATTAAAATTGTGAGTCAAATGGTAGACAGTACCGCCTTCCCTGTTTCAGATGATATCGCTGCCCATTTAATTATAGAAGTGGACGGCAACAACCTGGATGTGTTGATGGGAGAAATGGAAGCCATCGCAGAAGTGTTGACTCAGTTTGATGCAGGAGAGATTTTCTTTGCAGATGATGCCCAACAAAAAACCGAATTGTGGAAATTAAGAAGACGTGTTGCCGAAGCAGTAAAGTCTGTTGGATATACCATTGAGGAAGATACAGTTGTACCAAGAGCGGAACTTCCTAAATTAATAAGAGGCGTTAAAGCACTAGGGACTCAATATGGATTTCATGCGGTATGCTATGGACATGCCGGTGATGGCAACTTACATATAAGAATCAACCACCCTACTATTAAAAATAGTTATGGTAGCGAGGAAATGAATACCATCTTAAAAGAACTCTTTGTGCTGGTTAAAAGCCTCGGCGGAACCATTAGTGGTGAGCACGGAATTGGTTTGATCCAAAAATCATACTTACCAGTGGTTTTCGAAAATGCGACTTTAGAAATTATGAGAGGGATTAAAAAGACTTTTGACCCCAATAACATATTGAACCAAGGTAAAATATTTGATCTTAAAAACTAATTGATTATGCATTTTCGTTCCATTGGAATTGTAATCGTTTTTTCACTCATTCAAATCACTGGTATAAGTCAAAACAAAACAGTGAAAACTTTTTCTGATTACAGCCCTCATCCAGTATACATTGGAGGTGGCTTGGTATTAGGAGGAGGATCGGGTTCCTTCCAAATTGGATTGAATCCTGAATTGGTAAAAACCTATAACGAATTCATTGATTTAGGTGCAGCCGTAAATTTATACTATGCATCTTATCGAACTCTTGGAAGCAACGATAACGAATACAAATTAACCAATACCCAATTGGGATTAGGTGCCTTTGCACGTGTTTGGCCTTTTGATGATTTTTTTATGCAATTGCAACCAGAATACAATTGGACTTTTTCAAGTGGAAATAATTATACGCAAGGAACCACCGGACGCTCCCAAGTAAGTGCACCAAGTTTGCTTGCAGGGCTTGGTTACGGTAGAAGATATGAAAACGGTTTCACGTATTTCTCAATCATGTATGATTTAATTGATTCTCAGCAATCTCCTTATAGAATGGGTCAAGCAAGTCCCCAACCCATTTTCAGAGCAGGCTTTGGAATTCCTATTCATTTCGCTAGGAGAAGAAACTAATCATCTCCTCCACGGATTCGCAGATGATCAATCTTTCTCTCCAATTTTCGTACATGAACCCCTGTTGATTCATACTATCCAATAATGTAATCAATGCATTGTAATACCCATTTGCATTTAAGATGTATACCTTTTTGTTGTGAATTTTTAAATTGTTCCAAGTAAGCATTTCAAACAATTCATCCATCGTTCCCATTCCTCCTGGCAAAATAACAGCTACATCACATTTTTCATACAATAATAATTTTCTGGCATGCATGGAATCCGTAACAAGTAGTTCTGTTAATCCAGTATGTTGTGCCTCCCATTCTAACAATAATTTTGGAATAATACCTATCACTTTCCCGCCTGCCTCTAAGCTAGCATTGGCCACCGCGCCCATAATTCCCTTATTGCCCCCACCATACACCAATACAATTCCCTTTTGGGCAAGCGCTTTTCCTAAAGATTGTGCGCTTACAACATAATTGGGATCACCACCTGGCTTAGATCCACAAAAAACGGTAACTGCCGATATTTTCATTGTATAAGTTTATAATTGAAACAGTACCACAATTTAACTAAATAATTGAAAGTTTGTTATTACTTTGCCAATACAAATTACGTTTACATGAGTGCACCTTTATTATTTCTATTTGTAGTCATTTATTTCGCGGTTTTATTAGGTGTAGCCAAGATCACCGGAAAGAACAGCAATAATATGTCCTTTTTTATTGGCAATAAAAATAGCCATTGGATGTTGGTTGCTTTTGGCATGATTGGGACTTCATTAAGTGGCGTTACTTTTGTAAGCGTACCTGGAGCTGTCGGGAAAGATGCTTTTCATTATTTACAAATTACTTTAGGCTACCTAATTGGGTATTTTGCAATTGCCTATATATTATTACCCATCTATTATAAAATGAATTTGACTTCCATTTATAATTATTTGGAAGAACGTCTAGGATTCAGGGCTTACAAAACAGGGGCTTCCTTTTTTATTCTATCCAGAACCTTGGGAGCCACTGCTCGCTTGTATTTGGTAGTAAAAACCTTACAAGTATTTATTTTAGACGATATGGGTGTGCCTTTCTGGGCAACTACCCTAATTATATTAGCCATGATTTTATTATACACCTACGAAGGGGGCGTAAAAACGATCGTTTACACGGATACGCTACAAACTTCAGGGATGTTGTTGGGACTTATCATTTGTAGTATTTACATCTTATCTAAAATGGATTTTTCCGTTTCCACAGCACTTGATGCAATGCATGCTAAGGGACTTTCTTCCGTATTTAATACAGATGTCAATAGCAAATCCTTTTTCTTAAAACAAATTATTGGAGGGGCCTTTATTACCCTTACCATGACAGGCTTAGACCAGGAAATGATGCAAAAAAATATATCTGTAAAAACATTAAAAGACGCACAAAAAAATATGGTTACCATTGGATTTACCATGTTATTTGTAATCACCTTGTTTTTATTTTTAGGGGGCTTATTAAATTTGTTTGCGGCACAACAGAATATTCAAGCAGTTGGGGATGACTTGTTCCCAACTATTGCACTTCATCATATGCCTCCCTATATGTCCATCATATTTATCTTAGCATTGATTTCTGCCTTGTTCCCTAGTGCCGACGGAGCCATCACTGCACTCACTTCTAGTTTTTGTATTGACCTTTTGGGGATGCAAAGAAATAGTCAATGGGATGAGGCCAAAAAGAAGAAAATTAGACAAAGTATTCATTTAGGATTTGCCTTTATTTTCTTAATCATGGTTATGATTTTTAAATGGATTGACAATAAAAGCATCATTGATTTACTTTTGAAAATTGCCTCCTATACCTATGGCCCTTTATTAGGACTTTTTGCATTTGGGATCTTAACCAAAAGAACCATCAATGACAAATGGGCAATCGTCCCTTGTATCACGGCCCCGATACTCTGTTTGGCCTTAGATGCAGCGCAAGCCTCCCTTTTTGGGAGTTTTAGAATTGGACAAGAACTATTAATTATCAATGGCCTATTTACCTTCCTAGGTTTATGGTTAATTTCTACTCCGATTCGCAAAAAAAATTAGACATTTGCAAATGGATTTCATCAACCCAATTGCAAACCAATATATTGACCAATACAGTGCGGCTACTCCCCTGTATTTAAAGTCTATGTATGATGAGACCCTAGCGGCCCACCCACATGCTCATTTACAAAGTAATTGGCACCAGGGAGGCTTTTTAAGTTTTATTAGTAAACTTGTTCGCCCTACTCATATTCTGGAAATTGGAACTTTCACCGGATTTAGTGCCCTTTGTTTGGCCGAAGGTTTACAGGAGCAGGGTACCTTACATACCATTGAATTAAGAGCTGAAGACGGGGAAAAAGCAAAAAGGTATTTTGAGAAAAGTCCCCATGCCAATAAGATGCATGTTCATATTGGAGATGCAAAAGAGATCATTCCCACACTTTCAGCAAATTGGGACCTTGTGTTTATAGATGCCGACAAAACGGGTTATATTGAATATTATAATTTAGTACTTCCTTTGTTAAAGCCCAACGGATTAATCATTGTTGATAATGTTTTATTCCATGGAGACGTATTTGAAGAAAACATTACCGGGAAAAGCGCAAAAGCCATTCAAGCATTCAATGAATATGTACTTGCTGATTCGGCTACAGAACATACCCTTCTTACTCTAAGAGATGGGCTCACTTTAATTAGAAAAAAATAAGCATGAAAAAGCATTTATATCTTTTAGCATTCCTAATACTGCCATTTACCTTAATTGCGCAGACACAGATTACGAAGGCTTATATTAATCAGTATAAGGATATTGCCATGAAAGAGATGAAGCGCACGGGAGTACCCGCTTCCATTACGCTTGCACAAGCCATTGTTGAATCGAGCAGTGGAGAAAGTAATTTAGCTAAGAAATACAATAATCATTTTGGCATTAAATGTAAGATTGAATGGAAAGGAGAAACGACCTATCAAGACGATGATGCTAAACAAGAATGTTTTAGAGTCTACCCAAATGCAGAAAGCTCCTTTAGAGATCATTCCGATTTCTTAAAAAATAGGCCCAATTATGCAAGCCTATTTGAGCTAGATCCAGTAGACGATACTGCTTGGGCAAACGGGTTAAAGAAAGCAGGTTATGCAACCGCTAGTGACTATCCCAAAAAATTATTGAAGGTGATTGACGATTATGAATTGGCGCAATATAATTTTCCCGAGTTGGCAAATGAGACAGAAGAGCCCGCTGACACCAATGCTATTGTAAATAGTTCCCCACTTGTAAAAGCAGACAACGCAAGTCCGACTACAAATGCAAGTTCAAGCACAAGCACAAGTACGATTACAAATACAATCGCAAATACAAGCACAGCTTCGAATACAGCTAATGATTTAGCAACAAAAGAGCTTGTTGCACTCAATAAAGTACAGGGTGTTGGTCAAACCAACAGCAGTAAAGCTTCCTTGCCAGCGATGCAAGGAGTTGGATCATTGCCCAATTCCAGTACAACTGCTTCCAATGCTGTATCAGCTACCCCTTTATTGAAAAAGGAGAAGGAAATTGTGCAAGCCATGGACACGGTTGTTAAAAAGAAAAAGAACGGCAACTATCCTTTAACTGGAAAATTTAAAATCAATCATGTTGCTGCGATTTGGGCGGAGGAAGGAAGATCCTTCCTTGAAATAGCCAACACTTATCAGGTAGCCCTATATAAATTATATCAATACAACGATTTGCCGGAGACTGATTTGGTGCTAGAAGATCAATTGATTTTTATTGGTGAAAAGAAAAAAGAAAGTGACAAGAAAGTACACATCATCAAAGAAGGAGAAACCCTTTATGGTATTAGCCAATCAGAAGGTATTCAACTTAAGTTTTTGAAGGCCTATAATGTTGATGCAACCGATGCCAATTTAGTACCTGGCAAAGTACTTTACTTATTCAACATGCCAAAGGAGCCCGCGCTTAAACCAACCACCAATAAAGTGGAGTCAGCAAAAGAACCCGTAAAATCAAACTCCTTATTTAAACTACCTTTTTTTAAAAAGAAAAAATAATTTAACATCTTAAACCATTTTCGTTATGTCGTCTATCAAAGTATTAGATAAAGAATTTGAACCTTATATCAGTGAGGAAAGCATCCAAGAAAAAATCAAGGAACTTGCAAAGCAATTGAATAAGGAATATGAAGGGAAAAGACCTATTTTTCTTTCTATCCTGAATGGATCCTTTTTATTTACCGCAGACTTGTTCAAAGAAATAACAATTGAAGCAGAAGTTTGCTTTATCAAATTGGCATCTTATAAAGGAATGACTTCTTCCGGAAATGTCATCACGGCTATTGGCTTAGACGCGAATGTAAACGGTAGAGACATCATCATACTAGAGGACATTATTGACACTGGAAAAACCTTGCACCACTTTTTACCTCAATTGGAGTCGAGTCAACCCGCTTCTATTAAAATTGCGGTGTTATTAAATAAAAAAGAAGCCCTGGCCTATCCGGTGAAAGTAGATTACGCTTGCTTTGAGATCCCTAATAAATTTGTGGTGGGTTATGGTTTAGACTATGACGGATTGGGACGTAATACCAAAGCCATTTATCAATTAAAGTAATAGACTTTATAGCATAAAAAAAGAGGAATGATTTAGTTCCTCTTTTTTTCTAATTGTATTCTTTTATTTAAAAGCTTCTTTTACTTTATCGTAAAAACTCTTATCCCCTTTTACGGGTTTAGGTTTAAAGTTTTCACTTTCTTGCATTTTTTCCAAGGCTGCTTTTTCTTCCTCACTTACTTGTTGCGGCGTCCAAATATTCACGTGAATCAATTGATCACCTTTTGCATAGCCTTGAACTTCTGGAAAACCTTTTCCTTTTAAACGAAATATTTTGCCACTTTGCGTCCCCGCAGGAATTTTAATTTTTGCCCTGCCGTCAATTGTTGGCACTTCTACGCTTGTCCCAAAAATAGCGTCTGGAATAGTTATATATAAATCATAAGCCACATTTAATCCGTCTCTATGTAAAGACTCATGTGGTTCTTCTTCAATCATGATAATCAAATCTCCAGACATGCCCCCGCGTTCTCCAGCATTGCCCTTGCCCGACATACTTAATTGCATCCCATCTTGTACCCCGGCTGGAATATCTATAGAAATAGTTTCTTCCCCATATACACGTCCTTCTCCTTTACAAGTCGTACACTTTGCAGTTACGGTAGTACCTTCTCCATTACAAGTATGACAGGTATTGACAGTTTGCATTTGACCTAAAAAAGTATTGGTCACTTTTCTTACCTGTCCCTGTCCATTACAAGTGGCGCAGGTTTGTAAACTATTTTTATCTTTTGCACCATTACCACCACAAGTAGTACAAGCAACATGTTTTTTAACTTTTACTTGCTTGGTTACTCCGTTGGCAATTTCTTCGAAATTTAATTTTAATTTAATTCTAAGATTGCTTCCTCTTTGACCCCTTGCTCTAGCACCTCCCCCTCTTGATCTTCCACCTCCTCCACCAAAGAATCCTCCAAAACCTTCGTCACCAAATATATCACCGAACTGACTAAAAATATCATTCATGTCCATGCCCCCATGGAAACCGCCACCACCTGCATTAGCTCCTGGGCCAAATGCTTGATGACCAAAACGATCATACTTTGCTTTCTTATCGTTATCACTTAATATTTCATAAGCCTCCGCAGCTTCTTTAAATTTTTCTTCTGCTGCTTTATCACCCGGATTTCTATCTGGATGGAATTGCATGGCTACCTTACGATATGCTTTTTTAATTTCATCTGCCGATGCCGACTTGGTGACTCCTAATATTTCGTAATAATCTCTTTTAGACATAACTTATTTTTTATTTGCCTACAACCACTTTGGCAAAACGAATAATTTTTTCATTCAAAAAATACCCTTTGGTTACCTCATCAATCACTTTTCCTTTTTGTTTGTTATCTGGTACAGGTACTTCTGTAATGGCTTCATGCAATTCTGCGTCAAATGGGGTTCCAATACTTTCCATGGCTTTTAACCCTTTGGCTTGCATGGTTGAACGAATTTTATTAAAAACCAATTGAATGCCCTCTTTTTGCAAGGCGATATCATCTGAGGTTGCTAATTGCTTTTCTGCACGATCACAGTCATCCAAAACATCCAATAAAGAGACGATCACATCCTTTCCTGCCGTCTGGATCAAGTCCATTCTTTCCTTCGCCGTTCTGCGCTTATAATTGTCAAATTCAGCCATTAAACGCAGGAATTTATCCTTTTGTTCTGCCAAATCTGCTTGTGCTTGATCCAATTCACTTAGGGGCTCTTTTTCCACTTCAGGGGCATTTTCAGCTCCATTTTCAAGGTTTTCCACCGATTCCGGGGTATTGATCTCTTTTTCTTCCATAATTGACTAATTGTTATCTAATGCGAGCAAATATATTGCCAAAGGGCTAAAAGAGCAAAATTGACATTAAATAGGCTAAAATTGAACAAGTTGTCAGTCAATCCCTGCCTATCTTTGCGCCATGACAAAAGTGTATTTAAATAGGAAAATTACCCAAAGGATTGCCCTAGGTCATCCATGGATTTACAACAATGAAGTGGACCGCATAGCTGGGCCAGTAGCCGCAGGTGATATTGTTGAGGTATACTATTTTGATGGACAGCTGGCCGGAAGAGGATATATTAATCCAGCTTCTCAAATAATTATTCGTTTACTAACACGCAAAAGAGAGGATATAGGTGCCGCATTCTTTCACCAAAAAATTCAAGAAGCCTGGGACTATCGAAAACATTTAGGCTACACTGAAAACTGTCGTTTGGTATTTGGAGAAGCAGATGGACTACCGGCGCTAATCATTGACAAGTTCAATGACTATTTTGTAATGCAGACATTGTCGTATGGTATTGAAGTTTGGAAAGATGCTATCGTGGCTGCCTTAACAAGTATATTTAATCCCCAGGGAATTTATGAACGCAATGATGTCCCCGTTAGAGAATTAGAAGGACTTACGCAACAAAAAGGATTTTTAACTGACCCATTCCCTACCGAAATCATCATTAAAGAAAATGATTTACAATTTTACGTAAACATAGAGCATGGACAAAAAACAGGTTATTTTTTAGATCAACAAGACAATCGACGTGCCATACAACATATTGTAAAAGGGGCAGATGTATTAGGCGCATTTACGTATACAGGTACTTTTGAAATTCATGCAGCACATTATGGAGCTAAATCTGTTTTAGGAATTGATATTTCAGAAGCAGCAGTAGAACAAGCCAATAAAAATGCAGCTTTGAACAAATTGGATCATATTGTAAAATTTGAAGCCATGAATGCCTTTGACGTATTAAAGAATTGGGGCAAACAAGGAAAGAAATTTGATGTAGTTATGCTGGACCCTCCTGCATTCACCAAAAGCAGAAACAATATTGATAAAGCAGTTACAGGCTATAAAGAAATTAACCTTAGAGGTATGCAATTGATTCGAAATGGTGGCTTCCTAGTAAGTTCCAGCTGCACCAACTTAGTGAGTCCTGAACTTTTCTTAGACACCATTGAAATGGCGGCAAGAGATGCAAAGAAGAGAATTAGACAAGTCACTTATCAATCTCAATCTAGTGATCATCCTATCATATGGGGAATGGAGAACACCCACTACTTAAAGTTTTTAATTGTAGAAGTATGTGATCGATAAAATGAGATCTACCCAATTTTATCCATAAAAAAGGGGCTACATTAAATGAGCCCCTTTTTTTATTTAACAGGATTTAACATTTCAGTTTAAAGTATTCAAAACATTTTGAATCGCTTCAAAATTTGGCAAATCACCTGGAGTCGCACATACTTCTTCGTATTGTACCACCCCTTCTTTGTCAATTACAAAAGCAGAACGCTTGCTAACTCCTTGCATTTCGAAGGCAGGGAATACTTCATACAAAACGTCAAAAGACTTTGAAGCGGATTTATTGAAATCACTCAATAAAGGGAAATTTAATTTTTGTTCTTCTTTAAATTTTCCAAGTGTGAAAAGGGAATCTACTGAAATTCCAAGCACTTGTGCATTGGCATTGTTGTAAGTTCCAATATTGTCTCTGATACTACATAATTCTGTAGTACATACGCCTGTGAAAGCTAATGGAAAAAACAAAACCACCACGTTTTGACCTTTAAAATCAGACAAAGAGGTTGCTTTTTTATCTGTATCAAACAGCGTGAAAGCCGGAGCTGGTTTCCCAAGTAAATTACTCATATTTATTGTTTTTAATTTGTACAATTGGTTGAAGACAAAAGTAAAAAGGTTTGTTGACCTTTGTCTGTATTAATGCTTTAAGGACTCATTTTTTTCTCTTTTCGAAAGCGCTTCCACGGAATCCATGAGCACTTTAAATTCCACTGGATGTGTTTCTAAATAACTCATTTGTTTGTAAAATTGAACTCGATCTATTTTATGGTAGTTAAATATCTGCTGGTAAAATTGAACATTCTTTTTTTCAAGTTTCCAGGTGCTGTCTAATACCACTTCCCGATTATAATATTCATCGGCCTGCATTAATTGCCAAACCACCACTTTCAATTTATCAATGGGTATCATACCCTGCTCGTTCTTTTTTGCATTACATGCAATCAAGGCAGCAACAAGGAAAAATGTAACTAGTTTATTCATTACTCTAATTTCTCTTTATACTTATTTAAATTGGCAATATCAATGATAGATAAAGTATTAATCAACTGGCTTTTCATGGACTTATCTGCACTATTAAATATACCCGAAATTTCTGGGAATTTACCTTGCAATAAAATGGGAACCACCATGGTATTTGTATTGGCTTCTTGTAGTTCTTGCATACCAATAAGCGCATTTAAAACGCCTCCTCTGCCCACCTCGGGCTTTTCTGCCAACTGGTCTAACCCAAGTCTATAATAGTTATAAATAGCCTCATGAATCTTATCCATCCCATTTCTAGTAAAGTTGTCAATGAGCACATATCTGTTTCTTTGACCTTCGTATGAACGCCATCCATTGATATTAGCCGACTCTGGTGCATTGTATACCACATTCAAGGCTTTGGCAAAATAAGGGGCACCCCCATTCAATGCATAAGAATCATAATCTAAGCCAAGTATAATATAAATATAATAGGCAAGGGTGGCCGTTAAATTTGCTTCCAAAGGATCGCTACCTTGTACTTTAGTTTCATTAAACTCAATAGGCTGAGAAAGCTGGTATTTGAAAGTAAAATTGGCGTCTTGCATATTCAGCAAGGACGTTGTATAATTACTGTTATATACCGGCCTATTGGATACAACACTTAATTTGGCACTGTACACTCCAGTCGATAATACCGATTCAATGGTGATGTAAAAATTACAATCTATTTTTTCTTCGTTACCAAAAGCATCGTTAGACCACTTTCGTTGATTGATGAAATCTTTTAATTGAGACTGTAATTGAATAAAGGTCTTAGGGTCTACTTGATTGTCTACCTTATTGCTTTGAATACTAATGGTCGCAGCCAATTCTTGACCTTTTGCGGTAAACACAAAAGCCCCAAAAAAGATAAATATAAATAAAACGCTGCGCAACATGTTTGATTGAATTGGTACCCTAAAATACAAAAACGTCCTGACATCATAAAGATAACAGGACGTTTTCATGTTTATTTTAAAGATTAACGGAAAAGATCTGTTTCCTCGTTATTTCTATAATAGATTTTGTCATCAATGAACTCTGCAGTAGCTAAGATGGCAGGGTTAGGCATACGCTCATATGCTTTAGAAATTTCAATTTGCTCCTTGTTTTCATGAATTTCCTCTAAGCTGTCTGTATGACTTGCAAACTCTTCTAACTTAGAGTGTAATTCTTCTCTAATAGAAATGTTAATTTGGTTTGCTCTTCTAGCAATGATAGAAATAGACTCGTATAGATTACCAGTTTTAGCTTTTAAAGCTTTTAAACTTTTTGTTTCTACAACAGCAGGTGTGTTAGCACCCATATGTCTTCTTAGTTTACTCATTTCTTTGTATTTAAAAAATTATCAGTTTGTTGTTTTATTTTTTTCGCTTCAGGTAATAAAGGACTATCACTAAAACGATCTACGAAATCATTGTACTCTGTAATTACTTTTTCAAAACGCTCTTTTTGCTTTTCTGCAAAACTATTTTCTGCAAATAAATAATAAGCCTTAATGGTTAATAATTTATACTTGTCTGCACTTTTTGAATCTGGATAATTATCCGACAACAATCCATAAGAAATAGCTGCTGCTCGATACAAGGCTAGGCTTTCATATAAAGAAGCAGTCTTGAAATCCTTTAATTCTAATTTACCTCTACAAGCATCAATCA
>JACCDW010646600.1_pt1 | contig 11773 bp, 6 predicted proteins | sample 7449781 | NCBI WGS metagenome assembly JACCDW01 (sample SAMN15323449, study PRJNA562643) | freshwater metagenome | isolation source: river surface water | place: USA:Blue River Watershed | collected 2017-08-18
ACAGCCTCTTTTTGGGACTGTGGTGAGTTTATTGCTTGTGCCTATAAATTACAGGTGCCGCACCCTCCAGGAGCTCCTTTATTCCTGTTAATTGGTCGGATGTTCTCCTTTTTAGCCTTCGGGGATGTGACACGTGTGGCCTTCTGGCTCAACATGATGTCGGTGGTTTCCAGCGCTTTTACTATTTTGTTTATGCATTGGACCATCGTAATGATAGGCCGAAAGGTGCTTAGAAAGCCATTTGCTGAACTGTCTCAATCTGAAGGGGCTATACTTTTATTATCGGGTGCGGTTGGTTCTTTGATTTATGCGTTTTCAGATACATTTTGGTTCTCCGCTGTCGAAGCCGAGGTATATGCGATGTCCTCTTTCTTCACAGCAATCGTCGTTTGGGCGGCATTTAAATGGGAATTGGTGGAAGATGAAGCCAAAGCGAATCGTTGGATTTTGTTTATCGCCTACTTAGTTGGCTTATCAATCGGGGTCCACTTATTGAACTTAGTTACCTTGCCTGCTTTAGCCTTGTTATGGTATTTCAAGAAGTCGGAAACTCCGACCTACAAAGGTGGATTCATCGCAGTTTTAGTGGGTTTATTTATTTTGGGAGTTATTAACTCAGGAGTTATTCCGGGTTTGCCATCTGTGGCGTTTTGGTTTGAATTACAGTTCGTTAACAGCTTAGGAATGGGCTATGGTTCAGGTGCCATTTTCTTCATGTTATGTCTTTTGGCTGCTGTGGTTTTTGGGATTCGCTATTCTTACCAACATGGCAAATTGTTGTTGAACATGGCCTTATTTTCTTTCGTGTTCTTGTTAATTGGATATTCGACTTATACAGTTGCTTTGGTACGTTCAGGATACAATCCACCAATTAATGAGAATGATCCGAGCAACATCTTGAACTTCTTGAAGTATTTAAAGCGTGAGCAATATGGTTCTCGTTCTTTGTTGTATGGTCCGGTATACACGGCTCAAATTGAGGAATTTAAGAAAGGGGAGGATGTATACAAAATGAAGGATGGTAAGTATGAGGTTTATACGAATAAGCCAGAGTACGTTTATCAAAAGGACCAACAAATGTTGTTGCCACGCGTTTGGAGTAATTCGGGATCTCATGTTCAGATGTATCAGGATATGTTAGGTATTCCGGCAGGGCAAAAGCCGAGTTTTGGGGATAACCTTCGTTTTATGTTTACGCACCAGTTGGGGAATATGTATACCCGCTATCTGTTGTGGAATTTCATCGGTCGGGAAAGTGATTTAGAAGGTGCCTATGCGATTTCGAATCCCTTTGAAGATAAAAGTAAATTGCCGGATGTATTGAAGAATAATAAGGCGCGTAATAATTATTATTATTTGCCGATTATCATGGTGCTTTTAGGTTTCTATTTGCTTTATCGCAAGAATGAGAAAGACTTTTTGGTCACCATTATGATGTTTGTCTTGTCGGGAGTTGCGCTAGCGGTCTACTTAAATTCGCCTCCAGCAGAACCTCGTGAACGTGATTACATTTATGTAGGTTCATTCTATTTCTTGGCTATTTGGGCTGGATTAGGCGTAATGCAGTTGGCAGAATGGTTGACTAAGTTGATTAAGTCGCCACAGGTTCGTTGGGCCTTATTGACCGTATTTAGTTTTTCCGCTCCAATTATTTTGGCTCAACAAAACTGGGATGATCATGATCGTAGTGGTCGCTATCATCAGATTGATTTTGCCAAGAATCTTTTGAATTCTTGTGCTCCGAACGCAATTCTGTTTACGGGTGGTGATAATGATACTTTCCCTTTGTGGTATGTTCAGGAAGTGGAAGGCTTCCGGACAGATGTTCGTGTGTGTAATTTGTCGCTTTTGGGGACAGATTGGTATATTGATCAAATGAAGCGTCAGACTTATGAGTCTGAGCCTTTGCCGATTGGGTTAACGAAAGATCAATTTTTGGAAGGGGTTAATGATCAAATTATGTATGATGGAAATCAGAATATTCTTTCCATGTCCTTGCCAGATTATTTGGATTTATTGCACAAAGAATCACCAACCATTCAAGCGCAAACTTCGATGGGTGAAACGATATTTACTTTTCCATGTGATTCGCTAACCGTACCCGTGAATGTAGCACAGGTTACGAACGAGAAATGGTTTCCTAAGCGATATGCACCGATAACAGCTGGAGTTATGGGCTGGAAATTGCCTTCTAAGAATATATTCAAAGGTGAGTTGATTCAATTAGAGATTATTGCCAACAATGCTGTCAATGGTTGGAAGCGTCCTATTTATTTTGCTTCCACGCTTCCAGGAGACCAATATTTGGGACTTAAAGAAAGCATGCAATTAGAGGGTTACGCCTATCGATTGATGCCATTCCGTATCCCAGGAGCCTTAGATGGTTTTGTAGATTCCAAGATCATGGCTGACAATATGTTGAACAAAATGTATTGGCGAGGATTAAATGATGATAAAATCTATTATCATGGAGATTTTTACATGGGGATTCCTAGTGTTACTTTGCGCTTAAGCACCCTTCGTTTGGCTGATCAATTTATTCAAGAGGGAAATAATGCGATGGCGAAGAAGGTATTAGATCACTTGGAACAGATTATGCCGGACAAGGTTATTCCTTATGATCAGTTTTCATCTCGTATTATTGCCTTGTATTTCGCAGTAGGGGATTATACCAAAGGCTTGAATATGGCGAGAACGATGGTCGATCGAAACGATCGTTCACTCGATTATTATTTGGCTAGTGACGGTGTTCGATCACACGATCGAGATATTCAGCTGGCTTTATATGAAATGAGTATTATTGGCTCGATACTTCGTAGCTCTCCGATTCCATTAAATCAATACCAGTCAATTATTGCGAAGATTGATCGTTGGAACGTTCAAGAAAAATAATTCAGTGATTTTTCTTTTTTAAAAAACAGGCCTAAGAATTTCTTAGGCCTGTTTTTTTTATTCTAGCTCAAAATTGATTTATTAAACGGTTACCATTTGAAGGGGCTTTGCTAATTAGATTATTATTCAAGTTTAAAAGTATTATTTTTGTAATTGGACCAATTCTTATTTATTCATTCCAAGTTCATCACTATGAAATTAAGACTCCTAAATGCCCTTCTGTTTGGCTTGACTGTTTTATTTATGAATTCTTGTCTAAACTTTAAAGACAAGTATGAGTTGATACCTGTAAACAGTGACTCAAAATGGGGATATATTGATAAAACAGGTAAATACGTTATAAATCCCCAATTCGCAGAAGCTAATTTGTTTTCTGATGATTTGGCTTTGGTGAAAGATAAATCTTCCGAAGGCCAATATGGATATATTAACAAGGAGGGTATTTATATCATTAAGCCTCAATATAAGTATGCTACCTCATTCAGTGAAGGCTTGGCTTGGGTAACGCCAAGTTTATCTTATCCTCAGTTAATCAATACCAAAGGTGAAAAGATTGCAGAATTAAAATCGGCCATCATGGTTTATGATTTTATAGATGGATTAGCTGCTTTTGTGAATGACAAAAACCTTTATGGCTTCGTTAATAAAAAAGGTGAAGTTGTCATTAATCCTCAATTTAAGGATGTAGGTTATTTCTCAGAGGATTTATGTGCGGTTAAAAACGATAAAGGTGAAGTTGGTTTTATTGACAAAGAAGGCAAGTTGGTTATCAATTATCAATTTCAAGATTTTGGTACGCTTGATTTCTTTGCTTTCCATGACGATATGTGTGTGGTAGTTGGAAAAAATGGGAAAGAGGGTCTGATTAACAAAGAAGGGAAATTTGAAATTAATCCTCAGTATGATTATTTGTTTGATAACTATAATGGGATGTTTGGGTTTCGGATGGATGATAAATTAGGATGGATAGATAAGACAGGTAAAGTGCTTATCAATCCTCAATTTGAAGATTATTCGCAATTTGTCGTGGGTGATTTAGCTCCGATACATTCAGGTAAAAATTATGGGTATATCGATAAGACAGGTTTATATAAGATTAATCCTCAGTTTGAGTCGGCAGGATACTTTTTCGGTAAGTTGGCAGCGGTGAAATCCGGTAATAAATATGGTTTTATTGATGCGGAAGGTAAGTACGTGATTAATCCACAATTTGATGAAGTTCATTCAGAGGTGATGTATCCTAGCAAACGTCCAAGAAAACGATTTGTGTTCTCTGATTATTTGAACACATCTGAATTAGTAAGCTTTTTAAAACCATCGAGTGAAGGTGGGTTTAATGGGGATACGTTTTCGTCTACCTTGAACGATTTGCTTGTTTCTTACAAGTTAGACCGCGAAAATTTGAATGGTTATGTAAACCAACTAGCCTTATCTACAGACTTAGTCATCAGTAGCAATTTTACGGTTGATTATTATGCCACATTCCTAAAAATGGGCGAATATAAGGAAGTTGTGGATGGTTGGTATACAACCCAAAAATTCATCCCTTCCTACAATGAAAAGCCTTGGCTTTACCAGGTTGTTGTTCGATTAAATGGAGATGCGATTGGGCGTGCTAGCGACGTTGTTGCAATGATTTCCACGAAGTATACCGCCACCTTAGACCCCAGATCTACTGAAAACAATAAGGTATTTGAGGTAGATAATAATACCTTACTACTCATTCGTCGAATGGATAGCAGCAAGGTATTGATTGCCTATATCAAAAAGAAACATTTAACGACTGACTTGTTCGCATTTGATAGGGGAAAAAGTGATAAATCAAGCAGTCGCGCTGCCTATGCGCCGGTTGACACCGCTGCGGCTGATACTGACTATTATCCTGCTGATACAGCATCTTACGGTTATTAATTTTCCCTGTGCGCATGAAAAAAAATATATTTTTACTTTTGGCTAGTTTTTACAGCTTTTTTGCGGTTGGGCAAAATTGTTTGCAGGATTTTCAATTAGTGAAAATGCATCGAAGTACGGTAGCCGAAATTTCTAGTTTTTTGCTTTACGAGAATTGGGAATTGTCTACGAGTGAACCCTCTGAAATATCGGTCAACTATTTTGGTTACGATATCGATTACAAGTTAATTACTTGGTCGGGCAGTGATGGATCTAACGTTTATGTATTCCATAAGCCAGGATTTAAAAATGTTGTGATTGCGAAGCAAAGTAAATATTGTTTTAATTATTTATTTGGCAAGCTTTCTTCCATGCGTGGACTCGTATTTCAGACGGAGCAAGTAGATAATTACTTGATTCAAAAGGTTAAAATCACGCCTACAATTACCGTTGAATTTCGTCAAATTGTAAATAATTCGAATATCAATTTTGATGGAGGTATTGAGTATTCCATCCTTGTTTATGAGAAATCAAGTTTCGACAAAGAATTAAATAAAGCCAAGAAAAAATACATTGAACTAGAGAAGCAGAAGATTGATTTTGCTGCCGAAATAGAAAAGTATTTCAATCAAATCAATACTTCTTTAGCCGCCGACCAAACAGATTTGGCTAATGAAATCTTAGCAAAAATTGTCATTGCTAACATGCGTGCATCGGAAATTATTAACCCGAATAAGGAGGATATTTTGGCTAAAATTAAAACGGTTCGACAAAGTATTATGTTGACGGAGATTGATGGTTTCTTAGCGAAGAAGGATTTTTCAACAGCAAAGGAGCGCTTGACAACCTTTATGAATAAATATGGCGATGATGATAATGGCTCATTAGTTGAGAAGTTGGAATCAATCAGAACAGCCCAAATTGAATCTGAATTGGAGAAGTTAATGGCAAATGCGAGGGATCTAGAGTTAAGAGGTGATTATACACAGGCATTGGCTATTTACAATCGAATTAGCCAAGATTTTGGGGATGTCGCGAATATTAATTCAAAAATATCAGAGATGAACTCAAAAATTACGTCTCAGAAATTATCGGCATTAAGGCAAATTGTCAATTCAGCAGAGCGGAAAAATGATTTTAGGAAAGCGATAGAAGCCCAACAAGAAATATTAAATATTATTCCTACTATTTCAGCTGAGAGTAAAAAATTGACTGAGTTGAAGGAATTGTCTTCTCTATTTGAAAATCGTAAATATCAGGTTTATGATTATGACGTTACCAATCGTTCGGATTTAATAAGCTTTAATAATCGTCTCTCCACAAGTTTGACCAATATCGTTAATGCACAAAAATGGGGGGATTTATTCCTAACGATGAAGGTTAAGTTTGATACAAGTGGTAACAATCTATCTGATTATTATGCAAGGAAGTTGTCCAAAAATGAACTTATTGCCAGCTTGAATCGAGAATCGCCTTTGACTGCTTTACCGGCCTCTCGCATTACGAGATTTAATGTGGCTTCTAGTTATGAGAAGCAAATTGATTTATCCTGGAATACGCGCAGATTACATTTGAGCAAGTACCGATTAAGTCCCTTGTCTGAATCGCAATACAAAGGAGATGAAGTGGCTGTTGACTATGTGAATAAAAACGCTTCATTTGGAAGATATGGCTTTACAGTAAAGGACGTAGTCTATAACAATGAACTTTATTCTTATTATACCTTGGATAGTTATGGCTCCGTTCGGGGTCCATTAAATGCATTTTGGTCTTTGATTATTCCAGGATTAGGAACAGTTCGAACTTCTTATGGGGAAAAAGGTTGGAATCGACTGACGTGGGTAATCATTACGGGTGCTTTATCATACGCAGCTAAGCAATATTCTGAAGCGGAGTATGATAATTACCTGAAAGCAACCAATCAAGCAGATATGGATACCTACTTCGAGTCCGCAAATAATTATAATTATGCTTCTCAAGGTTTCGCAGCCTTATCTGCAACTATTTATATTGGGGATTTTCTTTCTGCATTTGTTCGAGGGGTAAAGAATGTTAATTCCACGAGTACGTTTAGAAAAAAGGTTCGTGATTTCCCGATAACCTTGAATCGACTGAAAATTTCGTTGTAATACTGTGCTTTCAAAGGTTAGAATCATGAAACGATTAAATACCCTATTTACTTTAGTATTCGTATTCTTAGCTATTTCAGCTTATTCGCTTCCTATTGATTTTAAACAGCTAATCGGAAGTCATACACCTGTATTTACCCGACCGACGATAGTTCGACAGATTACTGAGCAGAATGACAATATTGAAGGTTTTTTTTATCAAGGGATTGTTTTTCTGGATGAACATCAAGAGAAACATCCAATTGTTAGGTCAAAAAATCTACAATTATTTCCTTTGAAAATGATTTCGAATGATCTTGTTTATTGTGTCAATCGGGTGAAAGAACAATCGCCTGATGAAGATGAGTATTACTTGGTGAATGTAAAAACAGTCAATAAGTACAATGAAATATCCTTAAATCCGGTAGAATTTAATATTGCTAACTCTGATTTTTTCGCTTTTTTTTCAAATTTTAACCCGATATCCGTTAGTCAGTTGAATTGTTTTTTTTCAAGTTTGTTAAACAATTCATCGGGTAATTATACTTGGAATGACGAGTTTCAAAAACAAGATTATATTCAAAATAAGATCAATCTATTAAACCAAAATAAGTATCAAACCATCGGTCAGAAAAAAGACTATTTCGTGACTTTCAGGGGCGCTTTAGGTCAATACGATTTTCAATCCAATAGTTTTCCTGTTCGTGTAAAGTATTTAGCTGATTTTTCAAGCTCCTTTGTCAATATACCCTTTGATGTAGCTTTTGAGAGTGAGTCGGATCAGAAACAAATTGACAAATCATTGTTTTCATCCCCCAATCAAAAATTTGAATTGTGGAGCGATTTTCGTCAAGTTGATAACATTGAGTATTTAACCTACAAAATTGATCCCAATACAGCCAGAACTTTGATTAGTCGATTAAATTCTGAAAGAGAGGTTTTATGTAGGGTAAATTTAAGCCCTGCTGTATTGAGGTATAAAGAGAACTTGAATTGTTCGAGTGATTATTATTCATCGAATGATGTTAATTTCTTGGCAACATCTTTAACTGTGACACCCGTTCAACAAGAAGAGGAATCGGGAACTTCCGAAGCTTCTCAGGTAGTTTCACCTGAATTAGAAAGTTTATTGGAGTCTAAGGTAGGATTAGACGAGGAAATTGAAACTAATTTAAAGGAGGATAATGGTGATGAAATATTCACTTCCGTCGAGCAACAAGCTGAATTTCCAGGTGGCCCGCGAGCATTTGGTGCTTTTCTCCAAAAGAATCTACGCTATCCATCAGCAGCACAACGAGCAAATGTAGGTGGTAAAGTTTATGTACAATTTGTAGTCAATACAGATGGTAGCATTCAAGATCTACAAATATTAAAATCGGTAGGTTTTGGCTGTGATGATGAGGCTATACGAATTATCAAGTTAGTTCCAAGGTGGACGCCTGGTAAACAATCAGGGAGACCTGTTCGTTCACGATTTACTCAGCCAATTACCTTCGTTCTTTCCGAATAGTATCTATTTAAAGCAAAAAAAAAGTCGCTGATGATCAGCGACTTTTTTTGTTAAAGATCTAGGAAAACATATCTCTCACCTTGTGGAAGAATCCTTTTTCCGATTTTCCTGGTTGGGGAGCAAAGTTTTCAGACTCCCTTAGTTTCTCCAATAACTCACGTTCCTCTTTGTTGACCTGCTTCGGTGTCCATATATTTACGTGAACCAATTGGTCTCCAATCGAATATCCATTCAACTCTTTAATTCCTTTTCCTTTCAAGCGAAGGATTTTACCTCCTTGCGTTCCCGCATCGATGCTGATTTTCGCCTTACCACCGATGGTTGGAACTTCTACAGATGTTCCTAAGGCTGCATCCACGAAACTGATGTATAAATCGTAGATGACATTGTTTCCATCTCGGTGCAAGACCTCATGCGCCTCTTCTTCGATAACAATTAATAAATCACCGGCCACACCACCGCGGGGCGGTACATTTCCTTTGCCCGACATCGATAATTGCATGTCGTTGGAAACACCCGCAGGAATTTTAATTGGGATGATTTCTTCCTCAAGCACGCGACCCTCGCCGAAGCAAGCATCACATTTGGCGCCCACGCTTTTTCCTTCTCCAGAACAGGTTGGGCAGGTAGATGAGGTAACCATTTGGCCCAACATAGTTTGTTGGACTCTTTTTACCTGACCCGATCCCTGACAAGTTCCACAAGTCTTTAAATCAGTACCGTTTTTCGATCCGTTACCCGAGCAAGTTTTACAAGCGACGTGGCGCTTTACCTTGATTTTCTTTTCAACCCCGTTCGCGATTTCTTCCAAGTTGAGCTTCAACTTGATTCGTAGGTCAGTTCCCTTGCGCTGACGACGTCCTCCGCGACCTCCTCCGCCAAAGAAACTACCAAAAGGACTATCATCCCCTCCGCCGAAAATATCGCCGAATTGGGAGAAGATATCCTCCATGTTCATTCCTTGGCCACCGAAACCACCACCTGCAGCACCACCCATGCCCGCATGACCGAAACGATCATACTGCGCTTTCTTTTGGCTATTACTTAAAACCTCGTAGGCTTCAGCAGCTTCCTTAAATTTCTCCTCCGATTCCTTATCATCTGGATTTTTATCCGGGTGATATTTAACGGCTAACTTGCGGTAAGCTTTTTTGATTTCCTCTTCGCTTGCCGACTTAGATACGCCAAGAACCTCGTAATAATCTCTTTTTTGAGCCATTTTTGAATTAATTTCCTACCACCACTTTTGCAAAGCGAATGACTTTATCGTTTAATGTATATCCTTTTTCGAGCACGTCAAGTACCTTTCCTTTCTCTTCCTCGGAAGGAGCCGGGTATTGGGTTATGCAATCATGGAAGTCGGCATTAAATACCTCGCCCTTAGCCGGTAATTCCTTTAACCCTTTGGTTTGAAGCGTATTAAGTATCCCTTTAAATATCAATTGAATTCCTTCGGAAATCTCACCTTCAGGTGCATTGGCTAAGGCCCGCTCATAGTTATCAATACTTGGCAACAAATCTGTGATGACACCGGCAGCTGCAGTTTGTAACAATTCGATACGTTCTTTTGCTTTATTTTTTCTGAAATTCTCGAAATCTGCATATAAAAGCAGGTATTTCTTTTTCATTTCCTCTAACTCATCCGGAGCTACTTGTTCCTCAGTATTAGTCGCTTCAGTAGCCGCATCTGTGATCGGCTCTTGCGTTGTTGAGTCTTCAATCGGCTGTTCGTTCTCTTTCTTTTTCATAAGGCAAAATTAATATGCTTTTTGGCTACACAAATCATAGACCAGAAAGTATTTTCTGACAGTTTGGCATAAATTCGCATAGCTTCGTAATTTTATGGCACATGAATCAGTCAGCTTCCTCTAATGCACATACCATTAAGCGTTTAGCCCAAAAACATGGCTTTGCTTTTTGTGGCATTTCGCAGGCGGATTTTTTGGAGGAGGAAGCCCCCAAACTTGAAGCTTGGCTAAATAAAAACATGCAGGGTGAAATGGCCTATATGGCTAATCACTTTGACAAAAGGCTCGATCCTCGTTTGTTGGTCGATGGCTGCCAAACAGTCGTTTCGCTCGTTTACAATTATTTCCCATCTGAATCTTTCCAACCCTTATCTGATTCATTTAAAGTCTCCAAATACGCCTGGGGTGAGGATTATCACCGGGTTATCAAGGATAAAATGCAGGAACTTTGGGATGATATTCAAAATGAGCTAGGGGAGATACAGGGACGCATGTTTGTGGATTCTGCACCGGTCTTGGAAAAAGCCTGGGCAAGAAAGTCGGGTATTGGTTGGATAGGTAAAAATGCGAATCTCATCATACCCAAACAAGGTAGTTTTTTCTTTATTGCTGAATTATTGATTGATCTACCTGCTACCTCCGATGGTCCTATCAAGGATTTTTGCGGTACCTGTACGCGTTGTATCGATGCATGCCCGACGGACGCTATCACTCCCTATGTAGTTGATGGTTCAAAATGCATTTCTTATTTTACCATTGAGCTAAAAGAAAATTCGCCGATTGCCTTGCATCAGGATTTTGAGGATTGGATCTTTGGGTGCGATATTTGTCAGGATGTTTGTCCATGGAACCGACATTCGAAGCCGCATGTAGAAGCTCGTTTTGACCCGAATCAAACCATGTTGGGCCTGTCTAAATCGGATTGGGAGGGACTCTCAGAAGAGTTGTTTAAATCTCTATTTCGCTATTCAGCGATCAATCGGACAAAAATCAATGGGCTCCGTCGGAACATTGCACATGCAAAAAAAATGAGGCCATGAATGTCATGACCCCTTTTTGCAAATTAAACCCTAAAGTGATTTTCTTGAGATGAATTGTAGCGCGAGTTCATGGCTACCTTTGTCATTATCATTAATGAGTTGAGCAGCCATTTCGCCCATTCTGATCGGTTGATTCGAAAGGACAGAAATACCTCCCACTAATATTTCTTTGAAGTGGGAATCGTTAAAGGCGATAAGTCCCACTTGCTGACCAATGCTTAATTTGTTTGCTTCTGCGTATTTGATGGCCCGAACCAAATCTTGGTCGTCAAGGGTGAAATAAATTACCCCTTCACGCACATCGTCCACTTCGAGGCCATCCAATACTTGAAAATCCAATCCATTGGATTCGCAGAATTCACTACACCCATTAATCAAGGCAGGATCGAAGTAATCTTCCTCGGTCACAACCAAATTAAATGAGTGGTACTTATTAAACAGGTTTAGTTGGTTTTCAAATAAAGCGATCAATTGCTCTTTCGGCTGGCTCACGATACTCGCGTGCGCATGCGAAATACTATTGAAATTTTGGTCCAAAAGAATTAAGCGGTCGCCCGAAATCTTCTTGAGGCATTTAATGTTCTC
>JACCDW010786346.1_pt1 | contig 11772 bp, 10 predicted proteins | sample 7449781 | NCBI WGS metagenome assembly JACCDW01 (sample SAMN15323449, study PRJNA562643) | freshwater metagenome | isolation source: river surface water | place: USA:Blue River Watershed | collected 2017-08-18
CGTGCTGTTGCGATGTTGTTTGATCGTTACTTACAAACAGATAAAAATCGCGCCAGATTCTCTAAGATTATTTAGTCAAATTTTTAAATGTAAAAAGCCGAGCAATGCTCGGCTTTTTTATTGTTCTTTATAAGCAAAAAAATGCCTCTGTTTTTAGGCAGAGGCAAATGTGGAACTACACCATTGGAGAATTAAATCAAATTAGAACTTTTTACCGAAGCCTACTGAGATGACCCATGGGTCGATGTCCAAGTTGTCGATCTTTTTGTAACCTGCTTGAGTGCTGTAAGCACCACCTGTGTTTAACTTGACATCTGTATCAACAAAAATCTTCTTCACATCAAAGTTTACTAACCAGCGATTTTCAAGGTTGACATCCACACCAGCTTGTAGAGCGGCTCCCCAGTTATTGCGGTCAATACGGATAGCAGCATCGCCTTGACCTGTGTGAGCTGTTAAGCCATTGTCCATTGCACGAACATATGAAACACCAGCGCCTACATATGGGTCAATCATTTGGTCTGGGTTAAAGTGCCACTGAAGCGTTAATGTTGGAGGCAACAAATTAACCTCGCCTAGCTTATTGGTGTTCAAAGCGGCGCCAGCGCCAGATGTTTTAACATCATGCTTTGTGCCGAGAGCCAAAATTAACTCAGCAGCAATGTTTTTTGTGATGTAGTAAGAAAGGTCTAATTCAGGAATTGTATTGCTATCCACTTTAAGATTCGCAGATGTACTGCCGTACAGAGCTGTTGCTATTCCGGCACCATATGCGTCAGCAGTTTTTTCACCTAATTTACTGCTTTCGTCGGCTGTGATGTTGGTCGCACGTAAACGTACAACGATGTCGCCCGCTTCAGCCATTGCTAAAGAAGGTACTAAAGCAGCAAGGGCTGCTAATAATAGGGTTTTTTTCATTACATCAATCTCCACTAAAAAATCAAAAATTACCAAATTCGATGGATTGATTTTATGGCGATCACCTTAGAAAGCATTTGATGTAAATCAAATGCTGGGGGAATAAGAGACATTTGTTGTGCTTTTACAACAAGTATATCTATCGTTGGAAATAAAAAAGCCCGTTTTCACGGGCTTTAGTATTTTGTGGTGGTGGTGATGGGGGGACTCGAACCCTCGACCTATGGATTATGAATCCATCGCTCTAACCAGCTGAGCTACATCACCATCCTGTTAACTTGCTTTTCAGCAAGCCCGCCATTCTATGATTTTGACGCAGTATTGTCAAAAGCTAAGCGAGCTTTATTGCATAAAATTGTTACTTTAATGCGGCAAAAATTTGATCACGAATAGTGTTCATTTCACCAAGGCCTGGCACAAATACGTGTTTTGGTGCGCCATCTAAACCACTGTTTGCCCAATCAACGTAATACTTAACCAATGGTTTTGTTTGGCTGTGATAAACCTCAAGGCGTTTTAGGACGGTTTCTTCACGATCATCATCGCGTTGAACAAGGTCTTCGCCAGTGACATCATCTTTGCCTGCCACTTTAGGAGGGTTGAATTTAACGTGATAAGTGCGACCGCTTGCTGGATGTGAACGACGACCGCTCATACGCTCAACAATTGCTTCATCAGGTACGTCAATTTCTACAACATAATCAATACCAACGCCTGCTTTTTTCATTGCTTCCGCTTGTGGAATAGTCCGTGGGAAGCCATCAAATAAGAAGCCGTTAGCGCAGTCTGCTTCTTTGATACGTTCTGACACTAAGCCGATAATCACTTCATCCGGCACTAAACCACCGCTATCCATATAGCTTTTAGCTTCCAAACCCAACTGTGTGCCTGCTTTGACAGCAGCTCGTAACATATCGCCCGTTGAGATCTGTGGAATGTTGAATTTCTCTTTGATGAAAGTGGCTTGAGTGCCCTTGCCAGCGCCAGGTGCGCCCAGCAGAATTAAACGCATGTGAATCTCCTGAGGAAATTGAATGTTGATTTTTAAGGGTTGAAATTATATCAGGCTAAAAAGTTTGCGATGGACACAAATTGTGCGACGGATAAATTTTCTGCACGTAATTGTGAATCAATCCCCATTTCATTAAAGCCAGCATCATCTAAGTAAGCTTTGAGCGTGTTGCGTAATGTTTTTCTGCGTTGGCCAAAAGCCGCAGTCACAATTTTTGCAAATAAGGCTTCATCTTTTGCCGGGAAGGGTAAGGCTGCATGCGGGACACAACGTACGAAGGCCGATTCGACTTTGGGTGCTGGGTCAAAGGCCTCTGGCGGAACGGTAATGAGGTAATCCATTTTGAGTTTGTATTGCAGCATTACTGATAGACGCCCATATTCTGATGTTGAAGGCGCTGCTACCATGCGCTCTACAACTTCTTTTTGCAGCATGAAGTGCATATCGATGATGTTGTCGATATTGCTGAGTAAGTGAAACAAAATAGGGGTAGAGATGTTGTAGGGCAAATTGCCCGTTACTCGAATGTTGTTAGCTGGACTCAATTTAGCTAATTCTGCAAAGTTAAATTTGAGCGCGTCCGAATTGTGAATGGTGATTTTATCCTTTGGATAAAAGCTTTCCATCCAGCTAATAATGTCACGATCAATTTCTACAACATGTAAATGGTTTAACTTCTTTAATAAAGGCTGTGTCAGGGCGCCAAGGCCTGGGCCAATTTCAACTATTAAGTCATCAGCTTTTGGTGATATGGCTTCAACTAAGCTATAAATGACGCCTTGGTCTGTAAGAAAGTTTTGGCCGAAGCGTTTTTTTGCAATGTGTTTCATGAAGGACTTTGATGTGTATTTTTAGTGCTGGCTAAATCAATAGCCAGCTGAATCGCTGCAAGTAAGCTGCCAATTTCAATGTTACCTGTGCCTGCCAAATCGAGAGCTGTGCCATGATCAACAGAGGTGCGAATGAATGGAAGGCCTAATGTCACATTGACGCCTTCACCAAAGCTTGCATGTTTGAGCACTGCTAGGCCTTGATCGTGATACATCGCTAAAAAAGAATCTGTTTGTGCAATATTCTTTTCAGAAAACATCGTATCTGCTGGAAGAGGGCCGATTAAACCTAAGCCTTCATTTCGCAGTTGATCCAATACTGGCGTGATAGTTTTGATTTCTTCATCGCCTAAGTAGCCGCCTTCTCCTGCGTGAGGGTTTAATCCCGCAACCATGATGCGTGGGTGTTGTATTCCAAATTTATTGACCAAATCTGTATGTAGAATTCGAATCGTTTTGGTCAGCGTCTCTTTTGTAATCGCAGCGCTGACTTTTGTCAGTTGTAAATGCGTTGTCGCTAATGCTACGCGCATTCCTCCGCCTACTAACATCATGACAACTTGTGAGGTGTTGCTTTGCTCGGCCAGAAACTCTGTATGACCAGTAAAGGCCATTCCTGCTTGATTAATAATGCCTTTGTGAACAGGGGCCGTGACCATCGCATCAAATAGGCCCGATAGGCATCCATCCGTTGCAGTTGATAGCATCTCAATAACATAGGCGCCATTGCTTGGATTGAGTTGCCCTGCAAGTACATCTTCTTCAGTTTTGATTGGAATGAGTGTAATGCTGCCATCCCCTGCATGGACTTGCGGCGCTTTGTTCTTGTCGAAAGAATTGGTTTGGATCACGAGACCTAATTGCTCAGCGCGGCCGGCTAATGCAGTAGGATCGGCAATGATGATGATTTCCGCAGCAATTGCTTGATAGGCTAGCAAAACACATAAATCTAGACCTATGCCCGCTGGTTCGCCTGATGTAATGGCTATACGTGGAATATGATTGCTCACGATAGGTTTAATGATATTAGATTAAAACTTATCTTCAAGTCTTAGCTCTACGAAAGCACGGTCGCGAAGTTCACGAACCCAGTCCTGAAAAGCTTCATCAGACTTCCTTGCACGGATCTCTTGACGTGCTTTCAGTCTAGCTGCTTCTTTTGACATATCTTGTGAGCGACGTTCTACTACTTGCATAATATGGAAGCCGAATGGCGTTCTGATAATTGGGCTAATTTCACCTGGTGCCAAAGCTGTCATGGTCTTCTCAAATTCCGGTACTGTATCTCCAGGATTTACCCAGCCCAAATCGCCACCATTGCTTGCTGAACCATCTTCTGAATATTGTTTGGCGAGATCTTCAAACTTCTCACCATTATCCAAACGTTCTTTTAAATCATCCATGCGATGGCGTGCATCCTTTTCTGAAACTACTTCACTTAATTTAATGAGGATGTGGCGAACGTGAGTTTGGCCAATCACTAATGGTGAAGTTCCACCACGGCGATTCGTGACTTTGATAATGTGAAAGCCATTCGGGCTTCGAAGGATAGGCGTTATATCTCCAGGTTGTAATGTTTTTATAGATTCTAAAAACAACGCAGGAAGTTGCGTTGAAGTTTTCCATCCAAGCTGTCCTCCTTCTAATGCATTTGGCGCATCAGAGCTTGCTGCTGAAACTTTAGAAAAATCTTTACCTGAAGTTAATTGCGCTAGTGCGTCTTCAGCTTTTGTTCGTAGTTTTTTAAGATCCTCAGGGGATGAGTCTTCAGGCGCTCTAATAAGAATATGAGAAATTTCATATTCATCAGAGTCTTGTCTAGCTGCTTGCGTAGTGAGAAAGTTATCAATCTCAGATTCAGTTACGTTAATACGGTTTTCTACTTCACGTTCACGCAATCGAGCTAACAGAATTTCATTTCGAATGTCTTCTCTGAATTTTCTAAAAGAAATACCATCATCTGATAAAGCCTTTTTGAATGTTGGCAAATCTAATTTATTCTGTGCGGCAATTCGTTCTATCGTTTTATCAACTTGGTTGTCATCAACGCGCAAGCCTGTTTGTCCCGCAAATTGAAGCTGTAATCGATCGGTAATCATTCGCTCCAGTATTTGTTTTTCTAAAATCGCTTGCGGTGGCAATTCTGTACCCTGTTTTTCAAGTTGTGCGGTAACTGTTTTGATTCGATCTACAAGTTCTTTTTCGGTAATCACGACCTGATCAACAATCGCGACGATTCTATCCATTTTTATTATTTCATTTTGCTTAACATTTGATTTCATAACAGGCTCAGAGGCCTTGTTTTGCTCATCTGGTGTTTCAGCAGCGTAAGTCGTGTTTAATAAAAACACTAAAGTGAATAGCCCTAAACCAAGCTGCCAGAATGTTTGTTTTTTAATATTATTCATAAGTATCTTGTCTGTAATTCTCTGGAATTTGAGATGTGCTGGTATAGCCCGGAATGTTGCGAGAGAGTATTCTAAATGGATTCGCACCAACGGAAGCCATGCCGCCGAATTCAAGTTGGTAGAAGAATGCATAGTTTGCTTCAGCTGTAGCGGTATATAGACGCTGCATTACCACTCGTGACTGCCAGCATCCAGCGTCGTACTCAAGTCCAGCTAAGCCTTCAATGATGTTGCTATCTTTGATTGAATAATTCCAGCGTCCAAGAGCATACCAACCCTTACCCATTGGCCATTGAGTTGATATATTGATCTGATCAATTCTTGAATTTATGTTGTTTACATCGTCTAGGTAACGATATGTTAAGTTTAATACTTTGCCTGGCTCAGGATTGTAGCGTGCAGTAATATTTGCTCGATAAATTGTGCTGGTGTCTGTGTTGTACTGCATTGCAGTGTCAATATTCCATTTGTTTCTGAGTTTCGCTGTAGCTGCTGCAACAACGTCAGATTTTAAATCTGTTCTAAAAGTTTCGCCGCTAATTCCTAAGCCTACTTTTTGGTCTTCAAAGTAAAAGCGTTGGCCTAAGGTGGCAGCAAATCTCTGTTGACCGGTTTCACCATCAATCATACGGGTACTCAAAGCTAAGCTGACTTGGTTGGCATTATTCACTCTATCCACACCTGTAAATTGATTTTCGGTGAATAATGTTGCCACGTTTAAGTCGGCAATTGCGGAGTCAAAACGAGGAAAAAGAGATTGATCTCGATATGGTATATACACATAGAACATTCGTGGTTCTAGTGTTTGAGTATATGACCTTGTCATCACTTTTGTATCACGTTCAAAAGTCATTCCACTGTCTAAGCTAAAAATAGGCAAACTGCGACTGAGATTATCATCGTATGGAGTGCCATTTCTTGCTAAATCTGTATTGTTTATAATTCCAGTGTTGTTGAGATTGTATTGCGTGTAATGCAAGCCAATTTTTGGTGTGATATAACCGTAAGACTTTGTCATTGGTATGCTAATGCTTGGATAAGAGCTGATTCGAGAACCTGTTGGTCTCAAAAGTCCAATATTATTTTTGTCATCCAAATCAAAATATACTGCCTGGTTTTTAATATCCCCAATAAAACTTCCCCAGTCTTTTTTTCCATTCAAGGTGACTTGAGGCAAGCGTTCGTAAGGATTAGACTGATTAAGTGATTGGTAGCGTTGTGCCATGACATTAAATTGCCAAATATCATCGTTGTAAGCAATATTTGCTTGTTGCGGTAAGTTGACTCTACTGGTTTGAGTGACCCGTGTTGCAAGTTCGGAAAAGTAAGTGTCGTCAGAAACTTTTTCAAATTGGTAGCCACCATTCCAGCCCCTACCAAAATTCTGTTGATGTTTTAGTCTAATTAGATAACGTGTTTGATCTGTCATAGCATCGTTAGCTAAGTACTCAAGATTCGCTATGCCTGAGTAGTTTTCTTCTAAATAACGTAACTCACCTTGAACTTGCAAACCCCGCTTAGTTAGCAATCTTGAAGCGAGCGTTGCGTCAAGATTGGGGGAGATGTTGATGTAATAGGGCGTGTAGAGCTCGAAGCCGCTTTTTGAGGTCTGCCCCCACAGCGGACTCAAAAAGCCAGTTTTTCTTTGACCTGCATAAGGAAAACTCACTGATGGAGAGTAAAGGACTGGAATATCCTTAAATACAATCCTTGCATTCGAGGCTTGTACGGTTTTCGCTTCATTATCAATTTTAATTTCATTGGATTTAATAAACCAATCGTCATTGCCGACTTCGCATGAAGTGAAGCTGGCCTTGCTAAAACGTTTTTTATTTTCCCCTTCAAAGAACATCGTTTCTGCAGTTCCTCTTGAACTTGATTTTTTGGGGGCATTGGGATCTTGTTTGTTTAAGTTAGCTTTGTTAAGTAGCGCATTATTTACTGCATTATCTGTCATTGCACTTAATGGATCGTAATTTCCAGTGAGTGAGTCTTGGGCACTATAAGCTTGATTTGCTTGACTGCTGCCCAAGGCCATAATCGGCTGTACTTTTTTCATGGGCTGAAACATTAAGTACGATGCATTTTTCATTTCCCCATGACTATCATCCATGTTTAGATGAAGTTCTGTGCCTTTTGCAATGCTATCTGTGCTTTCTAAGACTGCGTTACCTACAACGTGAAGCATACTGTTTTGAGTATCGTATTCAATACGGTCGCCAGTGACTGTTTGTTTTTCTTTCGTTAATGAAGCATTTCCAATTGCCGACATGGTTCGTCCCATGTGCACTTGCATGCGATCACCTTCGATTACAATGCCCCCTGATGATTTTGTTACTTCATCTGCAATGCGGCTAGCTTCTTTTAGTGCTGGGATATTGCTAATCACTTCTGCATCCTGTAATGCTTTATTCAGAGTCTCAAAATCATTGATGCTTCGACTCATTCTTAACTTGATGCGAAGATCTGTTTTAGGCGAGGTGTTGTTTACTTTGCTATTGGTAATAGATTTGATGGGGCTTTTGAGAGTTTGCTCGAACTGAAGACCACTTTTAGTAGCTTGCGGCATATTTTTCTCAGGCGCCGCAACACTTACTTCCTCTGCATATACAATATGCAAGCAAGTAAAAATAAGTGTTGTAATGAGTGTTAAAAAACGAATTTTCAAATTAGTTTGTCTTCGCACTGAAAGTCTAAGCGCGAGATTCTTATATGGGTGATAAAATCGCACCAAAAGGTGCTTTAAATAATTGTCATATGATATATGAAAAGTCCCTAAAAATTGATAGTTTTCTTGGTTTTATTTACCAAAAAAGCAAGCTTTTTGAGCTTGCAATTAACAACATTTTTTTAAGTCTATTTTGACTTGAGATAAATTACTGATGGATGTGTAAATTGATACGATTAAAGCAATTGAATAACTGGCTGAAAACAGTTCTTGTAGATAAAGATTATAAGATCGCACCTGCTTCTGCAGATGCTAGTTTTAGACGTTATTTTAGAGTAAGTCTAGCTGATGAAACCTACATTGCCATGGACGCGCCCCCGCCGCAGGAAGATTGCACCCCATTTGTTAAGGTCGCTGACTTGTTTTTAAAAGCTGGTTTGAATGTTCCTAAAATTGTTGCTAAGGATCTTGAAAATGGATTTTTGCTACTTTCAGATTTGGGTGACACGACGTTTTTAAGTGCGCTACAGACGCCTAATGGAATGGCTGTAGCGGCCGACCTTTATCGCGATGCAAGTCAGGCGCTAATTAAAATGCAGTTAGCCAGTCAGCCTAATGTTTTGCCTTCTTATGATGAGGCGCTATTAACACGTGAAATGCAACTTTTCCCAGATTGGTATGTTGCTAAACATTTAAATGTGACCTTAACTGAACAACAACAGGCTGTTCTAAATAAAACCTTTACTTTGCTTAATCAAAACATTCTTGCTCAATCTAAAGTGTATGTGCATCGTGATTATCATTCCCGTAATTTGATGGTGCAGTCAGCATCTCATGATCTCGGAGTGTTGGATTTTCAAGATGCTGTTTATGGGCCTATTACCTATGATTTGGTGTCTTTGCTTAAAGATGCTTATATTAGTTGGGATGAAGACCAGGTTTTGGATTGGGCGGTACGTTATTGGCAGTCTGCAAAAAAAGCGGGGTTGCCAGTTCCTGATGATGTGGCAGATTTTTATCGTGATTTTGAATGGATGGGTGCTCAGCGACATATCAAAGTTTTAGGGATCTTTGCCCGACTTTATCACCGTGATGGTAAAGATGGCTACCTCAAAGATATGCCATTGGTCATGGATTATTTACGTCGAGTGTGTGATCGTTATATTGAACTTAAACCCATGTTGCGATTATTAGATCAGCTCGCTGGGGTTGAATTGAAAGCGGGATACACATTTTAATGAAAGCCATGATACTTGCGGCTGGTCGAGGAGAGCGTATGCGTCCATTGACCGACCATACGCCTAAGCCTTTATTGCTGGTTGGAGGTAAGCCGCTAATTGTTTGGCATATTGAACGTTTAGCGAAGGCTGGATTTAAACAAATTGTGATTAATCATGCACATCTTGGCAGTCAAATTGAGTCGATGTTGAAAGATGGCAGTGTATGGGGTGTTAGCATCCAATATAGCCCTGAAGCTAGCGCTTTAGAGACCGCTGGAGGCATTGCTAATGCTTTGCCATTGATAGGACCAGATCCATTTTTAGTGGTGAATGGTGATGTTTTTACTGATATTGATTTTGCTAGTCTTGTTTTAAATGCTGATGATTTAGCACATTTAGTCATGGTTGATAATCCGCCACAGCATCCTGAAGGAGATTTTGCTTTAATTGGAGATCGGCTGATTTCTGATGGAGTTTCTAAACTCACATTCTCTGGTATTGGTGTTTATCATCCAGATTTATTTGTGAGTGTGAAGCCTGGTGAAGCCGCTAAATTAGCGCCTCTTGTCAAAGAAGCTATGAATAAAGGCTTAGCGGCGGGTGAGCATTATCAAGGTTTATGGCATGACATTGGTACGCCAGAACGATTAAATGCTTTAGATAAGCAACTTTCTTAAGTTATAAGACTCTCTCAATCATATAAAACAATTTTTTTAGAATATGACAATCAAAATTAATGAATTTAGTAAGCGTCGTTGTCAGTTGATGGCTGAAATGGTCGAGGGCGTTGCTATTGTGCCTACTTCACCTGAGCTCATTCGTAATCGAGATAGTCACTATCCATTTCGGTTTGATAGTTATTTTTATTATCTTTCGGGCTTTAAGGAGCCTGAGTCAGTTCTATTTCTAATTGCTGGCCCACAAGCTAAAACGATTTTGTTTTGTAGAGATAAGGACATTGAGCGAGAAATTTGGGATGGCTTTCGTTATGGTCCAGCTGCTGCAGTCAGTGAGTTTGGTATTGATGCGGCATATTCAATGAGTCAGCTTGATGAAATTGCGCCCCAATTAATGGCTAATCAATCTAAACTTTTTTATAGCTTAGGTGCTGACGCTGCGTGGGATGCTCGTGTGACTGGCTGGATTAATCAGCTTCGCTCGCAAGCAAGAACAGGCGTTAGTGTGCCAGACAGTATTGTCGATGTGCGTAAATTGTTAGATGAAATGCGCTTGTATAAATCAGAAGCTGAAGTGGCATTGATGCGACGCTCTGCAAATATTGCAGCAGCTGCCCATCAGCGTGCGATGCAATTCACTCGCCCTGGCATGATGGAGTATGAAATTGAAGCTGAGTTTTTACATGAGTTTTATCGTCATGGTTCCCAAGCCCCTGCTTACACAAGCATTGTAGCGGGCGGTGCTAACGCTTGTACGCTGCACTATAACGCTAATAACGCAAAATTGCGTGATGGCGACTTGCTATTAATTGATGCTGGCTGTGAGTTAGATGGATACGCTTCTGACATTACGCGTACTTTTCCTGTGAATGGCAAATTCAGTGCGCCTCAAAAAGATCTCTACGAGTTGGTCTTGGCTTCGCAAGCGGCTGCAATTAGTAAAGTTGCCCCAAATAATCACTGGAATACACCTCATGAAGCTGCTTTAGATGTGTTGGTTCGTGGCTTGATTGATTTGGGTTTGTGTAAAGGCAGTCATGATGAAGTTCTAGAAAAAGGTAGCTATCGCCAGTTTTACATGCACCGTACAGGACATTGGCTAGGCTTGGATGTGCACGACGCTGGAGAGTATAAGGATCAGCAGGGTGAGTGGCGTATGTTAGAGCCTGGAATGACGCTGACTGTTGAGCCAGGTTGTTATGTGCGTCCTGCCGAGAATGTACCGGAGCATTTCTGGAATATAGGCATACGTATCGAGGATGATGTTTTAGTGACGCCTGAAGGTTGTGAAGTGTTAACTTCAGCTGCTGTGAAGTCAGTGGCCGATATTGAAAGTTTGATGAAACAATGAGTCTGGTTTCGATGGAGTCTGTCCTTATTGTTGGGGGTGGTCCAGTTGGATCAACGTTGGCTTTAACCTTGCAGGAAAAAGGTGTCCCAGTCACCATGTTAGAGACTCGCGCAAAGGGATCCGCTTATCAAGATCAACGTGCTTTGGCACTTTCCTATGGTAGTCGTCGAATATTAGAGCAGCTTGGTGTTTGGCAAAAATTAGATTCTAAAGTGACCCCAATTAATAAAATTCATATTTCTCAGCGAGGCAGTATCGGTCGCAGTTTGTTAAAAGCGGAAGACCACGATTTGCCGGCGTTGGGTTATGTAATGTCTTATGGGGTTCTTACTCAAGCGTTGGACGAAAAACTTGCGGAGTTCTCTGGGGCTCGGGTTATTTACGAGGCTGAGGCTAAGCATATTGAGCCTGCGGTAGAAAACGCATCAGTCACTTTTAATTACCAATCTCAGGTTCAGCGAAAGGCAAGTAAATTGGTGGTCTTAGCTGATGGCGGCCGCAGTCTTGGCGATATTCCAGGGATGGTACGTGAAACTAAAGTTTATGGGCATGATGCGTTGGTGAGTAAAGTGCAGTGTGAATTGTCACATGATAATGTTGCTTATGAGCGCTTTACTCCGATGGGACCGTTAGCACTATTGCCAAACGGCGAACGTGATTTTTCATTGGTATGGACAGGAAATCAAGC
>JACCDW011094920.1_pt1 | contig 11772 bp, 2 predicted proteins | sample 7449781 | NCBI WGS metagenome assembly JACCDW01 (sample SAMN15323449, study PRJNA562643) | freshwater metagenome | isolation source: river surface water | place: USA:Blue River Watershed | collected 2017-08-18
GGTCGGGTCAGCAGTTGTGCCAGTTCTAATTATTCTTTTAGCCATCTATCGCTCCATTAATTTAATGCTACCCAACTTGAGCCATCAAAGCCTCTAAATTGATTTGTTCCGTCGTCAAAAACTATCATACCTTTAACCGCAGTAGGAATAGCTGTGGTAATAGCAGTTAAGTCTGCATACGTAGCAGTTTGAATATAGCTACTAGCAGTAACAGTGTTAGATTCAACTGGTCCAACTATTTTTCCTTCAGTACCATCTATTAGTCTTGTTGAGTTATCTGCAAACACGCTGCCAGTTACATCTCCAGCAAATCCTGTAGAATATACTATTTCTTTTGTAGTGGTATTGTAAGTTAATACATTTCCTGTGCTAGTTTGATTTCTAATAGGGTTAATATATAGACCAGCCGCTGGTGCATCTAGTGTAAATCCAGATGCGTTAATTGCAATGGAGTTTGCAACAGCTGACGGATACCCTGATCCGTTGCCGATAGAAATAGCGTAATCTCCTTGATCAACACCTGCAGTGGATCCGATAGCAACAGCACGATTTCCTTGTCCAATGTTACCTGCTCCAGAACCGATAGCAACAGCGTAGTCTCCTTGAGTAAATCCGCCTGCTGACTGTCCGATAGCAATAGATTCTAAACCTTGAAGTCCGTCACCTCCCGCACCTTGACCTAGTGTTACTCTTGCGTCCGATGTTCTCAATGTTGTTGCACTAACATTACCATAAATGTATCCGTTAACACCATCAACCAATACTGTAGAGTCGTCGGCAAATACACTTCCAATTAAATCTCCTCGACCTATACTGATGTTAATGTTTCCTGTGCTGCCGCTTAGTGTTATACCATTGCCAGCTGTTAAACTCAGTACACCTGTATTTTCAAAAACAACTTTGTTAGGAGTTGTTGTTCCAACAAGGTTAATACCTGTGCCTTCTTGTAGTTGTATTGTGGCGCCTGTACTGTTTGCGTTTAGAGTGTTTTCAACTCCGCCTACGCTATTCAATACGCTGACAATTCTGTATGCATTACCTGCAGGAGCAGTATTTGTAATAATAACTTTTCCAGTAACCGGATCTCTAGCACTAACAGTTAATGAAGTAATGTTACCACTTTCGATTTCAACTATTCCTGAATTAGAAAAAGTCACTGCACCAGTAGCTGAATTAACATCAATTCCTAGGCCTGCTACAGCTGATCTAACCCCAGTATTGGTTACTGTAACAGCGCCAGTAGCACCGCTAACTGTCATACCAGATCCTGCAACCAATGAAGTTACACCAGTATTAGTTATATTGATTTGGTCATTGGTTGAAGTTACAGTCAACTCAATTCCGACTCCAGCATTAAAATCTAGTGTATCGTTGAATTGATCAGCAACTACTGACGTTTCATTGTTTACTGAAAATTCTTTAAAAAATGACTTGTCTGGGTCTATAATCAATTGCCCGCCTACTGTTGTCCCGCTAGGCAAGTCAACAGTTAAGCCTTCATTGGTAATAGCGGCACCCCCGATACTTAATGTATCGCTGATGTAAACACTAGCCCATCGTTTGTTTGGAGCACCTAAATTGTAAGTATCGTTTTGTGCAGGTGTTAGACTGCTTTCTAGTGCGTCAAACTCAATGCCTGCTCCTCCCACACTTGCATAAAGCTCTGTAAAGTTAGCATTGATTTTTTCAAATGCCTCGTCAACTGTGCTCCAAACGATAGGAGCCTTGCCTGGTGTTATAGTTTGTTTTGCCATTATGCTCTCCCTACCGCTACTTCAATTGTGCCTATGTGATCCGAGTCATAGTTCTCGAGTGCTTTTCCTATCATAGATCCTACCTTAATATCGCCAGTGGCAGCAACCGCTACTCCTGGAATTCCGCTGGTAACTAATATGTTACCTTTCCTGATCTTGCCAACTACTCGACAAGGAACACGACCCGCCAGTGCAACATATGGATGTGTGCTGTCTTCACCTGCTTCGCAATTCATTCTGAACGCAGGGTTGGCAGAAATAACCCCTGCCACCGCTGTATCCATTTTTGTATTGGTTGTTGTGATTTCTTTGTCACCGCCGAATACAACAACAGTACCAACCGGATATTCTTTGTCTGATTCGTATCTTTCTGCCAAGTCAGCATAGCGTGCCGCTGTAGCTGTACCAGTCATTACTCCAGCACTGAAGTTGCCGCTTGAGTCACGGAATACAATAGTATCTCCAGTGTTGGCACTTGTGGCATTCGATGTAACAGTGAAGCTAGATCCTTCACCACTAGCACTTCCGCTAAGGCCGTTACCACTCACACCTGCTGTGGCAACATAGTCACCTGTAGTATCTGTACCTAATGCTACTGAATTTGCAGCAATTGTAGTTGAAAAACTTATATTGCTGCTTCCGTCCCAAGAAGCTGAAGTTCCGGTAACATCACCAGTTAGTGTAATTGTTCTTCCAGTAGTCCAGGCCGCTGCTGTACTTGCAGTAGTTGCATTACCGCTTAGTGCAGCACTAATTGTTCCGGCACTGAAATTACCACTTGCATCACGGAATACAATTGTGCTGCCTGTGTTTACCGCCGTAGCGTTTGATGTAACAGTAAATGTTCCAGCTTCTGTGTTTACACTTCCACTAAGACCGTTACCACTTGTTGCACCTTGTTGTACATAGCTGCCAGTAGTATCAGTTCCTAGTGTTACTGAGTCAGCAACAATAGTTGCAGTCAATGTAAAATCCGAACCACCACTAATTGACACGCTTCCCGAAAGGTCGCCAGCCAAAGTCAATGTTCTAGCAGTTTGCCAAGTACTTGCAGTAGTTGCATTACCACTTAGTGCAGCAGTAATTGTTCCAGCACTGAAGTTGCCGCTTGAGTCACGGAATACAATTGTACTGCCTGTATTAGCGTTGGTCGCATTACTTGTGATAGTATATGCAGTTCCGTTATCGGCATTAGGAGCAGTACAGGTTAAACCACTTCCACTTACGCCAACAGTACTTGCATATTGACCAGTGGTGTCTGTTCCAAGTGCTGTGGCATCGGCACTGATTGTAGTACTAATAGAAATATCGCCAGTTCCATCAACTCCACTTACTGTTCCGGTTACATCACCAGTTAGTGTAATAGATCTACTAGTAGCCCATTTTGTTGCAGTATCAGCATTACCTGTTAAATTACCACTGAATGCAGCAGTAATAGTCCCGGCACTGAAATTACCACTGCCGTCACGTAAAACAATTCTATTTGCTGTATTTGCATTAGTAGCAGTAATTGTTGCAGAATTAGCCTGGCCGGTAATAGAAGAAGCAACTAAAGTGCTTCCGCCATCGAGCGTCCATTGACCTGTAATAATACCAGCTGTTCCGCTAGCACCTGTAGTTAATGTATCTGAGTATAGTGTACCTGCACGAGCATCGATAAACCCACTACCTAATGTAAAGTCGCTAGTGCCAACCATTGACCAACTTCCGGTTATAGTACCAGTGGTTCCAGCAGCGCCTGTTGTAATAGTGTCAGTATAGAATGTACCTGTTCTTACATCAAGATAGCCAGTACCCCAAGTTAGATTGCTTGCATCGACCATTGACCAATCACCGGTTATAGTACCTGTGATTGCTGCACCACCTGTGGTAATTGCTCTTGTGGTAAATCCACTGGTTCCTAAACTAATACTAGATCCCGCAGCTACACTCCACTGTCCTGTGATAACGCCAGCTGTGGCAGTTGCACCAGTAGTCAATGTTGTAGACTGTAGTGTACCAACACTGAAATCAATTTTACTACTGCTGGTCAAACTCCAGTTACCTGTTAAGCTACCAGTTGTTGTATTTGCACCTGTAGTTAATGTTCTTGACTTAATAGTACCTGAAGCAAAATCAATCTCACTTGTAGCCTGTCCAGTAATTTTACTTGTGCCATTTAAACTCCAGTTACCAGTAATAGTACCAGCAGTTCCTACAGCACCTGTTGTTAATGTTATAGATTGTAAAGTACCTGCGCTGGCATTGATAGTACCGGTACCTAGTGTTAGGTTACTGGTAGTAGACATACTCCAGTTACCGGTTAACGTGCCTGCGGTACTTGCACCACCAGTTGTTACTGTATCAGTGGTTATTGAACTTACCTGTATAGGAGCAAATGCACTGTCGTCATTTAAACGGAATCTGTGACTGTTGTTTCTGTAAGAAGAAACTTTGTCACTGACTAAACTTCCGTCACCAATACTAACTCCAAGCACACCGCTAAAACCGTATACGTTGATCGATCCGCCTGTGGCTGTTACAGAAGTATCTGACAACTTCTTGTTAACACTAGCACTGGTTCCTACGTGTAAAGATCTACTAGCAAAAATGTCTCTTGCACCAATATCTCCGCTGCCATCTCTGATAACAAGTTTACTATTAGATGTTACATCAGTAAACCCGGTATATCCGCTGACAGCTTCAACAATACCATAGTCGGAATCTTGACTAGATGTTGTAGCATTGGTTCTTCTTAAGAAACCAGTTGACGAATACTGACTCTTTTTAATTGCGCCACCTTCGTCTACAACTGTACTAAACGCAAGAGCACTAACATCTCCGGTGCCTGCATCGCTTCTACCAAGAACAGTATCTGTAGCAATCTGTGCAAATTTGCTTAGTGCGATACCGTTGGTCTTTAATTCTACCCAACCATTTGTTAAGGTAAATTCTGCACTATTGAAACTTGCAAGGCCTCGATCAGCTTGAGTAATACCTGTGGCATTTGCTCTGGTGCTGGCAGTAACCATTGACAGTTTACTTTGTGCAATAGCCGCTGCACTGTTGATATTAGCATTGTCAATAATGTCTGGTTTAATATAGATATTGTATTCGTTTAAGGTCGAATCAATACCTGTTGTAATAGCGTTGTCGCCTGGAACAGTTAGGTCACCTGCAATCCTAACAGCACGACCCTCGTTACCTGTACCTGTGAATGCAATTGTAAATCCAGCATCAACAGCTTGCCCAGGGAAGCTGTTGGCAATAATGGCATCGAAACTAATACTTCGACGATTTACAGCATCCTGAGGATCGATTGGATCGGCTACATTTCTAATTCTATAGTCGTCCATGTTCAGTGTACCTTTCATAGGTAACTGACCAGTTAGAGCCATAAAGCCGCCAGTGGTAGGAGGAATTAAACGTCCCTCGTCAATGCTGTCGCCGCCGTGGCTTACACCTAGTCTACGATCAATATAACCACGAGCAGCGTTTTCTGTTGGAACAGTATCAGTAGCATTATCACTAAATGTTGTATCAGTCGAGAATTCAGCAATAGGAACACCACGTTTGAAGCCCAAACCACTCAAGTTACTTAGAGCAAGTGATGCTGAGAATGTAACAGTACCAGTACCTTGGTCAACACGGAAGAATGGACCAACCGAGAAGTTACCAAACTGGTCTGTAGTTACAAAGAAGCAACGACCTTCACCGCGTTCTACAACTTGACTGTACTCAACTTCGCCTGTGGTATCTAACAATGTTTCTGTAGCAATTCGAACTGGAGGTCCATAAATTTCGCTTGGATAGTTTGTATCTGCATAAGAACCAGTACCAATTTCCAATAAGTCATGTGATGTTACACGAGTCAAAGAAATACGAATAGTTAATGTACCTTGACTGTCTTCGGTACGTGCAGCTACACCGGCAAACAATGTAATTGGACTTTCGAATTTAATGGCGCTGTCTTCTAATGGAGTATTGAGATAAATTTTTCCATAGCTCTCTCCAGTGATATCTGCATCATCGTATTGGGTGATAGTGTAATCTCTACCTTTAAAAGTAAGTTTACATCCCACAATACGTTCAGCATCAACTGGGCCAAGTTCAACGATTGACAGCTCTGAGTCGCCGATCTTTCCATCTACTTTAGCTACAGCAAAATAACCACCGCCGTTGTCTGTAAATGTAATAGCAGGACCGCCAAAATAACTAGCAATTTGGAATGTGCTAGCAGCACTACTGACAACAAAATATTGTCTTGAAGCAAACACACCGCTGGGCATAGTTCCACTGGTTTCAAATCTAATAACATCGCCGTTGGCGAACCCGTGACTAGATTTATTAATCACATCAGTTGTATGATCAAATGTGCATATTGTAGAGTTAACAACAGCAGTACCGGTTCCTGTTCCGACATTGGTAGCTGTAAACACTGTGCCTGCGGTATTGGCAGCAGCACCTATACTTGTCCAAGTAGTTGTTCCTGCTGTTACGATCAAATATCTTGTACCTATCTGAATTTCTGTAGCTGCCTGAATTAATCTAGGGCCGCCTGCCCAGGCATCGGGTGCCGCTGATGTAATTGGACTAAATTCTTGTCTAGGCCAAAGAGTCATCTCGGCGTAGTTATATCCGTCCTTCAATTGCGTAGCAGCCAGACCATCTGCAACAAAATAATGGCTACCTGCACCTGCGGTAGTTGTTGCTAGTGGTTGTCCATTCTTTGAAGTTGAAATCTTAAAAGTATTGGCAGTAAATCCATCATCAATAATATAATAGCTATCACCAGAAATTATTCCAGTTGGTAACCCACCGCTAGTATAGAATCGAATTTGGTATCCCGGACGTTGGCCGTGCGCAGTACTGCTAACTAGAGTTTCAGTGCCTGTAGTAAATGTACAAACTGTATTTTCTGTCTCAGGAGGAAAGTAATCTGCAAATTCAAGAACACGATACAACTGAGTGTCAAACAATTCATTGATCTTTAACGCTGTAGAAGGACGAACTGCAACTCCAACAACATCACCAGTTAAAACAATTTCTGTGTTTATACGCAGTGTTACTCTAGTTCCATTTGGTACGGCAGCAATAAGACCGTCTGTATCTGAATTTAAATTTAGACGATAGATCTTTTGGCCTGTTGAATCTGCAGGGAAATCTGTTTCAGTAGTAGCAGAAACTATAGGATAACGTACAAGACCGTCTGTTCCTCCGTGATCGATTTCGATTTCGCTTCCGTCTCTTGGAGGATATGTATAGTCAGTAACATAAATGATGAATCCGTTTACGTCGTTATCATAAACTCCACCATCGTTATAGATAACAGCACCCTGTGCAAGATCATAGTACAAATCGACAGGAGTTGGAACTTCTAACGGGTCTGAACCTTCAGCAGCCAACGCATAGACACCGTGAGCACTTGAACCACCAACGCTTCGAATCTGTCCACCTGTTACTGAGTAATAAGAAGTATAGCAGTAGTAGGTAAACATAGACACAGCTTCAGCTAGGCCGCCGTTAGCTGTAACCAAACCGTAGCCCATATCGCAGATCTGCGTAAAGTCGTTTGACAACATACTTCTATTACCAGGCATTAGAACTTCGTAAACGTTGGCATTCTCATTTACAAAAGTTATAACATCTGATTGTATAGTTGTCTTGGATGATACTAAAGTTGTTCTAGCAGTTAATTTTGAAGCATTGTAGGCATAGGCTGAAAGATTAGGTAATACTTCTGCCGGTAATGTTGCTACCGCAGCAGCCAGTTTAGCAGCCTCTGTACCTACTGTGGTTCTATAAGTATTCAACGCTGTAATGATAATTGAAAACAGTGTTTCGATTTCGCCTTGAACAGCAATGTCACTAGCTACACCAGTGACCTGAGCATTGGTTGCTCCGTAGGTAGGTGTAACTGTAGTATTAACAATGACATTTTTAGCAGCATTCTTAACCACAGTCAACGCTTCTTCACAGGCCTGCGGTTGTGTTGACAATAGTTGAATAACCAATGCTTCACCAACTCCGTTGAAGTAGGCATATGCCGATTTGCGAGTTTCGCTATTGCCTCCGTAGACCAAGTCGTAGACTAAACCATCTAAGATTCTTTCAATGTCTTTTTGGCTGTCTGGTGCAGAGAACGCCAATGCTGGATAGGTAGTTGTAATATATCCTGTACCTACCTGCTTCAAAAATTCAGTATTGTTGATCAACAGAGTTTTGGCATTGGCAAGATTACTGGCTAATCCTGGCGGATTTGGTATACTCAATGTCGGAGCAGCAGTAACGCCTCGACGAATAATATTGTTTAAAATTGCTTTATTTTGAGAAATTATAGCTCGACTTGCGCTATAACTTGATGTAGGAATCAAAGCAGCAATAGTTTCATCTGCAAGATCGTGTGCTCGATCAATAGCTCGCACAGTTAAATTTAATTGATCATTAATTACAACTTCAGCATTGGCTTCTCTGTAGCTCTGGCCTGCTCTTCTTCCGTGATAGTTAGAACCAAAAACAATATCGTATCCAAGACCATCTATAATTAATCCAACATCTCGATTACAGATACTTTCATTGTAGGTAAAAACATCAAACGGCCAAGGCGTAACTTCGTCTAAAACAAAGGTTGCAGTACTTCCGCTGGTTCCGTATTCAAAGTCACGAACATAGTTAATTCGATAAACTGTGTCATCAACAATAAACGATGCCGGCAACTGAGGGAAACGTTTTAGCTGATCAATTTCTAATCTAGTATTACTGATTTTATTTGTAATTCTAAATTTAATGTTTCCAGCGAAACCGTCAATGAACATACCACCTGCAAACGTCTGGCGTCCTGTACTCTTTGAGAATACTGCACCTTCTTGGAAGTATGGAGACTTGGCAAGGATCTGTCCTTCAGGGTCAAGTACTGCGGCAAACCCTCCAGCGCCTTGAATAGTCATAGCACGACCAATGACAGCGTCATTGCACAAGAACACATCCATCTTATCGTTGTCTAATGGAACGTTGTATGATTCGCTTCCTGTGTCAATAATGTCAATAATCAGATCAGTTAGCCTGCCGATGACACCACCATTTGGTATAGCATCTCCTGAGCTAGCAGTATATGTTCCTGTGAAATCGGTGCTGTTAACAGGTATGCTTCTTGCCTGATCTGTATAGATTACAAACTGTGTAGGAGTGGCTACGGTAATCCAATAACTGTTTCCATTGAGGTTAGTAAGACCGGTCATATTACGGAACGTAACAATTTCGCCAGTACTTAATCCGTGCGATGAAGCTGTTGTTATTGTAGTTGTTACACCTTTAGTAACTGCCGATACAGTTACCGGAGTTCCGCCTGCACCTGTTTCTGCCGTATAGGCTGTATCAATAACTTGAGGCTCACTGTAAGTGATCAGTGTTCCTGTAATAGGTTGTATGTATTGAGAATTTGCAATATCTACGTTTCGAATAGCTGCCTGAGCAACAGTTTCTAACCTACGAATAGCCGCAATAGTTTGATCTAGCTGATCAGTGATTGCTAAAGTTGCACTGGCGTTTGAAGCGTCTTTGTATTTTAGTGCCGCAGAAATAGTCCTAGGAGCACTACCGTAGCGTAGGTCAAACACCATAGCATCGATCAATAGACCAACGTCTCGTTTGCAAGTGTCTGCATTGTATTGGAAATCAACAAATGGGGCAATATCTTCTGCAACTTGTTTTCCGATCCAGGCAATAACCTCTTCCTGGATGAACTGTTTATTCAGTGACAGTAGATCAGCTGCTGATCTATAAAAACCTTTGTTGTTGATCAATGCTTCGTCATAGACAGGTTCATCGGCATTGGTCAGGTAATGATATCCGTAGGCATTTTCTCTTGTAGAATTATAATCGCTTTTAGCAGTGTTCAGTCCGTCGATAAATTTATCACGTCTAAAATATTGGAACGCCCACGGACTTGAACTTGGGCCTTTCTTTGGACGAATAATAGTACGTCTAAATTCATCACCAATAACAGCTACGTTTTGAGGAATCTTCAACGGTAAATTTTCGTAGTAAACTCCGCTTTCAACGAACACAGAAATCTGTTTGGTATTAGCCACGTCGCCATAAGAAATAGCTTCACCTGGCTCAAATGTACCGTACTTAATATCAACGTCAAATAATTCGTTTCCTAGAGTATCTAAGGTTCCGCTGTGTGCTAGAATTTGAGCCAGTGCTCCGGATGTTTCTCCCTGAAGATATAATCCTTCTCTAATGTCTCGACCCCTGCGTGCCTCTGCACTATCGGTAGTGACATCTCCGGTAAAATCGGTTCTTTGACCACCGGTATAGATTGCGAATTGCGGAAGATTAACAATCAACGACGGAAATTCTGTAAACCCGCCGCCACCGTCTGTGATAGTAATACCTGCGATTGCACCGCTGACAACATCGGCAAATCCAAAACCAGCAGTTGCTTCAGTATCTGTCAACGCAGGTTCTACTCGTACTGAAACCAAACTATAGCCAGTACCAGCAGTTTCAATAACGGCAGTACTTACTTTATAAGTAACATCAAAAATAGCATTAGTACCAAATGTGCTACCGTCGGTAACAGTTACACCACTAACTCCTGCAACTGGAAGTCCTGGGCCAGTTCCGCCTAGTCCCTCGTCAAATTTACCACCTGTGAGTAATCTAAATGTTAAAATAGGACCATTGGGTGTTCCCGGTGCGCTGTTTACGGTTAAAATTTCAACAGTGGCAGCATTAATAGCAGCGCCGCCTGCGGCATTAATTTTTAAGATCTCGCCAACTTGATAGTTAAAACCACCAGTAACTAGTCTAATAGAATCAACAGTTAGTGTGACTCGACCAGCAAATCCTGTACCGTTGTCATCGGATACACCGATGTCTGCCAATGTACAATTACTAATAACTCCACTATCTGGATTGGTCCAAGTTAATACTTTACGATAAGGACCAATTTCTGGAGGTGCTGCTTTGATAATTTCTTCAGCTTTCTTTAAAGCAGCTTCTAGAGTTCTATAGGCAAATGACAATGCACGACCTTGAGTATTTGCTCCAACGCCAACACGCTCGTCTGATCCAGATGTAGCAACATACAAGTTAGCTACTGATGCAAAACCTGCATTATCAACATAATTCTTTGTGGCAGCAATCAAACCGCCATAGGTAACATCGTCCTCAGGCTCTGGATTTCTAGATAAGATCAAAGGACCGGTCATAGTACCAAAGGCACTATTTGGTATATTACCGGCAGCAGGATCGGGAGCATTTACACCTGCTAGAGAAATCTTAGTATCTGTATAGGCTTTATTAGATGCTTCGTCTGAAGTTATCGGAGTTGTTAATTGTTGTATACGATACTGTGTTCCTCCTGATTGGCCTTGTAAATTGCCACCGAGTCTAGGAGCAGGGTCGTTAGCAACTGCTGATCTAGTGTTGATAACTTCTATTTCGTTTTCGTCAGTGAAGTTTAAACTGATACCAGTTCCAGCTACTAGCTGTTTAAAAATTAAACCTGATTCGCTAGGGTTAACAGATACGATAGCATTTTCATAGCCTCTGTAATAATCATCGCCGTCTCCTCCCGGAGGAGCGTCTTCTAAGGTAGCAAAACGTAGTCTACTACCTAGACCTAATGCTCCGTAGAGTTCTCTGAAATTTTCGTTTACCTTGCGAAACGAGTCGCGGATACTATCACCGGTACCGTCATTGCCCACAATACCTATATCAATCGTTTTTCTTGCCATAGTAGAATCCTAAGATTTAATGCTTACTCTACTATTTAGTTTGAAAATTTTATAAGCCGGATGTAAATAAAGTATGTTCCTAATGACAGAACTTGTTGAAAATCAATATGTTAGACACAGTAAGTTAGGTGATGAACACACTTATACTCGCAGTAAGACATTGGCTGTGTTTCGTTGCGACAACTGTGACGAAATGTTTAAACGAGATCTCAAACACATTGATCGTAAAAGACTAAGCAACAACTATTTTCATTGTTGTTCTAAATGCGATGCAAAAAGATTTGCTCAACGTA
>JACCDW010306598.1_pt1 | contig 11769 bp, 12 predicted proteins | sample 7449781 | NCBI WGS metagenome assembly JACCDW01 (sample SAMN15323449, study PRJNA562643) | freshwater metagenome | isolation source: river surface water | place: USA:Blue River Watershed | collected 2017-08-18
AATTCATTTTGGAAAACCAAGCGGTTGATCCTATTTTTTTTTCGTTTTTTGTCTTCCGATCCCGATATTCATGCAAACCCCTCCATTTTCCTGTTGTTTTTTCTGCATAGATTTTTCGTGCCACATCTCCTTTCATTAAAATCCCATTGAAAGGCAACCATGTGCCAGGCATACCACTGGATTCTCCTGTGCTCAAATAAAACGCCTGATTCCAATAAGGTTCTGATAAATCAGGATGAATCGCTTGAATGACTAACACAATACGATCTTCAAATGTGCGATAGGCAAGTCCAGTAGGGTCACGAGCATACTCTTCACAAATAGATTTGACTGGAAGTCGTTTTCCATTTGGACACAACGCAAAAAACTGCAGATTTATAAGAGTTTTTCTCCAGGCTTCCACATCGGGAAGTGTAGCTTTAAATTCTTCCAACTTTTGTTTCTTGGTTTCCTTGTTGACGTTGGATGTTTCGGTTGTGCCAGAACCAGCTCCTGCTCCTAAGGCATCATTGGTTGGTGTTATTTGTGAAAAACCCCACTGTTGCATACCTATTCAGATAGAAGATTAATATCCAAACAAGAGACCTCCACGACCACCATACACACGGAATATGTTATATGTTTCTGCAAAGACATAGACATTGTAACGGGGCACATTGTTTGGATTTAGACTTCCACGCAGAGGCTTAAATTCCATCTGAAGTTCTACACGTTGAATCTTGTCCAAGTTTCCTTCTCCAGAAGGAATGGATGGTGGTGTTAATCCATTCATTACACCAAAGGGCATATTGTAATAATATCGGTTGATCCAAGGTGTTTTGCGTTGATTGTATGCAGGAAGCACAGAACGGAGTAGAGTTAGTGATGATGATTCATAGCGAATCAATCTTCCTTCATAGACAAGTTGGACAGATTGAATGGGTTCAGAATCTCGTGTAGAATATCCAGAGATATAGTCTCCTACTACCTGGGTGGTTAGTCCACTTGCATCAGGCCACCATGGAGCAATGGTAATCCCCAACCCACTCAAATCTCGGGTAGCAAGGAAAGGAGCGTTGTAGGCATCGGCTTCACGACGTTGAGCAAAGAAATAGAAATCCCTCACAGGATTGGGAATACGAAGTGAAGCATTGAGTTTTGGGAGACCCACTGTATCAAATGGTTCCAAACTGTAATGTTGCACAACAGGATATTGAATATCCGAAATGCGAAAAAGATTGGCTTCCACTTTGTCCAAATAAATATACTCAGCCATCACATAGGTATCTCCCAAAAAGAACTCACTTGGCATCTGAACTCCAGCGATTTTACTGACTTTCTGAGCCTGGGTAGGATTTCCATTCAATCCATACACATCTGTTCCTGTTGGATCCAGTTTGTAAAAAGGACTTCCTACCAGAGGAAAATAGGCGTCACCTCCTGCTGGATTGGAGGGATTGGGCAATGTCTGTTGCGCTGAACTTACATAGAGAGAGTTCAACGGCGAAAATCGGACAAGGAGGCGAACAAGATCTGCTCCAAGAGCATCAATGGGCAAATAAGTGCCTGGATCCCCATTTGAGAACCAAAACGGAAGAGGGGTGACTGCTACCGTAGGATCTGAGTCCCATCCATACGTTGTGGGTGTAAATCCATTTTGTTCTCGTTTAAGAAGACGATTCATCACGGTTGTTTTTTCCAAGGGCGTGCCAAACTCATCCAACACTTCCAAGAGTCGTGAGTTCAAGGACTCTACACGGGCTCCACCGATTTCTACTGTGGCTTCTTGAATGAGTGCATGCCCTAAACTATTCGTCCAGCCAAAACGTGGTCCCGCAAAAGAAGAACCCGCTGAGGCTATTGCTCTGCGCTGAATCGTGTTGATATTCGGCATAGTTGTTACGAGATAGAGTCGTGAAACAAGATGTCCTTGGCGCGGGATCGTTAGTGAAGCTTGCGCTCCCAAAAAGGGACGAGTGTCAAAATCCAAGCGAACCCACTGAGTCGTAAAACGACCTGCTTTGACAAAAGCTTTCTGGAAATATTTTAGCGAAGGCTGATCAGCGGGTGGTAGAAGTCGTTCATCTTGAATACCAGTATGAACGATTTTTAGTAAGGATGCCACCATTCTTTTTGGATTGGAGAAAGAAGGATTTAGATTGCGAACACGCCTAAACTGTTTTCCATACAATGTAAATAGAACTATGCCGTGGGATTTAGAATCCATCGCTACTCAATGTCCACCCAACAAAGTTGATCATTATCAAAGTCTTTTGATTCGGGCGAATATGCTCGGACCTCTCCCCACCACCGAAAAAAAGGCGATTGTTGTGGACTCCAATGATTTGGAAGTTGTCTTGTTTAAGGCGTTTGAAGAGACATTTGACAACTTAGATGTTCCGTATTTTGAAACACGAGTCAAACGATTGAAGGCTACTGTAGGAGAAGCCCAGTCCTTTCGCATGTATTTTCCTGGAGTGAATCTCCATATTAGCAATGCAGATTCCAATCTCTATATTGCGCATTTTCGTGTAGCACTGAGAAATGTGGTAGGATATAACTTGCCAGCTGCTTAATCCTGGAACATCTTGTTGGCAATACCATTCTGGAAACGGAGCCAGTTAATGCCCAAGCAAAAGACTTTGACTTCCCAGTCTTTTTCAAAGTTTCCTCCTGGGGGACGCACATCCAAAATCAATCGCAGGCTTTGGAGACGACTTGAGTTGATAGATCCAGAGGGTTGATGAATATCTCCTGGGCGCCGAGCAAAACTGTAACCATAAATGAAGTTATTGTATCCTACAACCCCACCGCGGTGAGCAAATCCAATCTGCTGACGGAAATATTGTTCTTCTGCTCCAATCACATCAATGCCGTTGGCTTGAATCTTTGCATATACCATCATGCTTTGACGAGGATTATACACTGCATCATATTCACGTTCAATGACAGAACTAAAGTTGCTCCATTCATTGTTTTGATTCGTAGCTTTGCGTCGGAGAAACCAAACGATTTCTTCTAATGGATGATTCGCCTCCAATGGTAACTGGATACGAATCAGATTGTCAGGTGTATTTTTTACGATTGCATATTTAAGTGGCTCAGTAAAGAAAAAAGTTTGCACCTCTCTATGCATCACTTCAAATGGTTGTCGGATCATAGCTGCGCGAACACGTCCATCCAAAAGAGCCCCATAGGTCACCAATCTGACTGTGTCAAACATCGGTTCTGAAACTGCAGTTTGTAAATCTACGATTTGGTCAAAGGGCAAACTGCGATCATAGACTTGAATTGTTGTATTCAGAGGGGTAGATTCGCAAGAATCACGATATCCACGAGCTTGACGCACAACTTCAGCGAAGGGACGGAATGTGATATGAAGTCTAGCAGTCCCCTCATTGCACGCTACCAATGGAAGATATTCGCGAAGACGAGTGCGCATGAAGAAAAAAGGAAGATTGCAATGAATGTAACCATCCTCCGTGGGATACACAGCACGTTGGGGCCAGTTTAAGAGTCGGTCAATAGAAACTCGTCCATACATATCAAAACCCGTAGAAACCTGTGAGTTTAAATCAGGAAACAAAGCAGAAAACACGGTGGTAAAATCACCATCAAACTGCTCAATCGTATCACCCGCAATCTCTAACTCAGCTTTGGCAATCAAGGCTGTTCCCAAAGAGTTTGCATAATACCATGCTGTAGAAGGATTGACATACTCATAGACTGAGTTTTGAAGTTGAAGTTGTGCTGTTTTGTTCAGCCAATGCGCAAGTTTTACCTGGAGAACAGCTGCAAAAACAAGATCTCCTGAGGTTTGTGTAGTTAAATCAAAACTAATCCGTTGTCCAAAGCTGGCAGGACCTCTGTAAGGAAACTCCTGCACGCAAGGAACAAAGGGTGTGTAGCGTCTATCCTTGTTCCGCGAAAACCAACTAACTTCTGGCTGGATAGGAAATAAATAATTATCTTGGTCATCACGATCCGTAAGATCCAAGAGAGTTGTAATATCACCTCGTGGGCGTTCCATTGTTCGAGTATGAGAAAGATTCTTTATCTTCTACAACGACGTGTGTTGCGATGTTTTCTTCTGGAATTCCGAAAGGTCCTTCGTTTCCGTTTTCCACCTTTCAATGTTAAAAGAGTAGAGACTGTTCTTGTTCCAGTCAAATATTCTTTCAATGTGTCCTGAATATATTTACTAATCAAAAAAAGATGTCTGGTCATAGACTGGGGTGGATGTCCAACGTGTATATAGTTTCCTTGATTTCCATAGACACTGGCTCCGCGGATTTCTTTTATTTTTTCTTCTAACGTTGGAAGTGAGCGAATATAGGCTTCTACACAAAGAACCCCAAGCAAATCAGCTTTTGTTTCACCATATATACGTCTTTGTTCACCTTTGTCTACTGCTCCCTTTTTTTCATAGGCACTTTTTAATGCTTTTTCATTCAAATGAGTGTTTACATATATATTTCCTGAAGCACTGATTCTGAGATCTCCATTTCCATAGGGTCCTGCTCCCATTTCATGTCCAAATTCATGACCAAATGCACTAATAAGACCTGATGCCCCATAGTAAGTTAATCCAATCAACATTTTCAATCGCATTCGCGTAGGTCCAAACGGGACTTCTGATCCTGTTCCAAAGGAGTTGGGACCATCATTGTTTGTTAAATAAACACTGTCTGCTTTGTCCTCTGTATCTAAAAGCCCATGTTCTAACAAACTTGCCTCTCCATAAAGAGATGGTTCTGCAGGAGGAGGAGGAGATTTAATAAATCCATATTTTGCTGACTGAAAACTGCTATTGACACAGTTTTTGTAAAAGGATTTCCTTTCTACAGTTGTTTTTGCAAGGTCTTTGTCTGCTTGTGCTGTTTCAAACGATTGGATTGAGCTAATAAGAGAATCTTTCATTGAAGTTTGACAGTTTACAGCACGATCTATATATTCATCAACAGTGATACCATTTACTTTGGTTTGCAAAGCAATATAATGTTTCACTATTTTTTTCAAATCGTCTTCATTCGTTGGATCTGGATAGTGTATGGTAGCCTCTTGAAGACCATAGATACGAGTGCATCGTTTGTTTTGATTGAAATGATCAATAACATTCTTTTTTTTAGTAGGATCTGACAGAATCCTTATTATTTCTCTATCAGCACATCTCATTTGCTCAACAATCTTTTCGCGTAAAAAATCATTCGTAGTGTCCCGTGTGTATCCAAGAACACTGCTCTTTCCACGTGTCGGATCACCAATAGAGCCTGTAATCGTTACCCAGGCTTCACTTAGATCATTGTATCCAGCTTCTGCAAAACTATATTTGTATTCAGCACTGTTTTTTGTATCCACTGATCGTATTGTTAAAAGTTGATACGGCTGGTCCGCCATTCCTATTCTTTTCGCGTAAAAAATTGAAACTTGCCCCTATGATGGTGTTGCTTTAACTATGTCAGTAAAACTTTGCACAATCTTTCAAGAAAATTCAATGTATTTTGATGAAACCATGACTTTAGAAGATGCATATTCAAAATGGATTCAGTCTTATCTTATTTTGGACGAAAGCAAGAAAAACTCAGCCAACTACTTTGACTGGTTTGGACTCCTTGGTTTCAAAGGACATGCAATGGCAATCTTAGAGAAAGAGGATTATAAAAAGTCTTTGAAAGATGTTTCAATGACTCTTCAGAATGAAAAAGTGATTCTTCTACGTGGACGATTTCGTGGGCAAAACTAGTTTGCATACATTAATGTGCCACGATTGTTGTCGGCAACAAAGATCGCCCATGTTTCTACAATCACTCGGAGTTCTGATCTTTTTTGTCCATTGACTATATCAGTTAACTCCATAAACAATGTTGGGCGATCAGCAGTTGTCATATTGATTGTTCCTTCAGGTTGTCGGCTGACTATAGGAGCTCTGGATCCTTTTTTATCTCCAAGCCCAAAGTTCATTGTAGCCAGATTCATGCCTGAGTCGCGTTCCTCTTTCGCGTGGTTAACTAACTCTTTCCAAACCAAGGATGTCCAAAGCGATTCACGATCACGTCCAGCAATCAAGAGTTTGAGTTGTGAATAATATTCACCTCCACTGATATCTGAAGAAATCTTCCAAAGTTGATTGGCTCTCATATCTTGCCAAGAACGAAATGCTAAGATTATTCTGGAACAAGGATGTCTGGCGTCCAATCGGCGGGTAATCAAAGGCGCGGCTGATGCATATTCCAAAGGGTTTTGCGAAAAAATATTCTCATAGAGACGTTCAAACGGTATTTCCAATGAATCTTCCTTGAGTTTCTCACGTGTAGCATCGGATGTATAGATATGACGAGTTTCAAGTTGAATATGAGGGGTCCCAATGTCATTCCGTGTGAGTGTAGAAAATGTTTGAAATGTTCCGTTGCGTGTTGTTTGTATCTGAAAGTTTGTGCGATCCCAAGGTGTTGGCTTCTCTCGCCCATCACTGGCTTCCACAAGATCTTCCAGTTTTCGCAAGAAAATACGAATCTTGTAGGCTTGATTGGGAAGTTTCAGCATAGGAAATCCTCCATCTTCAATGCTTTGCGTGCCGACAAGAGGAAGTTGAAGACGAAGACGCCCAGGTGTAGCGTTTCTCCCAATCTGAAGTGCCGTGCCTGAATGAATCCCCGTGAGTTGGTTGTCCAGAAGTCCATGATTCAAGCTATTCCGAGCTCGGGTCTGAATCCAGAGAGCATCCCCACTGAACTCTTGGAGCAAAATGTTGTCTTGTAAAATCTGAATGCGCTCAAATAAAAAATACCCAACGCCCCTTGTGTATCCATACGTTACTCCTGATGCATCTTGTATAACAGAAGTTGGATTTTGGTCAGCATATATGGGGGGCAACCAAGAGGGCAAATCTATGATGAGTGTTGGACTTACAATCACATCACCAGCAATTTCCAGTTGAAACTCAGAACTTCTTCCAAAATCGGGAGTGTTCAAAGCTGGGATTCTTCGTAACTCATGAATCACTGGTGCTGAAGGACCATATCGGTTGTCAAATAGACTTTGAGCATCCAAGCTATCTTCTTGAAAATATACATCTTTATTGCCTCGTGAAACGAGTTCATAAAGAGGTCCATCGAGATTCAGGTTCATCTCTTCCTATCGCTGGGAACCGGTTTTAAATCTAATGTTTTTTATTGCGAGCATTGAAAGGTGCCTTGAGAAGAAGACTGGCTACACGATCTGCCCGGGCAGGAAGAACAATCTCTGCTTTTCGTTGCAACATGGGAAAATCAATGTCTCCAGACCATGCTTCTCCATGAGTGACCCATTCTGAAAACTTTTGCTTGGTCAAAATATATCCTGGTTCACGTTCTGTTACACCTAAATCACGAAGTTTCTTGAGGATTTCAATGGATTCTTTGACACGATCTTCTTTCGGTTTGGGGTCGGGCATTCCTCTTCTCCTTAAAATTGAAAGTTTTTAAAGCCTAAACTGACGTGCACCAAATGACCACCGATCTAGATAAGATTCGTATGACTACATCTATGGCTTCTGAACTTTTGGATAGCCTTTCCAAGAACACAAATGAAGAAGCAGCCAGCCTTCTCAATCTCACTATTCAGGGACTGAATCTGCTCCACAAAGGTAAGAATGGCAAAGTTCGTCTAGAAAATCAGTATGCTTACTTTGATGCTGATTTTCTGGACTCTAAAGTATGGGTGAATATTCGCCTCAAGCAAGAGTTTTGGCACACAGTTGTCAACCTCCAGCATCTGAACAAAACTCTCCGTGATATGGGGTATACTGAAGACAACAAGATTGAAAATATTGTCTTTGACAATCGTATCCATCTCTTTATCCCCTATCGGAAGCCTACGATTGAGGTTCTGACACCCTCCAAGGATGTTTAAGAACCATTCACATCACCTGAACCGCATCCACATGTATTTGTGCAAGAACTACAATACATTTTTCCATCGCTAAACAACTGGCGAAGCTGATAGTCTTTAAAGTTCAAAATCGCATTTATATTGGCTCCACATGTGCTCACATTGGCAGTAGGTTGGGTCACCGCCAACTGTTGTTTCGTAAAGGTAAAAACTGCTTTGCTTTGAAGTTTACGGATGATCTCACTAGCGTCCATTCTGATACATCTTTTCTTTTTTTTACGATTAGATATGTGTGGAGTTTGGCTACTGGTTGGAAAAAAACTTACTTATGTGTCACCTTCTACACTACTGGAGAAGTTGGTAGCAAGGGGTCCGGAAGGGTCACGCCTTGTTGATCTGAGTGGAGCTACTCTTGGATTTACTCGGTTAGCGATTAATGGTTTAACCGAAGCGGGAATGCAACCTATGAACCTCGGTGGAACCCATTGGACATGCAACGGTGAAATCTATAACTGGAGACATCTTCAAAGAGAGCATGGATTCACCCATATGGAGACTCATTCGGATTGTGAAATCTTAGGACCCTTGTATTCGGTTCTGCAAAACAATCTGACTTCCTATTTTCGTTCGTTGGATGGGGTTTTTGCCATCTGCATTGTAGATTTAAGCAGAAACCGTGTAGTTGTCGGTCGGGATCCCTATGGTGTTCGTCCCTTGTATCAAGGGTTGATCTATGATGCTGATAAAAAACTTGTGGCACGGATGTTTGCCAGTGAAATGAAGGCTTTGAATCCTATCTGTTCCGATATTCATCCGATTGCACCTGGTAGTTATTACGCTTACGATATGAAATCACTACGAATCATTGATCATGCTATTTATCACAAACCTCATTGGGTCGTAAATCCTTCTTATACACCTGTGCATCCTAACGGATTAGAAAATGCTTGTGGGGCTTTGCGATTTGCACTAGAAGAAGCTGTGCGAAAACGTCTCATGACAGAACGCCCAGTGGCAGCGCTTTTGAGTGGCGGGGTAGACAGCAGTTTGATTGCTTCTCTTGTTGCTCGTGAACTCCGTGCTCTTGGAAAGCCTCCACTTAAGACATTCAGCATTGGTATGCCTGGAAGCACAGATTTAGCCTATGCTCGTCAGGTAGCCCAATGGATTGGTTCTGATCACCATGAGATTATGATGACCCCCAATGATTTTTTTGCTGCCATTCCCAAGGTTATTTATGATATTGAAACATATGATACAACATCTGTCCGTGCGAGTGTCGGCAACTGGTTAGTTTGTAAAGAAATCAAAGCACGTTGTGATGCAAAGGTTGTATTTAATGGAGATGGATCCGATGAAATCTTTGGATCTTATCTCTATTTTTACAATGCTCCTACTGATCGTGAATATGAAGAGGAAACTGAACGATTGTTGCGTGATATCCATTATTTTGATGTCTTGCGATCGGATCGGAGCATCAGTAGCCATGGATTAGAACCTCGCACTCCCTTTTTGGACAAACAGTTTGTAGCAGTAGCCAAACAGATTGCTACCTGCTGGCGTCGTCCGTCTGCACACCATTGTGAGAAATGGCTTCTACGTCGTGCCTTTGATGATGGAGTCACTTTGCCTCGTGAAGTTCTTTGGCGTCGCAAAGAAGCCTTTAGTGATGGTGTGAGTAGCACAGAAAAATCTTGGTATCAAGAGATTCAAGAACGCTGTGATACTCTTGTTGATGATGATTGGAAAGAGCGTTTGGAGGATATTGACAATATTGATCATTTGACACCCAAGACAAAAGAACAATATTATTACCGATTTACGTTTCACACTTGTTTTGGAACAGGAGTGGTCCCACTGGTTCCTTATTTCTGGATGCCAAAATGGACACCTGGAGCTACAGATCCAAGTGCACGCACATTGGCAGTCTATACCTCTTAATGTTTGCGTGTTCGCCGATGAGTGCGCTTTCGTCTATACGTTTTACGACGTCCTCCAGATAATCCCAGGGCTTTTTTGTATTCAGCTAAGTTAAATTCGTGAAAAGGCATATCTATTTTTTCGGGTGTAGGAGTTGTGAGATCCCCAAGATCAATATTGTAAATAAAAAGATTATCTTTGGAGAGCCTCATCAAGATATACAAATACATTTGCTCATCGCGTCCCATGGCTTGATCGGCATTATTGTCTGAAAACTGATGATAGGTGGCATTTCCTTTTGTTATTAGATTTCCTTTGACAGATCTCATATTTAAATAGTATACGCATTGGTTCCAGGCATGCATATCCTGATACATAGGCACTCCTGGAAGCACACTCACCATTCCTGCAAAGATTCCAAACGGAAGTTTGATACCCGAAACTTCATTGTCATGATAGCTTTTCTTATAAAGTGTTTTATTTGTGCTGGGTCCTAAAAATCCAACAATTACATTGCTCCCTGTGCCCACAATTAAAAGAGGCTTTCCCATACGAGTTTGGATTTCTAGAATTGTAGTCAAATATCCTGTTTCCCATTCATAAAGAATTTTAATACAATCCTGAACAAATCTATCAAAGGATGCTCCTAAGCGGGCTGGAAATTTTAAATTACTTATTAATCCATCAAAAAATGTATCTGCATCGCGAATGAAAATAGTTTTGTCTGGAAAGTCAAAGGGGGCACGAGAACGGAATGTGCGCAAGGCTCCTCCGTTGATTTTGTTTTCCACTCGTGTATGACGATCCCATCTGACTATGGCAAAAATAACATTAGGATTTGTCAAAAGCGCTTGGATTCTTGAATAATCGTAGGTTTCTTCTTGAGTCCTTGATAGAAGTTTGTTGTATGTATATTCATCTGTGTAAATAATTATTTTCCAAGTATCAAAAGGGTTTTCCTCCAATACTTTTGTATATAGATACATTCCCCATATATAAATGCTTGTTCCCTTATCTCTCCAACGTTGTCCTAAAGTTCTTTCATGATTGTAATAACTAAACGAAAAAAAACCATTTGCCTCTTTTATTTTTGATTCTTTTTGTAAATATGTGATAGTGCCGTCTTCAGGAACTATAGTATCTATGGGAACTTGCCATTTGTTAACTTCTTCTCCTGCTCCTGCAGCAGTAGCCATATTCTATTTAACAAAGAGGTTATTCCTCTGGGTGATACCGTAGGCAATGCGGATGCATAGATTCTACATCAGATTTCATGCCTAAGACCATCGCCTGAGTTAGGATCAGGAGAGTTGAAAAGAGACGAAGATGAAACGATGAGAAGAGGATCCCAACGAAATAGAGGAGAATACATCCCCAGAAAAACTGTGTGCGCGCGAGAACTTCTAGAAGAGACATGGTGTGGTGGTGATGGAAACCCTAACACAAATGTTTTTCAATTTTATTTCCTTGGGTTTTGTATCATGGAAAAATAATCTACGGACAGGGTATAGAACAAAATGGGCATGCAAGTATTCATCAAGACTTTGACGGGTAAGACAATCACTCTGGATGTAGAGCCTTCTGACACGATTGAGAGCGTGAAACAGAAGATCCAAGACAAGGAAGGCATTCCTCCTGATCAGCAACGACTCATCTTTGCTGGTAAACAGTTGGAAGATCAGCGCACTCTTTCGGATTACAATATCCAAAAGGAGAGCACCCTCCATCTTGTGCTTCGTCTGCGCGGTGGACAGTAAACTCCTTTGAAAAAATGGTGGGTGGCAAAAATTGACCGCGGGGTAAGCGGGAAGTTGTTACCCAAACCTCTAAGCGATACCATGCAGATCTTTGTAAAGACACTCACTGGCAAGACTATTACCCTAGACGCTGAATCTTCTGACACGATTGAGAACGTGAAGCAGAAGATCCAGGATAAGGAAGGTATTCCTCCTGATCAACAGCGTCTCATCTTTGCTGGCAAACAGCTTGAAGATCAGCGCA
>JACCDW010879270.1_pt1 | contig 11769 bp, 8 predicted proteins | sample 7449781 | NCBI WGS metagenome assembly JACCDW01 (sample SAMN15323449, study PRJNA562643) | freshwater metagenome | isolation source: river surface water | place: USA:Blue River Watershed | collected 2017-08-18
GTGTGGGAAATCCTGTTATCGTTAAGATGCGAGTCCATGTATGACCCTGTGTAGCCCGAGCTCCTCCTACCAATTCTCTGTTGTGCTGACGAAGTCGTCGATCGACGTTTGTGCTGAATCCAACATACGTAGAGCCTGTTTCAGACACTAGACAATAGCAGGAGAACGACATAGGTATCTATTGTTTCTTTTGTCTAAGTAGAGAATGCCTAGAAAAGGCGACGGATTCATGAAAACTCTCTTAAATCGGTTGACACGACGCAAACAAATTCAGCAGGAAGGCATGCGCCCTGCTGCGTTGTCTGCTGCCAATCAGACGCGCAAACAAACCTTGGAAGCGAAACGACGACTTACCCAACCCGAACGCAAAGAACTTTCACTCCTCCAAGGCAAACTAGCTCCTCCTGAACGCACGTACAAAGCCCAACAAGAAGAGGCTCTAGAGCAACGCACAAAAACCCAGAAATTCTTTGATCGTTTCTACAAACCACAGAACAAGCCTGTTCCACAAGCCGTGTTGCGCGTAGGCATTGAGGGCATTGCGGATGTCTACGACAATACACGAAAGCCATTTTCCAAGGCCCATGCAAAACGGGCCAATCAGACTCTTCCTGAACCTCCAGAGTCAATCTCTCCTGAAGGCCGCACGATCAACGGAGTGCATGTTCCGCTTACATCTCAGATCCAGGTAGAATACTTGAATCTCCCCTTGCTCTATGCTATGTGGCGTCAAGAGCCGCCTCGTGCTAGCCTCGAAGAGATCTCGGATGAAGAGTTTGCAGCCTTTGCAGCAGCGATTCAAGATGCCCAGAGTCGCGGAGCAGAAAATGATGATATTGCGCGTGATTTATTCCATATGGAGGGCGGTGAAGAGGCTATGGATGAATGGATTCTCGAACATGAACAAGGACGTGGATACAATTCGGGAAACTACAGATTTGCAGACATACCTGTTCGTCAACCTGATGGCAGCCGCCGTCTGAAACGTATGATTCTGGTTCCTGGCGGCATTCGGTTTGGCCGCTACCTTTCACGTATCTTGGGTGGCAAGAAAATGATCTTGCGATCAGTTGAAGTGAATGATCATACTTGTACAGGTCTCTCGGAAAACAATACACCTGATCAGTTTACTCCGTTAACCACATTGAAATCAAATGGTTGTCTGACCATTTGGAATTCAGAACGATTTGATGACATAGGATCGGAGATTGTCAGGGGTGGGCCCAAACAATACGATCCCAGTATGCTACGCAAAAACTGGCTGATTCTCCCACCTGAGTTTTATCCTCTTGCCAACGGAACCTTTGTTCCCATTCAAGCCAAGTTTTTCCCCACCGCAACCTACATCCAGGAAGCCTTGGAGAACTGGGCAGTCCAAGGGATTGATTTGGCTTTGTGGGATTTGCTCCAGATGAAGTATCCTCAGTATGCCATGAAAATAGGAAGTCATATCATTAGTTCCAAAGACTTTGACTTTCAAGAACGGGCCTTGAAACCGTTTGACAATTTTATCCTTGTGGATCAGTCGATTCTACCCGAACCGATTGCGTTTACCGCTTTGAATCCTTTTGGTCCTACCTCGCGATTTGCTCCACTTCTTCAAGCTGCAGCAGCTCAACAGAAACTCTACGGGTTTTCTCCCTATGTTGCCTATGCTATGAAGAAACTAGCACTTCCCTTGTGGCAGCAAGCGTTCCCCTCGATCCCTGCACAAAAGAACTATCAAGTCTATCAAGGTCTCTCTGAACAGGAAAAAATAACGATAGATTTCCTCCAAAGCTTGTATTTCAAAGACAGATTGTTAGGATCCGATCACGACTACCAGCAAGCACGGGATATCTACAATGATTTGTTGGGCCAAGGAGACGCCAGACGAGGATTGATCGCAAAGTTGGCCAATTTGTACATGTTGGAGTATCCTGAGAACTCGAAGCATTTAGCTGTCTTCCAGAAAGCTGTCACCAAAGAATATCTAGGTGAACGGTTTGAAGCGAAAACAACCAAAGGAGACATTTTCCGTGTGTTGGCCAAATTTGTAGAACGCGATTCGTCTGGCTTGTCTGCAGGACCTCCTCCCCCTCCTCTTCCAGGCCTGTTTGCTAGCCCTCGGTTGAATCTCACCAACCTAGGAGGAGAGCCTGAATTTGAACCTCTACCCGCTGTGGCAGAACCACTTCCTCATGAAATTGTCTGGGGAAACACAAGAACGCCTGTTCGCCGTCCTCCTCCTTCTGCTCCTGTTGTGCGTGGTGCCTTCAATGCTTCTCGCAATGTGAGTGCAGAGCAGAGACGCGTATTGAAGCGGATCTTTGAGATCAATGAATTCCTTTCAAGAGGGCAAGTTCAGTACAATACACTGGTCCCTCGGAAGAACAATCTTGCGGGTCGTTCACGCTTCCTCCAAACTAAAAAACGGTATGGCCGTCTTGCGGCTCCCGAACTTCAAAATCTGAAAAATGCCGAGTTTCTTGAGCAATTCCCGTTGCTCAAGACGCGTGCTGAAGAAGAATTGGTTCGTTTGAAAGATCTATTGCGTCGCATTGGTTATCCTCCTCTGCCAGCCTCCAATTCTGAAAACGAATAAGCTACCATCGTTTTGCACAATGCCCTGAATGCCCTCCAGAACAGTAGTCCTCTTCTTTGAATCCTTCTTCCTTGCGACAACAAAAGGGATCATGACGATCTTTTGCTGTCGGAAGCTTTTGACCTGTTTTGGAATCGTAATAGGGGGAGCAATATTTCTTGCCACACTTCCAGCACCAGGATCGACCACACCCCAAATCCTTGTGGAACTTGTCTTTGTCATCCAATCCACATGCAAAAATATAGTCGCATGCGCGGTCTTTCAGGCACCAACGTTGACACCAGGGACACTGCTTCGCATCGTCGTAGCCCATAAATCTCTAGTTTTTTTCCAGAAAATGTTTGCGACACAAAGGCGCATAGGTATCTTCAGCACCCACCTGAATTTGTGTGGCGGAAGGTGTAAGCCTGTGAGTAAAGAGAGCGGGAGTTCCATCTTTGCATTCTGAGCAGAGCGACTTAATCTTTTCCACATTGTCGCACAAAGGGATTAACTGAAGAAGTTCTCCGAATGGTTTGCGATTCGCATCTCCATCGAGTCCCACACAGACAACATGTTTGCCATCCCGTTCCACTGCTCCCTTGACAAAGTCATACAGGCCAGGAAAGAACTGCGCTTCTTCTATAACGAGCAGCTGCGCAGAGGTATAAGCAGGAAGCTTTTCCAGGATCTTCAGATCACTTACAGCAAGTGCAGAGACTTGCTCTTTGTCATGTGTACTCACAATCTGATGCCCGTATCGATCATCAAGAGGGTTTGCAACTACTAGCACGTCCCAACCAATGGCTCGATACCGTCTGATTTTCCCCAGGATATACGAGGATTTTCCGGCCCACATGGGCCCAAGAACAAGATCAAGACTCATGGTGTACAAGGCTGTCAGCTTACCAGTCCTTCATTTTTCCACACTGCTGGTAGATGAATCTCCCGTGGATTCTGTTTACAGTTGGGTTGCTTTTGATCGTCCTCATTCTAGGACAATTCAATCGTGCTTCCTACACCTTGCCCAAAGTTGTCTGGACGCATTGGGATTCGGCAACACCCCCTGAGGCTGTTCAAAAAACAGTGGAACGCATGCGCAGAATGTTGCCTGGATGGCAAGTGAACTTTCTGAATACCGAAGATTACCTGAGTACCTTGAACCAAGAACATATTCCTCCTGGATTTCAGACGCTCCGAGTGGAACATCAGGCCGATTGGATTCGTCTTCATCTGTTAAAAACCAAAGGTGGGTGTTGGATTGATTCTGGCATCATTCTCAATACCTCCATTGATCCTCTGTGGAGAGACTGTGTCAGCAGTCGTGCAGATCTTCTCTGCTTCAAAATTCTGGGAACCCAGACGAATCCCAAGTATCCAATTGCTGAAAATTGGTTTCTCATGGCTCCTCCTCAATCTCCTCTTGTGTCTGCATGGTTAGAGGAATACGAGAAAGCCATTCGGATGGGATTCAAACGCTACAAGGATCTTCTTAAGCAAGAAGGAGTGGATCTTCAAAATCTGATGCAGAAGCCTGAAGATGTCTATCTAACCCAACATGGGTGCTACCAAAAGGTCATACAGCAACGCATGTCTGATTCGAAGGTCATATATCACGTTGCAGAAGATACAATGTTTAAAATCCACGCCAAACTCTGTAGCTGGAACAAACCCTGTATCTGGAAGACACTTCAAGACAAAGAGGTTGTACGGAGCATTCCATATGTTAAGTTGCGAGGAGGCGACAGAAAAAATGTCGATATCCTTCCTTTAGTATCGGAATGACAAGAGAAGTAAGAAAATAGCGGCCAACATCATCAATAGACCATCATTCCAAGCATGACGCTCTGTTAATACAATCGGTCTTCCTATCATATTTGCCCATCCTCCTATACCTGTAAGAACAAGGGCGATAATAAACGCGGCAATTGCAGCATAGACAAGCTGGGTTTTCATCTACTTTCTACAAGATTACTTCCCCGTGCTTCCAAAGCCACCCTCTCCCCGTACAGTTTCAGGAAGGCTTTCCACAATAACAATCTCCTTAATCCATCCCATATCAGGCGCCACAATCTGGAAGAGACGCTGTCCCTTTTCAATGATGGGAGATCCCGTGTCTCGGGAATCACAGTTCTTCCAAATATAGCTTCCCGTCTTGGCACCATCTCCAGTGGAAAGATTGGCCCAGTAGCCACTGGGTTTGTGAATAGGAAGCACAGCTCCCATCAGAGTTCCGCGGTAAGACCGATCAATAATGCCGAGACTGTTGGCCTGGGTGACACCGGACTTCCAGATACTGGAACGAGGCGTCAGCCAATAATGAACCTCTTCCTCAATTGTATTGGGGTAGCACTTGACCAGACGCGCCTTGCATCCGAGATCAAGAAGACTGACAGTTCCAGCTGTACACTGGGTTTCCTTAACAACAAAGAGATCAAATCCTGCGTTGGCATTGTCGCGTGTCATGTTGCGATTGTAGAATTCCTTGCCTTCCTCGCTTGGTAGGAGCTCGAGGCGATAATAAAGATCCGTGGTCATGTTCTACTTACGAATCGGAAAGGGGAATGTGTCCTCAATTTTCACGACTGAATGTCTCCATCTGTTTGCTGTGAGATAGCGTAGACTCGAAGGCAAAGGAGGAAGAGTGGTTGAATCCTCAGGTCCCATCAATGCAAAGCACCATTCGCGTCCAAACGAAGGAACAAACACTTTGTACAAGGTCAAGGGCAAGCCTAGACGTTTTGTCAGTAGAGACATCATCTGAACCACAGTATCAGAATCCCAAGGTAGAATTCCACCGAGATTCACAACGCAACATCCTCCAGGCTGAATCCATTGTTTGACCAGAAATAAGACATCATACCACAAATCAAGTTGGTTTTCCTTGGAAAAGTCAGGATCCAATAAATCAACAAGAATACAATCGTAGGCCCTATGATCATGGATACAGTCCTGAATTGATTTGTTCTCAATAAATACACGAGGATCTTGAAGGCTTTTCGCATTCAAATGAGAGTATTCTGTCTGAAACAACCGTGTCATCTCAGCATCCCAATCAATGAGATCGACACGGTCTATACTAGGCCATCGAAAGACTTCTCGTACAGCAAATCCATCTCCGCCTCCTATAATACAGATTCGGCCTCGTTGTTTGCTGAAGGCAAGGCAAGGATGAACCAACAGTTCGTGATAAATGTGTTCGTCATATTCAGCAAATTGTAATTCGTTGTCCAAAAACAAACTTAGACCATATTCTTTTGTGGGAACAAGCTCAATGAGGGCATGAGGAGACTGAATTTGATGCACAGGAATTCCAACTTGAAGTTTGTATTCTCTTACGATTGCACCATCCGTTTCCCTATACACAGCCATCTTCTTCTAACCAGCTAAAGAGTCTTAGATGCGTGTTTGTATGGACCTTGAGGGACTCAAACGTCTGTTAACAACACAGGGAAAACGAGAATTGGGGATCCCTATGGTTTTGCCAAGCATAGCCAATGATATCTTTTCACTTGCGCAGTGGTCTTTGGAAGGACATCCTGTAGAACAGCGTCAAGTCTGGTTCTGTGTGGGCAATGCGAAGGATCTTCAAAGTCAATTGCCAGCAGAACTTCGCAATCGAATTGTCCCTATTCATCCTGATGCGTTAGAATTGGCCTTTCGTCGTGGGCCCTATGATGCTCTCTTGCTTCCGAAGCATGGATTTTGGTATTCTGATCCAAATTTATTGCTGTCTGAATTCTGGAGATCGCGTGGAGCTTACAGTGAAGATACAAGTCTTGCCCTTCAGGAATGGAATCTCTGGTTCTGGAAATGCAAAGAAGCTCCCCTGAAACTGTTTGGCATGGATCATCATCATGCTGTACTATGGGATGCGATGCAGATCTTACGACCTCTTGGGATTCAAGTGGATTTTCATTGGTTGTGCGATGGACGTCCTCTTGTAAATGAGGCTCGCGCTACGCAGTTGCCCGGATTTGCAAGTTCTCTTGATTTGTACAAAACCCCGTTAGATAAACCTCTTACTGATGAATTCAGCAGGTACATTCGTGAGAAAAGTTATAATGGAATTATAACATCTCATTCTCTTATAACCTGTTCGCGTTTAGCACCCTTAAATCTTCCGATGATTCATGTAAATTCGACACGCTTTGGAAATGAATGGATTCAAAGCCCAGAAAAACACAAAGCCTTGGTTCAAACAATTCAAGAGCTCCTTCATGAAAATCGTCTTCATATTGTACACAACAACAAGGGAGATGCCTCGTATTTTCACCAATACTTCCCGAACTTACTGCCTCACCAAGAACTAACCATTCCATCCTTGTGTGAAAGTCTTGTTCGTCTCCGGAAATCAGGACCCGCCACTCCCAAACTCCTCATCTGGGACACTCGTCAAGTGCTCATACAACAAGAGAAATCTCCTTTTATGAAAGAATTATTTGTCAAATGCAAGCAAGCGTGGGGAGACGCTGTGGAGTCTCAAGCTCTTTTGTTGGCGCAAACAAAGGCCTATTTGCCTGAGGGGTATCTGAATGATTATAGTGCTGTTGTTCATATCCCGTACAATATAAGCACCATGTCTATGTTTCAACAGGTGAGATCCAATATTCCAATTTGGGTTCCTTCCAAGCGGTTGTTAGCAGAACTCTGGGCCGATTCGAAGGAGCCGAATGAGTTGTCTTGGACTGTATTTTCTCCAGGATCAGAGCGCTCAGCATCTGCATTGGATCAGGTTCGAGATCCTGCTACAATTCAGCGCTGGCTGGATATGGCAGATTTCTACAATCCCGACGTATTGCCTCTTGTGTTTGAATTTGACTCGATTGAGGAGCTCATTCAAAAAGGCCTCTCTACAGACTATCAGGCAGCGATTGATTCAGCAGAAGCTAAGCAGCAACAACGACGCGAGGAGATTCTGTTTGCGTGGGAACAGGTGTTGCGAAATAGCCTAAAGCCAGAAGCAACTAGGAAAAATTGAGGCTAAAGTTTCCCGTTTAGAATTCCTACAAGGAAAAAGAGAAGATGCCCGCTGGACTCGTAAGACCTAGTTCCGAAATTGAACCCATTGTTGGTGTTCAATTTGGAATCTTCAGCCCCGAAGAGATTGAACGTCGTTCCGTGGTGGAAATTACGACGCATTCTGTCTATGAGGGCTCCGAACCGAAAATTGGTGGACTGTTTGATCCCCGCATGGGTGTTCTGGAGAATGGCAAGACGTGCCGCTCCTGCGGTCAAACCAATCACAACTGCCCCGGCCATTTTGGCCACTACAAGCTTGCACGGCCTGTTTATTTCATTCAGTTCTTCCAATACGTCCTGAATGTCCTGAATTGCGTGTGCATTCGTTGCTCGAAGCTTCTGATCGACAAGGAGCTTCACAAGGGAATCCAGAAGCACCGTGGAGAAGCGCGGTGGCGTGAAATCATGGCGCGCTGCGGCAACATCTCACGTTGTGGCCAGGAGACGGAAGATGGATGTGGTGCTCGCAAGCCCAATCGCTTTGTGCGTGAAGGCATTGCGCGGATCGTTGCGGAATGGGACAGCATGGAAGGCCCTGCTGGCGGCAAGGGAGCAGGAACCAAGCGCACCCAGCCCCTGGAAGTGGAATATGTCCTGCGTCTCTTCCGTCGCATAACTGATGAAGACGTTGACTTCATGGGTCTCAATCGCTACTGGTGTCGCCCGGACTGGATGATCTGCACAGTTCTTCCTATCCCTCCTCCCCAGGTGCGCCCCTCTGTCATTCAGGACAACAATCAGCGCTCAGAGGATGACTTGACTCACAAGCTCTTTGATATCATCAAGAACAATCAGACTCTCCAGGAGAAGATTGATGCAAATGCGTCAAAGCATATCATCGATGAGTACACAAATGTCCTTCAGTACCACGTCGCAACGCTTGTAGACAACCAGATTCCTGGCGTTGCTCCTTCTGCACAGCGTTCAGGACGCCCTCTGAAGTCGCTTCAGCAGCGCCTTGGTTCGAAGGAAGGTCGTATCCGCTACAACATTCAGGGCAAGCGTGTGGAATTCTCTGCACGATCTGTTATTACACCGGATCCGAACCTGTCCATTGGAGAACTAGGTGTTCCTGAAAAGATCGCGATGAACCTCACTGTTCCTGAGCGAGTCACCATCTACAACAAGGAGCAAATGTACAAGTTGGTTCAGAATGGTGCGGATACATATCCTGGAGCCAAGACGCTTGTCAAGGCGGATGGTCGCATGATCTCTCTCAAGCACGTGAATCGCAATGAGATTGTGCTGAAGACTGGTGATACGGTGAATCGCCATTTGGCCGATGGGGATATCATCCTGTTTAACCGTCAGCCCACGCTGCACAGAATGTCGATGATGGGACACCGCGTGAAGGTTCTTCCCTACAACACATTCCGCCTCAATGTCTCCGTCACAGCGCCTTACAATGCAGATTTCGATGGTGATGAAATGAATGCTCACATCCCTCAGAGCTATGAGGCCTCCACAGAGCTGATGGAGATTGCTGCTGTTCCCTACCAGATTGTTTCGCCTCGCAATGGCAAGCCTGTTATTGGCATTGTCCAGGACACTCTTGTTGGATCCTATCGCATCACCCGTCCTCAAGTCGAGTTCAACCGTCGTGAGTTCATGAACCTCATGATGTGGAACAAGCGCTTTGAGGGCATTGTTCCAAAGGGACGCAAGGATGGAAAGTGGACAGGTCAGCAGGTGCTCTCCCAGCTTCTTCCTCCGATTAACCTGAAGATGGAGAACGACTCCTACAAGGACAATCAGGTGTCTGAGAACGTTGTGGAGATTGAAGAGGGCAATATCAAGCGTGGCATCTTCGACAAGTCGATCTTTGCGAAGCCCTCCAAGGGTATCGTCCACGTGACCTACAACGATTATGGTCCTCAGGCGACAGTGAACTTCGTCGACAGCATGCAAAACACGGTTGAGCAGTTCCTTGTCTACAATGGCTTCAGTGTAGGCATTTCCGATCTTGTTGCCGACAAGAAGACCAACGATGATATCCGTGCTGCGATCGAAAACAAGAAGAAGGAGATTGAGGATATGATCCTCTCTGTTCACTTGGATCTCTTTGACAACAACACGGGCAAATCCAATCAAGAAGAATTTGAGACCCGTGTGCTCGGCATCTTGAACAAGGCGAATGACGAAGCAGGTCGCATGGGTCTGAGTTCGCTGGCGCAGGAGAATCGTTTGATTGCGATGGTGAAGGCGGGATCCAAGGGATCCATCGTGAACATTGCGCAGATGATGGCCTGTCTAGGTCAGCAAGCTCCAGAGGGACGTCGTATTCCCTATGGTTTCACGGATCGTACTCTGCCGCACTACAAGAAGTACGATGATGGAGCGGAGGCGCGTGGCTTCGTCGAGTCCTCCTTCATCCGTGGCCTCACTCCACAGGAGTTCTTCTTCCACGCCATGTCAGGTCGTGAGGGTCTTATTGATACTGCAGTCAAGACGGCTGATACGGGCTATATCCAAAGACAGCTGATTAAGGCTATGGAGGATCTCACGGTCCAGTACGATGGAACCGTTCGTGATGCACGTGGCAAGATTGTCCAGTTCCAGTATGGTGAGGATGGTGTGAATTCCACCAAGATCGAGTCGGCTTCTCTCAAGCTTGAGAGCCTCTCGGACAAGGATATTGAGAATTCTTATGGGATGCAGGGCGTCGATTGGTCTACTGTTCTCGACGATGGAATTGTCAAGGAAGACGATACGGAACTCGTCAACAACTATGTCGCACAAGTTCTAACGGACCGCAAGATCCTCGTGGAGGACATTTACAGATGGAAGCAGAGTGGCAGCCTCTTTGCTCCTCTCAATCTGGATCGCATTCTCACGAACATCCGCGTCAAGTTCCGTCTCGATCCTGGAAAGAGAACCAATCTCACTCCTGCATATGTGCTCGAAGGAATCAACAAGGTCATCCAGAAGACTCAGCGTCAACATCCTCTCTGGGCAGCTCTCCTTCGATTCCACTGTGCTCCTCACAAGCTCGTTGTCAAGGATCGTATGACCAGGGACGCGTTCGATTCGCTGTGTGAAGTTCTCGTTATCAAGAACTGGCAGAGCTGGGCCCAGCCTGGTGAGCAGGTGGGTATTATTGCCGCGCAGAGTATTGGTGAGCCTTCGACACAGATGACTCTGAATACGTTCCACTTGGCAGGTGTAGCTGCAAAGTCAAACATGACTCGAGGCGTTCCTCGACTCAAGGAGCTTCTGAAGGTGACCCAGAATCCCAAGGCCACTTCTCTCACAGTGTTCCTCAAGCCCGAGTATCGCACGAAGAAGGAAAAGGCCCGTGAAGTTGCTCAGGATCTTGAACTGACTCTCCTCCGTGATATTACCATCAACGCGCGGATCTACTTTGATCCTTCCGATGTTCAGTCGACGACTGTGGTTGCTGAGGATCGCGACCTCCTCACCTTCTTCCATCTGTTTGAGAAGACGGAGAAGGCTGCGGAGAATGATATCAAGAGTCGCTGGGTCCTCCGCTTGGAACTTGATCGTGAGCGCATGTTTAACAAGAACATTACCATGGATGACATTGGCTTCGTTCTCGACAACCGCTTTGGAGATGAAATCGCAACGACCTACTCTGATTTCAATGCGAGCAAACTGGTTCTCCGTATCTCGATAACCAAGACGGAGGAGGATATGGATGAGCTGTCCACGCTCAAGAAATTCCAGAACCGTCTCCTGAACAGCGTAGTCATTCGTGGTGTTCCTGGCATCAAGGCGGTCACGTTCCGCAAGGAAGACGAGTATGTGGAGTTCCGCGATGGCCAGTACAAGGTCATTGAGAATCAGTATGTGCTTGACACGGATGGCAGCAACTTTCTCGAGGTTATGAATCATCCTGCAGTCGATGGTCGCAAACTGCTCAGTACACACGTGTGGGATATCTATGAGAATCTCGGCATTGAAGCAACACGCCAAGTTCTTCTCAATGAAATTTCCGAGCTGTTCGAGGAAGCAGGTGTGAACTTCCGCCACCTGGGTCTTCTCTGTGATGTCATGACGCGTGCTGGACGCCTAATGTCAGTCGATCGCTATGGCATCAACAAGAATGACATTGGTCCGCTGGCCAAGGCCTCTTTCGAGGAGACGGGCAAGATTCTCCTGCGCGCGGCTCTCTTTGGAGAGGTGGATCCTATGACAGGTGTTTCTGCAAACATCATGATGGGCCA
>JACCDW010449410.1_pt1 | contig 11766 bp, 14 predicted proteins | sample 7449781 | NCBI WGS metagenome assembly JACCDW01 (sample SAMN15323449, study PRJNA562643) | freshwater metagenome | isolation source: river surface water | place: USA:Blue River Watershed | collected 2017-08-18
ACGGTAATCGTCCTTAATCTTCATTGGACCTTATCCGGCCCTCAATAGCTATGGTCTAAGTATCGCTTATTTCTCCTGATTGCCAAAATCGGCGGGCTTTTCAAGCAGGGAAGCTAGCCCTGCCCAACGGGCATCGACTGCGCCATGTGAATGGTCTTCAGGCAGGCTCTCCCATTTTTCACCGCAATCTGGGCAGAGCCCCATGCACTCTTCATCGCAGAGCGGGTTAACAGGAAGCGCCAAAATAATTGCGTCGATGATCGGAATCTCAAGGTTCATGAGATCTCCCTCCATCTGCAATTCATCGTCTGCATCAAGATCAATGTCATCTTCTTCACGCCGCTTCTTGCGACCTCTGTCATTAGTTGGTTCGTAGCGATACAGCTCTTGAATTTTTCTATCAATGACCTGCTCTAACGGATCAAGACAGCGAATACATTCACCGTGTGCAACCGTATAAATCTCTGCACTGAGCAGAACGCCTTCGGTGACAGATTCCACCCGAATATCCGCCTCGATGACATCACCCTCAGGGACTCCAATAAGGGGCACGCCTATTCGAGTGGGCGCCTCTATATCTAATTCATACTCTTTCATTTCGCCAGCTCGGCGAGACAACTCATGGATATTGAGGAGAAATGGATTGCTCTTCATTGCTAAGTTCTAGTCGGTCTCTTTGGAATGCGATTACTTGTCGTCATTGAGTTGCGAGAGAACATCCTTATCGTTGGCTCCCTCAAGTCGTTCCCGACCACGTGCAACAGCTTCCAGAGTCTTATTGAGAATAACCTCTAAGGTCGCAAGACGTCCATCTATATAAGCCTCGACCTCTTCGCGTTCTTGCGCGGCCAAATCTCGCGCATCATCCAATATCCGTTTTGCTTCATCACGAGCTGCTTGAACAATTGAAGTCTGTTCGACCATGCGAGCCACATCTTCGCGAGCGGTGGCGATCATGGCCTCAGCACTGGAACGCCCATCTTCGATAATCTGATCTCGCTGGGACAAAATTTTCTCTGCTTCAGAAAAATCAGAAGGCAATATCTCGCGCGCACCTTCTAGTATCTCAAGCATTTCTCCTCGGTGGACAACGCATGATGCCGAGAGGGGCACTCCGCGAGCTTCATTCACTATAGCTATTGCTGAGTTCAGCTTCTCTATTGAATCCATTGTCATTTTTGCTCTCCTGCTCGTGCGATAAGGGCGGCATTTACATTTGATGGAACCATGGAAGAGACATCTCCGCCATAGTGCGCCAACTCTTTAACAATTGAAGATGAAAGGAACGAGTGTGTTGGCGAGGTGGCCATAAACATGGTTTCGACCCCAGAAGCTTGAATATGTACCTGAGCCATTTGAAGTTCGTAGTCAAAGTCGGTAACTGCTCGCAAGCCTTTCACGATAGCCTGCACATCATTCTTTTTGCAGTATTCAACCAAGAGGCCGCTGCCTGAATCAACCCTAACATTAGGGAATTTCTTCACGTTTTCTGCAATCATGTCGATTCGTTCTTGAATGCTAAAGAGCCCCGATTTATTCCGATTCACGAAGACAGCGACAATTACCTCATCAAACTGCAAGCTGGCGCGCTCAATGATGTCGAGGTGACCGAAGGTGATTGGATCAAAGGATCCGGGACACACAGCGCGTTTCATGGTGCAAACGCTAGCAATGAATCCGGCCGTTATCCATTCTCCCCATTTGTAAGCGTAGGAACCGCATAAAAAATAGTAGCTTGACCATAATTCTTTTCACGCAGTGCAGTAATTCCCTCAGGCCACGAAATCTCTTTTGTACGGCTATTTCGCTCGACCGCAACAATTCCTTGAGAATCTAGGTAGCCACCATCCCTAATTTGGATGAGCGTCTCGATGACATCAATATCAGAGAGATCATAAGGAGGGTCGATGTAGATGAAGTGGTAACTTCGTTCTGCTTTATCTTGAAGAAAGCGATGAACACTCATTGAATAGAGATGAAAAATTCCGGGGCAATGTGCGTTTCTAATGCTTTCAAAATTTGTCTGAATAGCGCGCGCAGCGGCCTCATCTTTTTCAACAGCGTGAACGAGTGCGGCTCCTCTGGATAGAGATTCAAGAGCGATGGCGCCTGTTCCTGCATACAAATCTAAAACTCGCAAACCTTCAAAATCTCCGAATTCAGATATGAGTGTAGAAAAGAGCGCCTCTCGGGCGCGATCGGATGTTGGGCGTGTAGATGAGCCAACCGCATCTATTGGACGCCCCTTCGCAAATCCAGCGATGATTCTCATGGTCCTATGCCTTATCAATAAATTCTGCAGCTGAATCTGCTTGCACTTGGGCAAGCGCTGCAACCAATAGGGGATGGTTCTCTATTCCAGTATCCAGAATTGTAGATGCATCATCACGTGCTGCTTCAATCAACGATTCATCTCGCAAGACGCGCAAGAGTCGAAGATGGGACTTGCCGCCCGATTGATTGACGCCAAGTACATCGCCTTCACGCCGCTGCTCTAGATCAATACGCGAAAGTTCAAATCCATCAAGCGTTGCGGCGACTGCGGCTAATCTCTCGCGAGCTGGACTTTCGGGCTGCGCGCTAGTTACGAGCAGACACAATCCTGGAGATGTACCTCGACCGACGCGTCCACGTAATTGATGCAATTGTGAGACACCAAAGCGATCCGCATCCATGATTACCATGACGGTGGCGTTCGGTACATCGACGCCGACTTCTATTACCGTCGTGGAGACAAGCACATCAATTTCTCTGTTAGCAAAAGCTTGCATCGTGGCCTCTTTTTCTTCGGCAGATAAGCGCCCGTGCAAAGGTGCAACTTTGAGGCCTGAAAGTGCTCCACTTTGCAGTTCTGGACCTAGCTCTTCAACAGAAGCCATGGTGTTTGTCGTTTCACCCATCAGAAAATCCATATCAGCATCTTCAGATATCGATGGCGAAATTCGGGGAGCCACCACATAGGCTTGATGTCCCTGAGCTACTTCTTCTTTAATTCGGCTCCATGCCCGATCGAGATAGCTTGGCTTTTCTAAAACCGGTATTACGTGGGTAGTAATGGGCGCCCTTCCAAGTGGCAGTTCACGCAAAGTTGAAACATCGAGATCTCCGAACACCGTCATCGCAACAGTTCGCGGAATCGGCGTCGCTGTCATGACCAGTAAGTGAGGAGGATTAACAGCTTTACTCTTTAGCGCATCTCTCTGTTCAACCCCAAAGCGATGCTGCTCATCAACAATAATTAAACCTAAATCTTTGAATTCGACGCTCTCCCCTAGTAAGGCATGTGTTCCGATCACTATTCCCGCTTCGCCGCTAGCAGCCTTGGCTAACGCATCGCGCCGTGCCGAGGCAGATTGAGATCCTGTAATCAAAGTAATCTGCGTTGCACTCTCCGCTGCACCTAGCATTCCGCCTTTCGCTAGTGGACCCAATAACTTTTCTATTGTTCGCAAATGCTGCGCTGCAAGCACTTCTGTAGGAGCTAGGAGCGCTGCTTGTCCGCCATTGTCGACAACGGTCAAAGCAGCGCGTAGCGCAACAATCGTTTTTCCCGAACCTACTTCGCCCTGTAATAAGCGATGCATGGGATGTGACTGCGCAAGGTCATCTGCAATTTCTTGCGCCACCGCAACTTGACCTCCCGTGAGCTGAAAAGGAAGCGAGTTATCAAATTTCTTGAGTATCCCATCACTCTTTTCGGGACGCGCAACTGCAGCAAGACCTTTCAACTCACGTCGTCGAGTCAACAAGAGCAACTGCATGAGCAGTGCTTCATCAAAAGTAATGCGCTGTCTAGATTTCTCAGCGCTTTCCAGGTCGACTGGACTGTGGAGTTGAACTAGTGCTTGGCGCAAAGATGGAAAGCCATACTTATCGCGTACCCAGTCCGGAATAAAGTCTGGAATGTCATCAAGGGCTCCAATGGCGAGTTCTATACATTGCGCGATTTTCCAGGAAGGTAACTTTGCACTGGCTGGATACATCGGTAGATACTTTCCAGCAAAACCCTCAACTGCAGAATCAACATCGCTGCCATCGGCTATCAACTCATAATCAGGGTGTGCCAATTGCCTTTTGCCGTTGAAGACACCTACTTTCCCTGCAAAGAGCCCTTGTCTTCCCACTTTGAGTTCTTTTTCGCGCCACGCTTGATTGAAGAAGGTGAGCGAGAGTTTCGCTGTGCCATCAGTAACAACTACCTCAAGAATATTTCCTTTCCGTGCGTGTAACCTTCGACTGGTCGCGCTATAAATTTGCGCAAGAATTGTGACTTCATCGCCTTCGATGAGCTCCGAAATATTAGAGAGCTCACCACGTACCAAATATCTCCGTGGATAGTGATGGAGCAAATCACCAATGGTGATGTAGCCATAGAGCTCGCGTAAAACTTTGGCCGTTCGATCACCCAAAACTCCAACAAGTTTTGAGTCGAGGCTAGCCATGTGCCTATTCTCTCTAGTCAGGGCGCCGCGACTCGGTTATTTCGGTGCAAATATGCGCGGATTCGCGCTATCCCACCCTGTCTTGCTACCCTAGCGCCCTGAATCCAATATGGAATCTTTTCAATCTAAAAGGAGTACCTCTCATGGCATCTTCATGCGACATCTGCGGCAAGGGCCCAAGCTTTGGTAACAACGTTTCGCACTCACAAGTAAAGACCCGCCGTCGTTGGAATCCAAATATTCAGCGCGTGAAGACACTCGTTGCAGGTACTGCAAAGCGTCAAAATGTCTGCACTTCTTGCCTCAAGGCTGGCAAAGTAACTCGCTAGATCAACGCAGTTTCTTTAAGAGATTTATTGGAAATGGCTCCAGGAGACTGGGGTCTTTTTCATTTCTATACCCAGAATTCTTGAACCTGCGGCTGCTGAGTCGGCGACGACTTCCCCGATACGCATACCTGGCAGGTTTTGGCCAGTTGCCAAAAGAACATGGTCTTCTCCGCCGCCCAATATCCATTGCCAGACATCGGCGTTGATCTCTGTTGCTAAATTGTTGAGCGCTTCAAATTCTGGATGGTGAGCAAAGAGCGATTGATCTAGCGCAAGTGCTACTCCCGAAGCGCTAGCCAGTTGCTCCCCCTGCACCATGAGTGAGTCACTAAGGTCAACCATGGCAGTGGCGCCAGAAAAATTGGTGGCGTAATCCAAGGTTGGGGCTGAAAATTGAGAAAGTGCCATATCCGCAGCTGCGGAATTTACAGAAATCTCACGAGTGAGTAATTCAAGGCCAGCAGCAGACCAACCAGGCAATGATGAAAGATAAATTGAATCACCTACGCGCGCACCACTCCTTGTGATGGGATTATCAACTGCTCCAATAGCAGTCATTGAAATAACGATTCGCTCGCCTCGGGTGATGTCACCACCCACGATGTGTGCTCCTGCCAGAGTTGCTTCATGCTGCATTCCACGAGCCAGGTTTTCTATCCAACTCATCTCTTCGCCTCCAGTAAGGGAAACCGCTGCAACTAAATATTCACAACGCCCTCCCATCGCGAGGATGTCGGCTACGTTGGCTGCAGTGATCTTTCGTCCAATATCAAATGCTGAGGACCACTCAAGATTGAAATGAACTCCTTCTACAGCCATGTCGGAGGTTAAGGCTGAGCGCGGTGAAGTTGCGACTATTGCCGCATCGTCGCCAATGCCCACCTGAATCCGGGGATCAGCGCTGGCGAAAATCTTTTGTAACGCAGATATAACTTCCGCTTCACGCAATCCCATAGCCACAAGCCTAGGACATGAGATAGCGTTAGGGCTAAGCGAAAGGAAACTGCGAAATGTCCGTACAGGCTTATATTTTGATTCAAACGGAAGTCGGAAAAGCGAACTCTGTTGCAGCTGCGATCAAGGCTATTCCGGGGGTTTCACTCGCTGAAGGAGTTACAGGTCCCTACGATGTGATTATGCGCGCTGAAGCTCCCTCCATGGAAGAGTTTGGCCGCGCTATCTTGAGCAAGGTACAAGCTGTTTCTGGGATTACTCGAACTCTCACTTGCCCAGTAACAAATTAATTTCCGAGTGTTCCATTACTTCGGGTTAGTGCACATTCCAATAAATAGGTAATTACTTCTCCATAATTCACACCGCTGGCAGCCCACATCTTTGGAAATACTGACGTTGCTGTAAAGCCCGGCATTGTGTTGAGTTCATTGATGATGACTTGACCTGAGTTGGTAAGGAAGAAATCAACTCGCGCCAAGCCTGAACAACCAAGCGCCTTAAAAGCTGCAATGGCCGCCTTGCGTATCGCATCGGATGCAGTGGGCGTGATGGGAGCAGGTAGTTCTATATCAGTTGCACCATCGAGATACTTCGCTTCAAAGTTATAAAATTCGAACTTAGAATCAATGATAATTTTCCCGACAATCGATGCCTGTGGTTCGCCATCTATCTCTAAAACTGCACATTCGATTTCAGAGCCGACTATCGCTTGCTCAATAAGTACCTTTGTATCAAATGAGAGCGCCTCGGCAATAGCAGCGCTGAGCTGCTCGACTGCCTTGACCTTTGATGTTCCACGAGATGAACCACCGCGCGCAGGTTTAACAAAGACCGGATAGCCGAGTTCTGAAACTTTCTTCTCAATAGCAACGTGGTCAGATTTCCAATCCGCCTTTTTAACTACTATTCCTGGCGCTGTGGATATTGCCTGGGAAGCAAAGATTGATTTGGCAAAAGATTTATCCATAGCAACCGCTGAAGCCAAAACTCCTGAACCAACATATGGAATATCAGTTATCTCCAGCATTCCCTGAATAGTTCCGTCTTCGCCAAAAGGACCATGTAAGAGTGGAAAGGCAATGTCTATATTGAGGTCTTTGCCGCCCACGCTAAAACCAGCTACATCCGCAACCACAGTTGGAGCTGATTCAGGAATTGTTGGCAGAACCCTTCCCTCAATCTTCATGGAATGACTTTCTGGAACAAGTACCCACTTACCTGACTTAGTAATGCCGATGAGAACAGGTTCGTAGCGCGTGCGATCCATGGCGGCGAATACGCTGCCAGCTGATATGCAGGAAATTTCGTGTTCACTACTGCGGCCGCCGCAGATAATTGCTACGCGTTTTTTCATCGAATGAAGTTCTCAGCTTTCGTAGTTATTTCCATCAGCTTCTGCAAAGCAGCAGCAGGAGTCAATTGTTCACTGACAATCTCAGCAACGGCTTCAATGACAGGCACTTCTACTCCTACCCGATGTGCGATTTCAACGACTGCGCCTGCTGAAGCCACGCCTTCAACTGTCTTAGCCACTTGCTCACGGGCCGCCGCCATTGAACCAGTGCGCCCAAGTACTTCGCCAAAGGTACGGTTTCGCGAGAGCGGAGAGCCACAACTTGCAACGAGGTCTCCCATGCCAGCAAGACCAGCTGCAGATAGTGGATCCGAACCGTGAGCAGCACAGAGACGTGCTACTTCATTGAGACCACGAGTAATCAACATCGCCTGGGTATTTTCGCCAAATCCCATACCAATTGATATTCCAACAGCTAACGCAATTACGCTCTTGATCGCCCCGGATAATTCGCAGCCCATCACATCCACAGATGTGTACACGCGATAGTACGGAGTGCGGAATAAATCGCGAATTTGATCCGCTAACTCTTGCGTAGTAGCAGCCGCAACGGCTCCCGCCGGTTGACGCAATACGAGTTCATCAGCCAAATTAGGACCGGTAATTATTGAAATTTTGCGTGGACCGAGAACATCTTCAATCACCTCAGTCATACGCATTTGTGAAGCTATTTCAATTCCCTTGAGGGTGCTTACAATGATTGAGTCGACTCCAAAATACGGCTTCCAATCCTCTAAAGTAGAGCGCAGCTGTTGGGCCGGAATCGCTAATACATAGATTTTTGAGTGCGAAAAAGCTCGTTGCAAGTCTGTGGTTGCGGCAATTTTCTGAGGTAGAAGGTGGCTGCCAAGATACTTATTATTAGTATGAACTGAATTTATTTCATCGATTACTTCAGGGCTACGCCCCCAAAGAAGCACATCGTTTCCTGCATCAGAAAGCACCTGTGCCATGGTTGAACCCCATGCGCCTGCACCGAAGACAGTGACTGTGTTCATTTCCTCTTCTTTTTGAAGTTACCAGTTCGTGGCAATTCTGATGTGTGAGGGTCAAAGATAGCGTCAGGCCGCTTCTCGCCACGAATCTCCTCTAGCAATACGGTGATGGCGCGCATGATTTCAGCTGTTGCCTCTATCAGCGCCTGTGGATCTTCTGCCTTACCTTTCCAGCGAGATAGATCGACGGGTTTCCCAGCGCGGATTGTGATTGTCTTGCGAGGAAAGAGGCTAAGTTTTGTGGTGTAGTTGGGAACAATCAGTTGCGATCCCCATTGCGCAACAGGAATTACAGGCGTATCAGTTGCTAGCGCAAGCCGTGCACAGCCAGTCTTGGCAATCATGGGCCACATCTCAGGATCGCGCGTCAGAGTTCCTTCTGGATAAACGCCGAGCATGTGACCCTTCTCCAACAAAATTTTGGCATGGTCAACGGCCTTCTTGGCATCTGAAGTCTCGCGTTCAACGGGTATCTGTCCTGCAGCTAATAAGATTTTCCCAATAACTGGAACCTTAAAGACACCCGATTTTCCTAAATAGCGTGGCGCGCGACCATTTCGATAAAGGAAGTGGGTAAATACCAAAACATCAAGGTAAGACATGTGATTACTGGCGACGATTACGGGGCCAGTGGCTGGAATATTTTCAGCACCTTTCCAGTCGCGCTTCATTACAAGGTTGAAAATGGGAATCAATAGGCCAGCGCCAAGCTTAAATGCGCGATTTGTGCCAAGCGGATATCCGCTTGGTGGTGCATAGGAAACCTTAAACTGCGCCATATCTAGAATCCTAGCGATAAAAAAATCAGGGCCCGCGTTTTGCGGACCCTGATTTTTAAAGAGTGAAGTTTTACTTCTTCTTCTTTGCTGCCTTCTTAGCAGCTGGCTTACGCTTTGCAGGAGCCTTCTTTGCTGGCTTCTTCTTAGCTGCTGCCTTCTTCTTCGCAGGAGCCTTCTTCGCTGCCTTCTTAGCAGCTGCCTTTGGAGCAGCCTTTACCTCAGGCTTTGGAGCTGGACCTAGCTTGCGATCTCCGGAGATTACTTCCTTGAGCGCCTTTGCAGGTAAGAAGCGAGCCTTCTTAGATGCCTTAATCTTGATGGTTTCGCCAGTAAATGGGTTACGTCCCATGCGAGCCTTGCGATCTACCTTCTTGAACTTACCGAAATCATTGATCATCACGTCGTTGCCTGCTGACATATTACGTGTGATTGTGTCGAAGACGATATCTACAGCGTGAGCTGCTTCTTTCTTGCTGCCGTTGAAGTGTGGGGCCAACGCAGCGATGAACTGGGCCTTATTCATTCAATTCCCCTTAATGTTGTTGTTTCTACGCGTAAATCATTAAGCGCTTGCTTAACTGCGTAAAACTTAAACCTATTTATGGGGTGAGTGTGTTATTGGTGTGCGCGTGTCGCATTTAATTATTCGGCAAAAAATGGCGTTTTTATGCGTAAAAAACCCTCATTCTGAAGTTGAGAGTTTTGCATCTACGCATCACCCCGTCGAAAAAATTAGCGTTTTACGCTCATTTTTTGCCTATCAGATACGAATCGGCAGAGTCTTTGGCTTGTAGGAAGGGCGTTTTGCTTCAAAGGCATCGATAAAGTCAGTCTGTTTTAAGGTTAATCCGATGTCATCTAGACCTTCCATCAAGCGCCACCTCGTGTAGTCATCGAGTTCAAAAGGCACGGTGACATCGCCATAAGAGACTGTGCGCGAATCCAGATCCACGGAAATTTCAAGGGTCGGTTTATTTTCAATAGCTACCCAGAGCGCATCGACAACATCTTGTGGAAGCACCACTGTCAGTAGACCGCTCTTGAGTGAATTGCCGCGGAAGATGTCGGCAAAGCGGCTAGAGATCACTACCTTAAATCCGTAGTTCTGCAGCGCCCACACAGCGTGTTCACGCGAAGAGCCAGTGCCGAATTCAGGGCCTGCGACCAGAATCGTGCCATTCTTAAAGGCTTCTTGGTTCAGTACAAAATCTGGATCACTTCGCCAAGCAGAGAAGAGACCATCTTCGAAGCCGCTACGCGTTACGCGCTTAAGGTAGACAGCGGGAATAATTTGATCAGTATCAACATTGCTGCGACGAAGTGGAACGCCAGTTCCTACATGCTTGATGAATTTCTCCATAATCTTTGCCTCTTCCTTTATTACAAATCTGCCGGTGATGAGAGAGTTCCACGAATTGCAGTAGCTGCTGCCACAAGAGGACTGACCAAGTGAGTGCGCCCACCTTTACCTTGGCGACCTTCAAAATTTCTATTTGACGTCGAAGCAGAACGTTCGCCAACGCTGAGTTGATCTGGGTTCATTCCGAGGCACATAGAGCATCCTGCATTGCGCCATTCCGCGCCGGCATCAAGAAATACTTTGTCGAGCCCTTCTTTCATCGCTTGCTGACGAACTCGCTCTGAACCTGGCACAACAAGCATGCGAAGTTTCGGTGCAATCTTCTTTCCTTGAAGGATGCTCGCTGCTGCGCGCAGGTCTTCAATACGTCCGTTGGTGCAAGATCCTAGAAAGACAGTGTCGATTGCTATCTTTTTAAGCGGAGTCCCAGCTTCAAGGCCCATATATTGCAGAGCGCGCTCTGCTGCGCCACGCTCTTCTGCATCGGCAAAATCTGCTGGATTTGGAACAACTGCATTAAGCGGCAGACCCTGTCCTGGGTTTGTTCCCCAGGTAACAAAGGGTTCAAGTTCATCTGCGTTGAGATCAATTTCTACATCAAACTTGGCATCTGAATCTGTATATAAAGTCTTCCAATAGGCCATTGCCTCGTCCCAATTTTCAGGCGCATGTGGCTTGCCTTTGATGTAATCAAAGGTGGTCTGATCAGGAGCGATTAAGCCAGCGCGTGCTCCAGCTTCAATCGACATATTGCAGATGGTCATTCGACCTTCCATGGAAAGCGCACGAATTGCTGAACCGCGGTATTCGATGATGTAGCCCTGTCCTCCGCCTGTTCCTATTTTGGCGATGATTGCCAGGATGATGTCCTTAGCAGTTACTCCTGGCTTGAGTGTGCCCTCAACGTTAATTGCCATAGTTTTTGGACGGCGAGATGGAAGTGTTTGCGTTGCCAACACATGCTCTACCTCTGATGTTCCAATACCAAATGCAATTGCACCAAAGGCGCCATGTGTTGAGGTATGGGAGTCTCCACAGACGATTGTCATACCTGGTTGCGTAATTCCAAGTTGAGGACCAACGACATGAACTACACCTTGGTCTGCATCTCCTAGTGAGTGGATGCGAATGCCAAACTCTTTCGCGTTATTGCGCAGGGTATCAATCTGCAACTTTGAAACGGGATCGGCAATTGGCTTCAAAATATCTAGCGTTGGAGTGTTGTGATCTTCTGTAGCAATCGTGAGGTCTGGACGGCGAACTTTTCGTCCTGCTAATCGCAAACCATCAAAAGCTTGCGCACTGGTTACTTCGTGGATGAGTTGCAGGTCGATATAGAGAAGGTCAGGTTCTCCCTCTGCAGATCGAACGACATGGTCTTCCCAAATCTTCTGCGCTAACGTCTTACCCATCAGCTCGTGTACTCCTTCGACTTATCCAATTGGCATCTCAATAGGTGGGATGCTAATATCACTCCGTGGATAAGAAGAATAGCGGAGTTGGCGTCTTAGATAAAGCCGTAGCCATTCTGGCCACTTTGGAATCTGGTCCTC
>JACCDW010185393.1_pt1 | contig 11765 bp, 9 predicted proteins | sample 7449781 | NCBI WGS metagenome assembly JACCDW01 (sample SAMN15323449, study PRJNA562643) | freshwater metagenome | isolation source: river surface water | place: USA:Blue River Watershed | collected 2017-08-18
GCCCATGCGATGGGGGTCGGGCTTTCCGGAAGTTCCAGCCCCATCGCCGAGGCCGCCAACCCCAAAACTGCTGTCAGCACAAAGGCGGCCCCCAGTTTCCCGAGATACAGTTTTCCTTTTCTCCCCTCCTCTCCCGTAATCATGGCCCGCAGGCGAGGTCCGTAGATCAGCAAGACCGCCAGCAGGGCGCCCGACTGGATCCCCACCGTGAAAAGCTCCGACCGCTTCAGCCCCATCAGGTGCTCCACCAGCAACAGGTGTCCCGTGGAGGAAATAGGCAGGAACTCCGTCACCCCCTCAATCACCCCCAACAAAATCGTGCCCACCCACTCGTTCATCGCTCGTTCCTAGCTGAACTTTACACCATCTTCCATCTTCAACGGTTTGGGGACATAAATCAGCCGACACAAGGGTTTATCTCCGAAAACTTCCTTAATCTTCATCTTCATCTTAATCCTAATCCCCTCTTTTCCCCTGAATCCCTTAACCCCTTAACCCTAAGTATCTGCTTGCCCCAAAACCTCCAGTCCGTCAGTGTAAAAGCTAGGTCAAGGTTTGATGATACGAGTTAGAGCGAGGAAACAGAATCAGTCCGGTAGGTTCCAACCCACCTTGTGGCCCGTGGTACGGGCGCACGCTCAGCAACGCCGTCCAGCCGGTAGCCATCAAGGAAAATAAAGCATCATGGAAAACAGACTCTATGTGGGGAACCTTCCGTTCTCCGCGACAGACGAGGAACTCAAACAGGTCTTCTCGGCCCACGGAACGGTCACGGAAGTGGCCATCATCTCCGACCGCGTCACTGGCCGCTCCCGCGGCTTCGCATTCGTGACGATGTCCAGCCCAGACGAAGCCAACGCCGCCGTTACCGGCATGCACGGTAAGGATTTCGGCGGTCGCAACCTCACGGTCAACGTGGCCCGTCCGCGCGATGAACGCGGACCCGGCGGCGGAGGCGGGGGTGGCTACGGCGGTGGCGGTGGAGGCGGACGGGGTTACGGTGGCGGCGGTGGCGGTGGCCGCGGCTACGGTGGTGGCGGGGGTGGTTACGGCGGTGGAGGCGGAGGCGGCGGTTACGGCCGTGGCCCGCGCGGTCCCCGTCGCGACGACTACAGCCGCTAAGCTGTCACGTCCCGATTTGAAACGGGGCGGGGGTTTATCCCCCGCCCCGTTTGCTTTGTAGAAGGGGTTGCCGGAGCTTGAGTCGCGAAAGTCAGGATCTTAGAATGAATATTCGTTGGGGGCATAGCTCAGCTGGTAGAGCGTCTCGTTCGCAATGAGAAGGTCAGGGGTTCGACTCCCCTTGCCTCCACGTTCTTGCAGAAAGCGGGATGAGCTAGGTCGAAGCAATCAAGTCGCAGATGAATTCGCGATCTTAAAACCTTCTTCCACTTTCCGACCGCCCACTTCCACCGCATTTACAATGCGCGTCGTGTGTTTTAAAGCTGGTGCTCGTTCTCGAGAAACCCGCGCAGATGCCGGATCCGGGTCGGATGACGCATCTTCCGTAGCGCCTTGGCTTCGATCTGACGGATACGCTCCCGGGTCACCTTAAACTGGCGGCCCACCTCTTCCAGCGTCCGGGAATAGCCGTCCACCAGGCCAAACCGCTGCTCAAGCACAGCCCGCTCGCGATCAGTCAAACTCTCCAGCACATCCTTGATCTTTTCCTTGAGCATCGAGTAGGCGGTCATGTCGGAAGGGTTTTCCGCGCTCTTGTCCTCGATGAAATCGCCAAAGGTCGTGTCGTCGCTATCGCCCACCTGCGCCTGCAGGGAAATCGGTTGTTGGGCCATTTTGAGAACCGCGCGCACCCGCTCCACCGGCATGCCCGTCTCGTCCGCCACTTCCTCGGGGGTGGGCTCACGGCCAAATTCCTGGACCAACTGCTTCTGCACCCGCATCAGCTTGTTGATCGTCTCGATCATGTGGACCGGGATCCGGATCGTCCGCGCCTGATCCGCGATGCTCCGGGTGATGGCCTGCCGGATCCACCAGGTGGCGTAAGTCGAAAACTTGTAGCCGCGGCGGTACTCAAACTTCTCCACCGCCTTCATCAGGCCCATGTTCCCTTCCTGAATCAGGTCGAGGAACGAGAGACCGCGGTTCGTGTACTTCTTGGCGATGGAGATGACCAACCGCAGGTTGGCCTCGACCATCTCGGTCTTGGCGCGCATCGCCTTGCGAACCCATTCCCGCAGGTCACGGTAATGGGCAAAAAACTCCTCCCGGGTCAGGCGGGTGTTGTGTTCGATCTCCTCGATCTCCTCCTTGAGGGTCTTTTTGCGGACATCACTCGACCGGCTGCGGGACTTTGCCTTGTGCAGGGACTCCATCTCGGAGGTCTTATCCTGGAGTTGCCGGTGGACGTTTTCACAGACCACGATGAACTCCTCCAACACCTTCTGCTTAAAGAAAAACTTCACAAACAGCTTTTCCATCGCCTCCTGCAGCTTCTTGAGCTCATTCCCCGCGCGTTGCCGGGCGATGCCGGAGCGGGCTTCCATCAGGCGGGCATAGGATTTGTGGGCTTTATCCTGCGTCTGGTGCAACTGGCGGACGAGCCCCTTGAGAGCGGCCATGTACTTTTCCCGACCTTCGATCTTCTTGTCTTGGATGACCCGGTCAAAACGTTCGCGAGAGTTGAGCAACTTCTCACCGAGGGAGACATATTCCCGGGCGATGAAACCAAATTTATGGAGATGCTGAACCGCGCCGATTTCCGACTCCTCGATCCGCTTGGAAATCTCCACCTCCTGTTCCCGGGTGAGCAGCGGCACCTGCCCCATCTGGCGCAGATACATCCGGACGGGATCATCGAGAATATCCAGTTTCTCGGCCTTTTCTTCGACCACCGGCTCCCCGGTCTCTTCATCCCGCGCGGGTTTTTTATAACGGTCGACTTCGCTGGCTTCGATGACATCGATCTCAAAATTCCGCAGAAAAATGAGAACGCTCTCCACCTGTTCGGCCTGATTGACCGTCTCCGGCAAGGCCTCGTGCAAATCGTCAAACGTTAGGTACCCCTGCTCCCGGGCCAGTTTGATCAGCTCCCGTAGCTTTTCCTGCTTTTCCGGGCTCTGGGCTAGGCCGACCATACCGTTAGCGGCGGGATCGGGAGCACCATTGATCGCTTCTTTGGCCTCCTGCTCCACCGCCATCAAATCGGCCTCCGAAGGCTCATCTCCTGGCCCCATCTCGGGCGCGGGAGCCGCCGGAATTTTCGCCCGACTGGAAGAGAGCTTAGGGGCCTTGGGAGCTTTGCTTTTGGCGACTTTTTTCACCCGGAAAAACACTCCAAATCAACGAATAATGGAGGAAACATAAACGTTAAGGATTAGCTTTTGCGACTCCCTGTGTCAAACGCGCCCTTTTCTTAAGTAGTTCCCCTTGCTGGCGAAGCACTTCCGCCACATGGGGATCCCCCTGATTCAGGGAGCGGAGCCTTGCCGTGAGGGTCTCGGCTTCCCGGCGCAAAAAGTCCCCCTCCAGCCTCCAAGCCAGCCTCTCTAAAGCCCCATCCCAATCGTTTTCCGGGTGCTTTTCCCAAACCCCAGCCTCCAGCCCGGTGACAAAATCCTGCTCGGGTCCGGCGAGGTAAGGCAACAAATCGGCGAGCCCAGTCCAGGCGTCGTCGCGGTAAAGGTCGCGGATTTTTAGATAGAGACCCTCTCCTGCCAGATGGTTCAACCAGATCTCGTCCACCCGCCGTTCCACTTCCGGCAAACGGGCCGGAGCCCCCAGCACGAGCAGAAGCAACTCCCGGACCACGGGATGAATTTCCAAAGGTTGGCCGATGGAGGTGATTGTCGTCTTCGCTTCGGCCGCCGGTCGATCCCCGCGGAGCTGAACCTGTTTCCGGGTCTTGTCGACCTCCGCCGAGACCAGGCTCTCGCCCAGACCGAGCTTGGTCGCCGCCTTGGTTACCAAGGCGGAGCGGCTGACCGCATTGTCCACTTTGCCCAGAAGCGAGGCAACGGCTTCCACGACTTTCCTTTTACCCGAGGGGCTGTCCCCCTCCTGTTTCACCTGCCAGTCCACAAAGAAATCAAGGAAATCGACCGCCTCATCCAGCTTCGCCCGGAAGGCATCTGGACCGCCCTTGCGGATCAACGAATCAGGATCGTCGCCACGCGGCAACCGCACCACCTTCACCCCCAGCTCCGCCTTGGCCAATCCACCCCATCCTTGTCCTTCCTCCACCAAGACGCCCCCGAGCCGGCCCGCGGCCCGGTCTCCGGCGGCATCGGCATCCAGACAGATCACGATCTCTTTGGCGAAACGTCCGATCAGCTTGGCGTGGTCCTCAGTGAAACCGGTGCCTAATGGCGCGACGGTCTCGGTGAAGCCGGCGGCCTGCGCCCGCAGAACATCGAGCTGGCCCTCACAGACGATAGCCCGACCGCTCTCGGCCATGGCACGCCGTGCCCGCTCAAACCCGAAGAGCACCTTGCCCTTTTTGAAAATCAACGTCTCGGGAGAGTTCACGTATTTCGGCTCATCCGGCGAGGCACCGGCCAGAACCCGTCCGCTGAAGGCAATGACGCGGCCGCCCTCGTCGTGGATGGCAAACATAAGCCGGTTCCGGAAACGATCGTACACGCGCCCGGTTTGAGCCTTGAGCGCCACGCCCGCGGCAATCATCTCCTCCTCACTAAATCCGTTTTTCTTTCCCCAATCCAAGGTGGCCGTCCAGGCCGCGGGCGCGTACCCCAGTCCAAACCGGGGAATCCACTCATGCGGAATTTCCCGCTCCTGAAGATAAGCGCGGGCTGCCTCGGCCGAAGGATCGTGTAGGAGCAGGTCTCGCCAATGAATGGCCAGGGAGGCATGGATCTGGCGCAAACGCTCGCGTTCCGCCCCGCCACCCCCAGAGCCTCCGCCCCCAGCCCCCTTCTCCTCCTCCACGGGAACCCCCGACCGTTCCGCCAGACGGCGGACGGCGGCGGGAAAGTCGAGCCCCTCCATCATCATAATGAACCGAAAGACGTCGCCCCCAGTCCCCGAACTGAAGCATTTGAAGAACTGCTTGTCAGGGTGGACGTAGAAGGAGGGAGTCTTCTCCTTCTTAAAGGGGCTCAGGCCGCGGAAATTGACCCCCACCCGGCGGAGTTGGACATAGGAGCCAGCCACTTCGACAAGGTCACTGGCCCGTCGAACCCTTTCGATGGTGTCGGCGGAGAATCCCATCCCTCTGTTTTCCAACCCCTTGCCGGGGTGACAACCCGTTTCCCTTCAGTTGCCCACCAAGCCCCTTTCCCCCATCTTAATAACTTCGTGAACTCAACCGCCTGCCACCTCCCGCCTGCCGCCTCCTGCCTGCCCCGTTTCCTATCCATCATTTCTTATCTGTTCATTCTCCATTCATCTTTGTTCGCCCAAGACCCCAGCTCCAAGTCCCGTGTCGCCTACTTGGAAAACCCCAATCTCCTCAATAACTACGACCCCAAGCCCGATGCGGTAAAAACTGCGGTCGCCTCTCTCTTGACCACCCTCACCGGAAAAGACAAACCGGCCGAGGCTTGGAAAGAACTGGGCATCGTCCCGGAGGACACTGTGGCCGTGAAAATTGCCGCTTTGGGAGATGCCCGCACCAGCACGAGCAAGGAAGTGGTGGATGCCGTCACGGGTAGCCTGATCGATGCCGGGGTGAAGCCGGATCAGATCATCGTTTGGGACAAAACGGAAAGGGAACTTTCACGTTCCGGTTTTCCCGTCAGCACCGATCGGGGAAAGATCCAGACCCGGGCGGTGATCGCCGGCCCTACCTCGGACATTCCGGGCTTGGGCTGGGACCCCGATACGGCCCCTTACTTTAATCCCACCATGGGAGAGCTGATTTACGGCGATCTCAAGTTCCAGGCTGCGCTCATGGACGGCCTGCCCGCGTCCAAGCCGGGAGGCAGTGCTGACCGCACTCCGTACTGGTCCTATTTTACCAAACTGGTGACCCGGAAGGATGTGAAAGTCGTGAATCTGGGCACAATGACCAGCGACACCTCTCTAGGCATTTACGGGTGCTGCGCCTCCCTGGCGCTGGGCAGCATCGACAACACGCGCCGATTGATGAAGCCGAATGCGGACCAGGACACCACCATCGGAGAAATTCTCATCAGTGACCCGTTGAAACCCAAAACCGTTCTGCATATTTCCGACGGTCTCGTCATTAAATACGCCGGCAACCGAACCTTCGATGCCAACTTTGCCTCCACCCCAGGGATCCTGCTCGCGTCGACGGATCCCGTCGCCCTCGACGCCATGGCCATCGACCGGTTTGAAAAGCTTCGCCTCAATCCCGGCCCGGGAGTTCCGCCGATTCCCAAGATCGGCAACGTTCCCCATTTGGCCGGAGCCGCCCTCGTCGGAGCCGGCAACGCGGATCCGGGAAAAATTGAAATTCTAAATGTAAAGTAAGCGGGTGGTTCGGGTTTGAAGCCTGTCCGCTATCTCAGCACCACGCCGCGCTCGGAGGTTTTGAGAAACTCAAGCAGCTCCGCCACCTCTGCGGTTTTCGGTCCCTTGTCGGATAAATATTCGCGGGCTTGGGAGACGTTGTATTTGGGATTCAACAGCACCTTCAGGGCCTCTTTCAACCCCCGGATGGCCTCCTCAGAAAATCCTTTTCGCTGCAGGCCCGTTAGATTCACCGCTCGCACCATCGCCGGATTGCCGTCCGCGATCATGTAGGGCGGAACGTCCTGCACCACCTTGGTGCAGCCCCCGAGCATGGCATGCCGGCCGATCCGGCAAAACTGATGCACCGCCGAGAGGCCCCCGATCACCGCAAAATCTCCCACGGTCACATGACCCGCCAGCGTGCCATTGTTGGAAAAGATACAATCGCTTCCAACGATGCAGTTGTGGGCCACATGGGCATAGGCCAGGAAATGATTCCGGCTGCCTAGGATGGTCTTCTCGCCGGGCGAGGTCCCACGGTTCACCGTGACGAACTCCCGAAAATTATTTTCATCGCCCACCTCCAGATAGGTGGGCTCACCTTTGTATTTAAGGTCCTGCGTTCTCCCCCCGATCGAGCAAAAGGGATGAAAGGTGTTCTTTTTTCCGAACCGACTCGGACCCTCGAGATTCACATGGTGCTGGAGCACACATCCCTCGCCCAGTTCAACTCCCGCTCCGACCACGCAGTAAGGCCCCACCTCCACCGAGGCCGGGACCTTGGCCTCGGGATGCACCACGGCCGTAAGATGAACCGCCATACCAGTTTCTTTAGCGATCGATGACCGCGAACATCAGTTCCGCTTCCGAGACCACTTCCCCGTTGACCAGACACTGTCCGGAGGCCTTGCCGATTTTGCCCCGGGATTTGGTCAGCTCGACCTGGATCATCAAGGTGTCACCCGGAACTACCGGCTTGCGGAACTTCGCCTTATCCACACTCATGAAGTAGCCGAGTTTCCCGGCATTTTCCGTGTTGCGTAGGAGGAGGATGCTGGAAACCTGCGCCATCGCCTCGATTTGCAGAACCCCAGGCATGATCGGGTGACCTGGGAAATGCCCCTGGAAGAAGGGTTCATTGATCGTGACAGTCTTCAGGCCGACGGCCTTGGTATCCCCATCGAACCGCAGCACCCGATCCACCATCAGGAACGGATACCGGTGGGGCAGGATCTTCATCACATCATTTGTGTCAAGTGCCCTCTCCCCCACCGGAATGTTTTCTACCGGCATGAGTGCCGATTGGTAAGCCCGCCACGCTTTCAGCAAAGCCTTGGCAAACTGGAGATTTAGACCATGGCTCGGCTTGGCGGCGAGGATGTGCCCCCGGATCCGTACGGGAAAGAGCGCCAGGTCCCCGATGATGTCGAGGATCTTGTGCCGCACGAACTCGTCCGGATACCGCATCGGCTCCTTGCTCATCACGGATTCTCCCCGGATGACGACCGCGTTCTCCAAGCTCCCTCCCTTGATCAGTCCCTTGTTCAGCAGCGGCTCGACTTCCTCGTAAAAGACAAATGTCCGGGCCCGCCCGATGTCCTGGGCATAATTTTTCTCGTTTACCTCGATCGAGAGAAACTGAGTGTGGTGGACGGTGTGGTTGGCGTTCGTGCAGGAGACCTTAAAACCGTCGTGCGGCAGGGCGGCTAAATAGCCGCCGTCCGGTGCCGTCACCCAAACAGGCTCGCGAATCTCAAAGGTGGCTCGGGGAGCGTCCAGTTCCTTGCGGCCAGCCTTCTGCAGCAGTTCCAAAAACGGTGCGGCGCTACCGTCGCCGATCGGGGGCTCGTTGGCATCCAACTCAATCAGGGCGTTATCGATGTCGAGGCCTCGCAGGGCAGAAAGCAGATGCTCAACCGTGCTGACCTTCACACTGCCCTCGGCCAAGGTGGTCGCCCGCTCCACCTGCTTCACCTTTTCCAGAAAGGCGGGAATGACCGGCTGATCAGCCAGGTCCATCCTGCGGAACTGGTAACCCGTGCCGGCGCCGGCCGGTTTCACGGTAAGCCGGACCTTGGCCCCGCTATGCAGGGAGATCCCAGTCAGGCTGGCTTCATGTTCGACCGTGGTTTCGCGTGCCGTAGCCATTCCGCTTTCTACACATTCCCCACTCCTGAGTCATCCCTCTTATCTTCCCGGTTTGCCCCCTCTGCTAAGCTGGGGTCTTGAGCCAACCACTTCAGGATGAAGGGATTCTGTTCCATCTTCGGCGTCAGGGGGAAACCAGCCTGTTGGCCGTCTGGCTAACCCGCAGCCACGGGGTGGTCCGAACCCTAGCCAAGGGGGCCGCGAAACCCGGCAACCCCATGCGGGGCCATCTGGACCTGTTCCATGAGTGCGAAATTGGCTGGGAACCTTCCCGCCGAACCAGCCTCCACCACCTGCGGGAGGCACGAGTGATCCATCCCCGGTCCGGGCTCCGGCAATCCTACGCCCGAATTCTGGCCGCGACTTATTTTGCGCAGACCATCGAACAGTCTTCCGAGCCTGATGCGAATCTCGAAAATCTCCACGGGCTTCTTCGGCTCGCTTTGGACTGGCTCGAGTCCAAGGAGCCCCACCGAAAACTGGTGGAGAGATTTGAACGGGCGGTGCTGAAACAGTTGGGGGCGGACGATCCACGCCGTTCGGCCCGCTCCCTTCTCGATGACCTATCCCACCGCCGCCCCAAAACTCACGCGGCCTTGCTCAAGCTTCTTCCATAAGTTTGATGCCTCGCTTTTTTCGTGAACGTGAAAGTCTCACGTGAACGAAACACTCTAATTAAAAATTTCGCCCCGTGCCCGTAACAAAACTTAGGCTCCCCCTCGTTCACGTTCACATTCACGTAAACGAAAAACTGAAGTCTGGGGATTCGACTTTCTAGACTGAAACCGGGGTGGCCGGAGCATCCACCCACTTGCCGTGCTCACGGATCAGATCCTTGAGCCGGTCGACGGCCTCAGCCTCGGGGATGTTGAACTTCACCGGAGTCTTGCCGACATAGAGATTGATCTTCCCGGGGGCGCCGCCGACATAACCGAAGTCCGCATCCGCCATCTCTCCCGGACCGTTCACAATGCAGCCCATGACGGCAATCTTCACACCCTTGAGATGCTGGGTCGCCGCCTTGATGCGGGCGGTGGTGCTCTGCAGGTCAAAGAGCGTCCGGCCACAGGAAGGACAGGCCACATAATCGGTCTTAAAGATCCGGCTACCCGCCGCTTGGAGAATATTAAAGCCCAAGCGGAGGCAGGCGCCGGGAGCTGGCTCGCCGCGGACAAGGATCGCATCTCCGATCCCGTCACACAGCAGGGCCCCGAGGTGGACCGCCGCCCGGATGAGGCCGGACAGGCCTCCTTCTGAATCGGCCGGTTTCAGGGTGTCCTTGAGCACAATAGGATGGCGGGCCGGAATCTTGGAGACCAGGAGACGGGTTCCGGAAACGGGATTGATATCCAGGCCGTCCTTCAGGGCCACCAGGACGGGCTCCTTTTTCGCCTCTAACGCCTTCACCTCGGCTTCATTTCGGGGATCCACCTCCGTGATGGGAGTCTTCTCGTGGACCAACTCGGGAGCCAGATCGCCCAACTGGGCCAACCGCGGACGCAGGGCTTCCTCCACCTTGGCCGAGACAAAGACCCGGGGCGGCTCCTCCCCGCCGATCGCCACGCCCTGGACGACTATTTTCTGGCTGGCGCGCTTGTTGAAACTAAAAGGGTCGTAAGCAAGCTTGGTGGTGGCATCAAAACTCCCCTGTTGCCGCTCCTCGAGATATTTTACGAGGGCGCGACCCACGGGAATCTCGTGAACGCTATCCTCCGTTAGACTCACCCGGATAGTGTCTCCCAAACCGTCGAGCAGCAAGGAGCCGATGCCGATGGCGCTCTTGATCCGGCCGTCCTCCCCATCCCCTGCCTCGGTCACGCCGAGATGCAGCGGATAGTTCCAGTCCGGCCCCTGCTTGTCCAACGAGGCGACCAGCAGTCGGTAAGCCTCGATCATCACCTTCGGGTTGGAGGACTTCATCGAGAAAACAAAGTTGTGGAAGTTCAGTTTTCGGGCGATCCGGGCAAACTCGAGGGCACTTTCCACCATCCCGTGGGGGGTATCCCCGTAACGGTTCATGATCCGGTCCGAGAGAGAACCGTGGTTCGTGCCGATCCGCAGGGCGAGCTTGCGCTCCTGCAGAATCTTCACCAGCGGGGTGAAGGTTTCCTCAATCCGGGCCAACTCCTCCCCGTACTGGTCGTCCGTGTACTCGCGCACGGCAAACTTCTTCTTGTCGGCAAAATTACCCGGGTTGATGCGGACCTTGTCGACCCACTGTGCGGCCTCCATCGCCGCATCTGGTTTGAAATGAATGTCCGCCACGATCGGGACATCACAACCGGCAGCGAGAAGCTCCTTCTTGATGTTCTGGAGGTTGGCAGCGTCCTTCACCGTCGGCGCGGTGATCCGGACGACCTGGCAGCCCACTTTGACGAGATCCAACGTCTGCTTCACCGAAGCGGCCGTATCCATCGTGTCGCAGGTGATCATGCTCTGCACGACAATCGGGTTCGGCCCCCCGATACCCACCTTGCCTACCCTCACCTCCCGGGTGGGGCGGCGGGTGTAGCGAAAGGGACTGGCACAGTACCCGGTCATTTTTTCTCCGGGGCCGGGCGAAATATCGGCATTTCCGTCGATTCGGCAGGTTTGTCCATACGACGTTTGATTCTAAGGGAATCGTGGTAAGTGACCAAGAGGAAGAAACCGGCCAGCAGGATCACGAAAGCGGTCTGGATCCGCTCGACCGTTTTGGCCCGCAGTTGGCGTCGGCGCACGGCCTCGATCAAGGAAAAGAGAATATGGCCTCCGTCCAGCACCGGAATCGGCAGAAGGTTAAGCACGGCCAGATTCACGTTCAGGATCACGCTGAAATAAAGCACCAGCCGGGGGTCGGTCTGCAAAAGTGAAACCAGTCTTTCAAAAATTCCCAAAGGTCCGCTGAGATGCTGCAGGCCCACGTTGGAAGCCGGTGCCACCAGAGCCCGTAAAGTGCGGAAAACGAGTCCGGCGGCGGATCCCACTTGCTCTTGCGGCGTAGGGCGTGTGATCCGGATGTCGCTGGGCTTCCAGACCACCCCGATCATCCGGTCCTTTCGGTTCAGGGCCTGCTCCGGTCGCAAGGAGACCAGGCGGACCTCCCCTTGGGCGTTCTCAACCCCAAGGGCAAGCTCCTCTCGACCCGCCTCCATGGCAGCTTTCACCGCCGCTGGATTCCAGATGGCTTGGCCATCCAGAGTGACAAATTTATCTCCTGACTGAATTCCCGCCCGGGCGGC
>JACCDW010041664.1_pt1 | contig 11764 bp, 10 predicted proteins | sample 7449781 | NCBI WGS metagenome assembly JACCDW01 (sample SAMN15323449, study PRJNA562643) | freshwater metagenome | isolation source: river surface water | place: USA:Blue River Watershed | collected 2017-08-18
AATAAACACTTGAAGTAAAATAAATAAACACTTGAAGTAAAATAAATAAACACTTGAAGTAAAATAAATAAACACTTGAAGTAAAATAAATAAACACTTGAAGTAAAATAAATAAACACTTGAAGTAAAAAATTTACGACCTTCCTTTCTGTTTCAGTGACGTTAGAAAATTAAATAAAATTTTAAATTTATTTTTAAAATCATTGTTAAATCATTGTTTATTATTTTCTCTCAAATTTACAATGTTTAAAAGTTATTTACATAATTTGATATGAAGTCCTGCTATTCCTTTGATATTAAATTTGGCAGAACCAATGTCATTCTCCTCCCTCTTAATCCGTCTAATCCTATTAGGTGTATCCTTTCGATATTGTTGCATCTTTGAGAAATCGATAACATAGTTGTATCCAGCAATGTTGATTATAATTTTATCCTTTCCCATTGTAAAGGCCTCTTCAATTTCTTTGCTCGAATTTTTATCAAATGCCCACCATTCGCCTATACCTCTTGATTCGTAAAACCAAATAAATTTATCCGTCTGATTTACAACAACTTCATGACTCTCTTCAATTTTTTTCAAGGAGAATTGTTGTCTACACATGGCACATCGTTTTAAATTTAAAGGATATCCAACCCCCTTCACACAAAGATAACAGAATTGGTGACTAAAAAGAGAAAAGAGTGAAAGATTTATTTTTAGAAATTTAAATTAATTTAAATTTTTCTTACCCACAAGACAACTTTATCGGATAAAGTAAAGGTTCAAGACATATAGCACACTCCATGCTGCTAATAAAATGAGCTGCGACTGATCTGTAATGAAATACTTTTTCAACTGGCGAGTTTTTGAATTTCATTTCTATCATTGTAAAAACAAACACACGTCACCTATAAAAATAATCACGATCGATATCACACGTCACTTGGTAACAATAACAATGAAAATTTCTTATGATGAAATTTTTTAATATAAAAGGGAGACTTTTTCAGACAACTGACATTCAAATCTCACGAGTTAAAAGAAAAACTTAAAAAGTTAAAAGAAAAAAGTGAAATAAAATCAAGATGGTTAATTCAGCATTTCTTGTAACATCGGAGCTCATCCCGAAAGCCACCCCATATAAAGGACCAATTACTGACGATATGGTGTTCATCGCATACATATCCCAATCGATTTGCGGCATCCCGGTTTTTAACAAAGAGGGTTGCATTGATTTTATAACTGGAAAATTTAAAGATTTACCAGACCAATCTAATCTTTACGTGTTCATAATCTTTGAAAAGGATTATTATGCGAAAGATTGTTTAGATGATTTGGGTTATATTCAAAGGCCCTATCTTAACTTTAACCTAAAAAGTTTTAGTGGAAAGACACCAACCGCATTAATGGAAGAAATTATGATGAAGCCTATTTACAAACCCATTATAAAGATGGTGGTCACAAGCCCATATCAACATCAATTTGGATGTTATGGATACATGTCTCATGCATCTGTTATGAATAGATTTCAACAAAATGTGGATAACGATGATCTTGTGGAAACTTTTTCTTCATTAAAAGTGAACGATGTTTCCCCAGAACTATTCATTATGGAGGATTATCTCATTATGTTGGCTCTAATAATTGGTGGTGACGACTATCTCCATAAATATATTGAGTTTGTGGAATTAAAGTGGGTCGAGGAATTGGGTGAGATTTGTCAATATTGGAATTATCTTACTCGAGAGAATCAAATTAAACTTAATAACATTAAATTGCCTCGATTGATGTATCAAATCCCTGATGATCCCCAATTTTTATATCCGAATCGCTTAATGTATCAGCGTAAAAATGAAAGGTCTAATGTACCTCGCTTAATGCAACCTAATAATCAACCTCGCTTAATGTATAAATTGCCTAAAGAAAATCATCGCGTAATGTATCAACCTCGCTAAATTAAAAATCAGTATTATCATATCAAATTATTATCAAATTATTATCAAATTATTATCTATCAATTTATCAAATTAAATTTAAAATCAGATATCAACCTATCATGTATCAATAATCAACTTTATCATATCAAATTATGTATCAAATTATGTAAATCATATGTATCACAACAATTATTCAATAAAAATTCAAAAAAAAATTAAAAAAATTAAGAAAAAGTTTTTTTTAAACATCGTAAACGTCGAACACTTAGTGACTGAATCTTTGATAAGCCGTCACTCAAATAAAAAACAGTGATTAAAAATGTCTCATCGTGACAAGGCACGTTCATATTCGAGCTCAGATTCCAGTGGAGAAAGTGCTAAATTTTTCAGAGATGAAAGTAAAGAGGCCATTAGAGCAGCAGAAGTTGAATTAAGAGCAGCAGAAGTTGAATTAAGAGCAGCAGAAGTTGAATTACGAAGAGTCAAAGAAGAGGTTAGACGTCGAGTTAAATTTGAAGTGCAGCGAGGTGAAGCCGAAGTTGGGATTGCTAAAAAACAAGCCGTACAAATGAAGCGTAGAGTAGATCGAAGGAAGCGTAGAGTCAAATCCTTACTACATGATGCTAAACGAAAAAGATTTGATGAACGTAGTGTATTGGCAAATGAAAATATTTTTAAAATTTTTTCAGAAACTGAAAAATAAAATTCATTTGAGATTTTTTTTAAAATTTTTATTTTTAATTATTTGATTAACATTTTATTAATTTTAATTATCTGATGATATTTTAATTTATTTTAGGAGATAAAATCATATACAAATTATTTTAATTAGAAACATCCATGTTTGATTGCAATGAGTCAACATTTACAATTTTACCTTCAGTTCGACACATGGGACATATATTTGGTATGTATGGATTGGTGCTACACTCATAGCAACAAAGAATGTGATTACAGTTATCATAGCCAAACTGAGGGACTTCATCTAAACAAAAGATACATTCTTTCTCTATAAATTTACGAACACGCTTCACAATAACTTCCTCAACAGTTCCCACAAAATATGCACATAGAGATATTGGATGTGTCCAAGAAAAATTGATGGGCTCCTTATTAACGTTTCCCATCTCCAATTGCTTCTTATCCCGAATGAGCTCACTATCAACTTTTGCCTTTCTAATAGGCAATCTCCTTTCAGCAATCCCCTGGGAGGAAACACTATATGCAAATGCTTGTGGTTTTGAAGCAAAACTTCGCAAAACGTTTGATTGTTGATCAATTTCATCTTTTGTATCTTGTGCTTCATTAAATGCTGGTTTTGAAAATGATGCAAATCGCAAAACTTTTGATTGTTGATCAATTTCATCTTTTGTATCTTGTGCTTCATTAAATGCTGGTTTTGAAAATCTGATTTCATTGTTTAGATCTACTTGATCGGTACAAGATTTTGTTGAAAAATATGTTGATACACCAAACTTATAGTCCTTACTAAAGATTGATTTTGTGGGATGGTAAGGGAAACTTCGACCTCCTTGCTTTATAGGTGTAGTAAAATTCTTTGAAGAATGGCCCTGATTTGTTTGTCCTCTTGTATATTCATATTTATTCATATAAGTTAACTGGAATTTTATTGCTGCGCGCAGTACAGAATTTCCATTTGCATCACAAACACGTGGACGTGTTAACATAAAGCGCGTATCTTTTAATCCATCAATAATACCAGAACCATGTTCCAATCCAACATGTTTAACAACATTATCAATGTCAATGCTAAGCAGCATGGCCCGATGTTGACGAGAATACACTTCAATTGTATAAAAACATTTATCCAATTGGTCCGCTGTAACCACAAGCTCCTCATTATCCAATGAGGAATATAATGGAAGAGTAAGCTCTTTATCTTCATAAACGACAATCCTATACTTGATGTCTGGATATTCTTTATGAGAAACCCATAATGGATCCCAATCTATAACATTACGCATTCCATCATGTTGTTTACGTGCCTCAGCATGTTTAGTTATATCAGACGCTGTAATGGTGTCCCGCTTCATATAATTAACAATTTTGGTCGCTTCACCAGCTTGAAATGTAGATACATTTTGTACAATGTTGATTAGTTTATGGCGAAATGGTGAAAGTGGTATTTTCATCAATTGATTCAAACATTTAAAGCGACGATCATCTTTGATCTGCACCATCACTTGTAATTGTGATAGGAGAAAATTATAAGCCTCCGGATCCAAGCTCCTTGGCAAATTCAATGAAATTGGTACCCCACATGGTAAAATTCTTTGCGTTGAAAATAGAAATGGTGAATTAATATCCTCAATATTGTAACAATCAAGCTCCATATTAATCTTTTGTTTAACCACGTCATATATTTTTTTAAAATCCTTATCCAACTCTTTGTAATTAAAGAAAATGGGTTGAGATGCCGAAAATTGACATAACACCATCAATTCGTCAAGGGCCGCCCCGTCACCAACAGCGATAAAGATGAAATGCATTTGTTTCAACACCTTTTTTCCTTGGATAGCCCTTGTCCATGCATTGATAAATGGACTATCAAATTTACCATCAGATATAATTATGGTGATTGGTGGACGAGGTGGATTATTTGAAGCTTCCTCTTCTAAATTATATTTAAGAAATCCTTCAATCCATGTAGGTGGTGTACTTCCATAAAAATCAAATTCTACATGTTTCCCAGGCTCGAGAAAATCGATTCCAAGTTTAGTTTGAATGTAAAAAAACGTACGTGGAAAGGCCACGAGTTCTTTTAATAGGTTATAGATGTCCTCCTGCTCACAATTTACCGACATGGATCCCGAGCAATCCAAAACGATATTGATTTTTGTATTCATTTTAAATTTTTTGTTTTACACAACGCGCGAACGAATTCAACTGATAAATAAAACTGATGCATTTCGAGTTCAAGTTATTTTATTTTATTCTATTTTTTTCAAGTGATTTCACAATGGGAGGAGATATCAACAAGGCACGCGCAAACAAAATAATCAGCATTACTCCATATGATGAAATATTCTACGTGACGTGTTTGATCGTGTATGTTTATTCGAAGAATCTAAAAATAAATTGACACATTCAATTTTTATTCTTTTTTATTCTTTTTTATTCTTTTTTATTCTTTTTTATTCTTTTTTACAAACTTTTTACAAACTTCAATTCCTTCTACCAATTTACGCTTTTTAATAGATTTCTCCCGTGTTTTATTTACTCTTTTTGAAATTTTGGGACCTTTCAACTTTAAATCATTTGTAAAGGCATTAAATTTTTCATTAAATGTATCTAGTGAATTTTTATATAGTGAAATAAAACTTTCTAGAGTATTTGCATCTTTAGCTTCTTTATCTTGACGAATGGAATAAACTCTTGGAAATCTCAATGATATTCCATTTTCACTTTCAGGGTCAATTTTAGCTGAATGTACTATGGATGTGCTAAACTCATTTGATCCAATCTCTAAAACTGGCATTTGCCATGGGTCCTTGGCAATAAACTTTGGTAATAGTGGCTTTGAAATTTTAGCCCAGTTAACCTCACCCTCTAACTTTTCAACTTTATCAGCAAGTATTTTATTTAAAAATGTAATTTGATCAGCTGATAATCCACTTTGAACCTTTGTTACAGTTTTCCACAATTTTTCCCTCACATCCCAACAACCCATTAGAAATTTACTATACAAAGAAGCCAACTTTCCATTTCCATAGCTACAGCCCAAGATAACCAAATCAATTGAATCGGCAAGTTTACCTTCTCCTATGTAATCCCTTTTAATTTTATACCACTTTCTTTTACCTGGTTCATATTTGGAAAGTGGAGGCTTTAACATCAATCCCTCCATTTCTTTTTGAAAAATGCTTTGAGCAATGTTTAAAAATTTCAAATGTGAATCATCACCTACATTATACTTAAAATGTGGTGAAAGTCTAATTCTTGGAGAATTGGTCATAATTCCCTTAGAAAAAAGATCTTCCGATTGAATATTAAAATTTTCTAAATCTCCAATACAAACATCACCTAGCTTACTTTTACGATAATCAAGGTCGTAATCACAAATCAACTCTCCATCCCATTTCATGCAATCAAATATAAAAATGATTGAAGACCCCAAACATTCCTTTGATTTATTTTTTCCCAATGTGCCAAATGGCAAAATTTCACCTGCTTCATTAATCATTAAGATTTCAGAATCAAGTATAAAATTGTCAACTTTAAAAACTTTATCCAACTCTTCAGACATTCCCAATACTTTATGATCAGAAACAGGCTTCAAGGTCCTACTATAAAATGAATATTTACCATTAACTTTATGAATCTGCACTCTTTCTCCATCATATTTAATTTCCACATTTAAAGATTTGTTTTTATTATAAATCTTTTCAAAATTTTTAATGGCTTCAGCTAACATTGGAGAAATTACCGTACTTGTGGTTTGATCTAATTGAATTGTTAGTGTATTTACAAATTCTTTAATAATTGGAGATTTAAATTGAGCATTTGACTTCAACTTCATAATGGTAGTACTCAAATCGTTACAAGTTTGGTAAATTTGATTTGCACAAGGACCCAAAGCATGCAATACATGTGAAGTTCCACATCCATTTTTTAAATCTTTTAGCATCAATCTGATGAATGTAATTGATGAATCTGTGCATGTTACCCTCTCATAAAAATGATTTATTAAATCAATTTTTAATTGATTCTTGTTTTTAAGGGTTAAATTAGTTAAAAACTCATCGATATCAAGCAATGTCACCACTTCTTCATGCTTATCAAAATCCTTGTGGAAAAAACTTAATTCTCTCGTAATTAATTCTGAGGCATCACCGTTTAATCCCATTTTTTCAATTAAATTTTCAGCATTTAAATTGAAAATTTTAGAAAAGAAATTTAATAATTGTACATTTTCTACATTATAAACTCTAGAGTCAGATTTTGTAATCAAGAGTTTTAACGCAATATTAAAAATCTTCCAACTTTCTTCCTTTAGCTCCTCTGGTCGTCTCATTAAATATTCCGCCAACTCACTTAAATATTTTTCTACCAACAAAGTCTTGTTAATATAACTACCTTCCTTTGAAAGATTTACAATTAAATTTGAAAATTTAGAAAACTCCATTGTTGTCAAATTTGATTTTAATTTGAGTTTAATATTAATATTTGCATCCCTTTTTGTCAATTTCTTAATAAAAAATGAAAAGATGAGTGATGAAAAGATGAGTGATAAAAATTGGAAAATGATGAAATGATAAATGATGAAATACAAAATTAAATATTTTGTATTGATTTGAGTGTGAATAAACAGTGAATTTGAACAGTGGAATAAACAGTGAATTTGAACAGAAACAAGTTAATCAACTAAAGATGCCACAATCCGCCGTCCTTATTCCATCTGAAGTCATCGCTGAAGCGGATGCATATGAAGGTATAATTACTCAAGATATGGTCTTCATTGCATATATACCAATGTTTATCAACAATTCACCTATTTATAATGATGATTATAAATATTATGTAATTGGGAAATTTAGAGATTTACCAATAAGAATCATAGATGATTTTTATAAATTTATAATATTTAAAACTATCGAGGAATGTGAACTTTGTTTGGGCGAATTGGGTTATTCTATAACTCCATATTTTGAAAATTACAAAATCTTTTTTTCAAACGGTGACACGCCAATGAAATTAATTGAAAAGGTTAAAAATTCTAAATATGAACCAATTTTAAAATTAACTCTAAGAGGAGGAGAGAGATGGTTATTTGGTTATGAACACTTCATTCAACCGTCTTCTTTTATGAAGAAATATGATCAAAATCAAACTGTTGAAGGATATGAGTCTGAAAATGAAAATTGCTATTCATCGGATTTCGAGTATGAGTATCCATCGGTAGTAACATATGAAACCCCACGAGTACAGGAGGATGGGTATTCATCAGATGAATATTTATCAGAAGATGAGGATGATGAGGATAAAGCAGATGATAAAGCAGATCCAAAATATAACAGACAAGATTTCATTAATATGATTGGTTTAAAAAGTATAGGAATAAATCTGTTTGATGAACACATTGATAAAATGAAGATGAAGTGGATTCTAAAAATGGCCAAGGGTATCTCACACGTTCCAATAAATATTTGGGAATTACTCGCTGATAGAGGATTGTTTTCCATCTTCAAGCAGGAGAGATATAAAATAAAATTCCCATCTGGTAAAACTATAAAATTAAAATGTGCAAAAACTATCTACCATCAACATTTTCATCAAAAATAAATGAAAAAGATAAAATTTTTTTTGAATTTTTATTTATTTGATTTTGATTATTTGATTAGATTCCTGCTTTAATTTACAATGTTTGAGTTAAAATTATTTTATTTGATTATTAATTAAGTTGTAAGTAACATTTGCCAAATGTTTTTTAATTTTGTCCTGAAGATATCTTTCTTCTACTACAGCAAAGGTATCTCCTTCTTGAATTTCAACGCCTGGGCAGAATAAGTTTCTATATTCCTCCAATTCATCTTTAGTCGGCTTCGTAAAGTGTAGAACTTGTGATCGTCCTGGTCTAATCATGGTGTCATATTTTTCCAAAATGTATTTTAAATTATTTACATTAAAGATAACAATATTTTGTCTTGATTTTCCGATTCCATCGAGTAAATCGAGGAGATCCGAAACATTGTAGTCATTCGAATTTTTATCAAAATCGTCAAAAAATAATATGTCTCGTGGTGGAAGTTGCTTTAAATTGCCCACTGGGGATATGTGAACAGATTTATTTAAACGTTTTGCCAAATTCCTTACAAATGTCGTTTTTCCAACTCCTGGTTCTCCAACAAGCACAAAAGAAATTGTACAATCCTTAAATTTTAAACATTCTTCAATTAAAAGCATTTTTTCATTCCAATTTTTAAGTGGAATTTCTTTACAAGTGTTACTATGAAGTTTCTCAGACGTACCATTATGAAAAATCATAGGGACATCATTATCAATTAAATACTTTTCCAAATCATATTTAACTTTACGGACACGTTGTCTAAAATATCCAGAAATATATATGAAACTACCATAGTTGTTAATTTCTACAAAACTCTTTTTACATTCACCAATTGCATTTTGTACTAATGCATTTTTCAGTTTATAGTTTTGTAGATCAACCATCTCTGTATTATGAAACTTTTTGAAAACTTTTAGTTTATACATTTTGAATGTTACCCGAATATGTCTAAAAATACATGATAATATATAATTTCCATCAAAAATTTGATTCATCACTAAACGCTCCACAATTTTTATGACTCTTAAAAATATTGTCCCTCTTCCTTCTAATTTTTCATTTCTTTTTAAACTTGAATTCAACTTATTTTCTAAAGCTCCTAAAAATTTTAGAAAAATAGATTTAAATATAGATTTAAATAAATCCTTTTTGGAAGAATTAAGCAATTCTTTAATGAGACTTGACACCTCCATGTCTTTTGTCAAAGCGAAAATGTTTGAAAGCGAAATGATAATTTATAAATGTTCAGAAACAGTGAGCAGCGAAGAAATAAATAGCAAAATTGAAAACACTTGAAAATTGAAAACACTTGAAAATTGAAAACACTTGAAAATTGAAAACACTTGAAAATTGAAAACAGTAAACTAAAAACACTTGGTTGTGCATGATAAGAATGTGCACTTATTGCAAGTATTTTAAGGCGGAGCTTCATTTTTAATTTGTGAAATCATGTGAACTCATTTAGCGAGGCACAGTGTAGTGATACAGTTGCAGTGAAACATCCAAAACGAACAGCCAAAAAATAAAGATGGAATTTGAAGATAAGAAAATACCAGAAGAAGTCTTAAGATACATCTTAAAATTCTTTATCCCCAAAAAAAATTATCCATGCATTGCACAAGTAAACAAGTTTTTTTATCGTTTGGTTTGTGATTTGGATACCTCTATCATGAAACTCAATGGAGAATTGGTATTTATTTAAAATTTAAAATTTTGTGTTTTAAACAAAACTTCCCTTTTAGATGTATGATCTAACGGTTATAGAATCAATTAAACAATCTTCACGAAAGTTCAAGGTTATGGAGGTCCAATGTAGTCTTGGACAATTTGGAATGCTTAGTGAAATTTCGGAAATTCATGGGGAAAATTTAAAGGAATTAATTATTGATGGAACCAATCCACAAGGGGTATTTTCAATCGACTACTCTAGGGTTAGAATACGCGATGTAATTACACAATTTAACAATTTTCCCAATTTAAAAAAACTAAAATTAAAATTAAAAAAATTGGATGTTAAACCTTGGTCAAAGGCGACTCATTTGAAATTAAGATTGGAAGAACTTTCATTGGAGTTTTATGAAAGTGGTGATGGAGTTGATAAATTTCTTAGTCTTTTTTATCCAAATACAATTCGGAAATTTTCCATTAATTGCTATGAAAATCTTGAAAACTTTTTTAGCCAACAGAAAAACATCAAGGAATTAAAAATTAGCAATGAGTATAATAATTTAAACCTTTTTAAAAATATTCAATTGGAAAAGGTTACTTTCTATTTTAATGATAAAATGACGGATTTTATTAATTGCAACTTTATTAAAGGATTTATTCAACAACAACCTTTTCTAAAAGATATTCAATATAAATTACTTAGTAGATTTAATACACCTATTAAATTTAGGGGTGATATGCAAGGTTATTTTGATGCCTTATCCCAAATGGAACATTTAGAAAGTTTGGATGTGTGGATACCACGGACATATATAAATTTGTTAGATAAATTAACACAAAGTAAAAGTTTAAAGACTCTTAAATTCTTTAATTTGGATTTATCAGAGGAACCTTATTTACAGGTGATGGGTCATTTTGATTTTAGAAATGTTGAATGTATTGAAATTGACTTTGGCCATTTAGATGTAATTGCATTGAATAACATGCATTATAACTGGAGCAATCTTAAACATTTATCAATTGAAACTCCAGAGCTAACGGTAACACTAAATTTACTTTTAAATAAACTTAAAAATTTACAATCATTGAGAATTACACGCATTAAGTGTCATGATAATATAAATTTACACTATTATCAATCATATAACATGATTACATTTTATTATGATGGAAATTTTTATCCAAACCTAACTAAACTTGAAATTCATACCAATTTTCATGTTACTAGTGAACTATTGGCAGCCTTACCCAATTTAGAATATTTACATGTTAATACTTATAGAGGTGGAGATACAATCTATTCAATAAAAATACTTCAGGCGATTTCTGAAATGCGGAAACTAAAAAGTCTCAAAATGCAATTTTCTATTAAAAATGAAATAATCATTACTGAAGAATTTGATATTATTAAAAGTATTTATTATAAACTCGATAAATTAGAATTGTCATTGAAAAGTGCAGTGGATATAGAATTCAATTTCAACCTAGCTATTGGATTGTATTCATTTATGAATGTTAGTTTGAGACAATCTCATGGAAAATTAGTTCTATTCTTAACTAATTAGTAATTGTAATCAAATATTGTAATCAAATATTGTAATCAAATATTGTAATCAAATATTGTAATCAAATAAATGGAAAATTCTAGAAAAATGACGTCACATTTAATTTCATCATTTTCTATTTCAGTGACGTCATCATTTCATCATTTCATCATTTAATTTCATTGAATTTTATGACGAAATGAAAATCCTTTAAATTAAACACAAAAATTAGGAGGTTGGGTGGGGATGGTGGACCTTCGAAGAGATAACATCGAGAAGACGAAAGGGAAAAGAGTGAAGACGAAAGGGAAAAGAGTGAAGACGAAAG
>JACCDW011225954.1_pt1 | contig 11763 bp, 13 predicted proteins | sample 7449781 | NCBI WGS metagenome assembly JACCDW01 (sample SAMN15323449, study PRJNA562643) | freshwater metagenome | isolation source: river surface water | place: USA:Blue River Watershed | collected 2017-08-18
AATCCATAGATGGCTACAATCCTACAACTATTTAAACAACAAAGGAAAACTCTATACGGAAAATCAGATGATATTCGTATTAAGACGAGGGGGTTAATTAATCCACCACGTGGTGCGGCATTATTGTTAGCATCACCTACTCCATTGGGAGACCTTATTGGTGGACAAATAGCAGGTGCAATAGGTGGAACAGCAAATAGACCAGATGATACAATTTTTAAAGATAATTCATTTTTAGCAAAACCAATATCATTATTTAAAAGTCCACAAGCTTTACGAAATGCGGTTCAACCTGATACGGATTATTTTGTAAAAAAATCACCTGCACCGGAATCATTAATTACAAAAATTAATAGAGAAGGTAGTTTGGGTGGTGCACTGGCACAAATAGGATTTAATGCAATTAAAGGTGTAAAAGATAGAAACCCAACAAGAACAAATCCTTATGGTGCAAAATTTCAAACGGATGCTGTTGGTAAGAATCCAATAGTTAAAACAAAAACATTTTCACAAGTTTCAAGAGGTGAAGCACATTATCAACAATATTACAAAGATGTAAATACACATACAGGTAGAACGGAATATTTGGCAGGAGAAGTTAAACCCAGAGTAAATACAAAATCTACAAATTTTGATATAATAAATACAAATATATTAAGAATATTATCAGATAGAGAAAAGGTAGATAATGAAAGATATAAATCATTTCTTTTATTGAATGAAAAATCACAAACACCATTTGTTGCATTTAAAATATATAATAAAGATGAAGTGATATTATTACCGGGAACAATTTCAAGTATTAGTGAAGAAAATTCACCAGAATGGAATTCATTTAAATATGTTGGTTCTCCGTTTAATCTTTATAGATATGGTGGTGTTGAAAGAAGTATTTCTTTTGAATTAAAAATGTATTACACCGATAATAAAGAAAAAACATCAATGAAAAGAAGTTTAAGTAAACTTAGAGAATTGGTGTATCCATCGGATGTCGCTACAATTACATATAATGGAACCGATAAGAAAGATTCACCTATATTATATAATCCAAATCTTGCATATTTAACTATTAATGGTTTATATGAAAATTTATTGGGTGTGGTGGATAGTTTATCAATTTCAATAGAAGATGGAACTTCTTGGGCAACTCATATAGGAGATACTCAAGATGGATATATGGATGGCAGTTCTGAAAAACCATATCCGACTGTAATAAATGTTTCTATTGGTATGAAACTAATAAATCTTCCTGAAATAAAAGATAAAAAATATCAATATCAATTTTAATGGCAAATAGATACCTATATACAAAAAAATTACAAGATAATGATACTAAAAAGTATTATTATGAATCTATAATATATCCAAAAGTAAATCCAACGGATAATGATTTATATATTATATCCGAATCGGGAGATAGATTGGATTTATTGGCACATAAATACTACAATGATGCGTCTATGTGGTGGGTAATTGCAACTGCTAATAATTTAAATGATGCAAATTTTTTTGTAGAACCTGGTATACAATTAAGAATACCATCAAATGTAAATCAGATTTTGAGTGATTTGAAAAAAATAAATAAATAAGTTATGGGATTTCCATTTTTAGCCCCAATGAGTTCTTGGGCAACCGAAGTGATGAAGGATAGAGAAAAAAATCTAATTAAAACATCTGCGTTTAAAAACCCATATGTGATAATTACTTCAGGCGCTTTGGTTATACAAGGTAGTAATATAGCAACTGCGGATGATAAAGCTAGAAGAGAGGAAATTAAAAAATTAGTAAATCCAAAGACAAGACCTTCAACAAATGTTTACAAAGGGTGTATTATATCTAATAATTCAAATATATTAGAATACTCATACTCAACAGCAAAAACAATAGTAGGAGTGGATTTCACAGGAAAACCAATAATGGTAGAAGGTGAAGAAGGTAGAAAAATTTCTACACCAATAATTGAAACATTGGATATTGATACCGATGGTGCAAATAATACTTTAAAAACTGCAAGACTTTCTATAAAATGTTTTTCATTAAAACAATTAGAAATGTTTGAATTGTTTTTTATGAAACCTGGTATGAATGTTTTGGTTGAATTTGGTGATTCTACAATATTAACAAATACATTGAATCCAAAAGATGTAAATAATAGCTCTCCACAAAATAGAAGAAGAAGTATAAATGTTACGAGAAATGGAGTAAAGCAAGAAATAGATGTATTTAAATCAATCGACCAATGTTTGGTAGATAAAAGTGATTATGATACATTTTGCACTAAATTTTCCGAATATTATAGGTCGGATACCGATGCAATTGGAAGATATTTACAAAGAGTAGAACAATCGTTAGGTACTTATGATTTGGTAGCTGGTAAAGTATTGGACTATTCATTTTCAGTAGATGGGGACGGAACATATAGCGTTAGTTTAGAAGTATCGGCGGGAAATCAGGTTAGTCTTGCTATTCCTCATAATAAAAAGAAAGGAACGGGTAATGAAAAAACAGCTGTATTAGATAAAGAATTTCCAGATTATGCTCAAATTAAAGAATTAATCATCGCCGATTTAAATTTGGATGGTAGTGAATTTAAAAAATTTATTGATGCAAGGCCTCCACAAACTGAAAATGGAAAAGATTGGGAAAATGATTTTTTCAATTTTATTAAAATAAATAAAGAACAAAAAGATACCGTCGTTTCCGATAAAGCGTATGTTTCTTTGAGATTTATTTTAGATATATTGATGAATTATTCATTAGTAGGTGGAAATGTAGATACTGATTTTTTTAAATTAGAATTACCAACATATACAAAAGGAACTAAAAAAATAAAAGCAATACCTGTAACATCAAATAAAAATATTATATCAAGTAGTGATGAGGTTATATTTCCAAATGGAAGATTACCAAAACCTGTTGCACCACCAAATCCAGATAAAAAGAAACCATTACCACCTGAAGAAAATTATGTTAGATTTGATTTAAAGGACCCAAAAGATGGTAAAATTAATGGATATGATTTTCATACAACTGAAAAATTTGAATATTTTATTAAATCAAATGATGGAAAAATAATAGGTAGTAGTATACAAATAGAACCATTGTTGGAATCGGATATTATCGGAGATGCATTAAATATTTTTGTAAAATATGAAAGTGTTGTAAAAGCTTGGAATTCAACTTATACAAGAATTGATTTTTTAGATAAAATATTGGCAATAGTAAATGATAATAGTTATGGTTTATTTAAATTGGTATATGGTTTACAAAGTGAGAATTCACCACCAACGATTATTGATTACAAATTAGTTAATAAACTTCCTGAAGTAAAAGATGAAAATACTTTAGAAATTTATAGATTCAAACCAACGACAGTAAATTCAATAGTAAAACAATTTAGTTTTAATTTTGAAATGAGTAATTTAGTTGCAGGAAGGACTGTATTTAATAGCGGAAAAATACTATCCGAAGCTAAGGCCGAATCAAAACAGACCGATGATAATACCGATTATGATAAATTAGAATTGCCAGCAGCTGCATATAAAAGTGTTGATAATTCTACATTTGGTAATGCGGATAATTGGTACTCTATAAATAATGTGGAACTAAAACGATTGGAAGCATCTTTTGAAAAAGCTAAAGAAAAAGAAAAAAGCGCAAATATAACTCCTGACCCGGAAAAACCAAAAGATGTAACTGCAGCAGCTGATGATTTTTCACAACTTATAGCAAATAAATCTATTGCGTTTTCTGATAAAAAAAATCCAAAATCAAATAGAACTTTAATATACAAAGATTCTAAAGTAGTTCAAACTGCAATCACCGGACAGCAAAATATAGACGCACAAAAATCTGGTAAGAAAAAACCAACACTTTCACCAATAGATGTTACTATAACAATTGATGGATTTAGTGGTTTTAGATGTGGTGAATATTTTAATATAGATGGTATTCCTGAAATATATAACCAAATAGGTGTATTTCAAATTACTAACACAAAACACAATATAGGTAATGATGGTTGGCAAACGGTCATAGAAGCTTCACATAGATTACTAAATAAAAAATAAATATGTATACTGATATTGTAAAAAATATTGATTCTTTTAAAGTAGTATATCCAAATACGATAGTACCTGTTCCATCCGAAGATGATTATGCAAATGGGTATATAAGAAGATATTTTGTTAAAAAAGCAAATGATACTAATGGACATATTTTTGAAATATCCAATGAAACTTATTTGGAATATTTACAACATCCATTGTGGATAGTGGATAATATTAAATGGAGAATATCTGGTCCAATTGAACCTGTTTACAATAGTAATGGTGAAATGGATGATAGAGGTGTTAGAAATTCAAATAAAGCAGCAATACAATTATCTATAAATAAAATTAAAAATTTGCAATTGTATTTACCAAATCTTTTGCAATTCCATAAATAATTCTTATATTTACTTATATGAAGTACATTAAACAATCTGAAGTAGAACGATTGTTACATGACTGGAAGTTTAAAGGTTATGCAATCGTAGATTTACTTACCGAAGAGGAAGTAGATGAAGTAATAAATGAATTAGATAGATTGAGAATAAATAGAAATCAATCCGATGCTAAATGGGGAGAGTATGAACCATATATGCATCCACATAAAGAATCCGATTTAATAAATAAAATATTAGCACATCCCAAAGCAATTGAAATGATGGAGTTGGTATTTGGTTCAGAAATTCAGGGTGTACAAACTTGGGCATATTTTAAACCACCTGGAGAATTAGGTAGAGATGCACATCAGGACGGATTTTATTCACAAGCTGGATGGAATAAGATTGCAAATATATCAATATCATTAGACCCATCGGATGAAAGTAATGGAGGATTGTGGGCATATGAAGGTTCACATTACTTACCATTGTTGGATATTGAAGTTGATGAAGAAAGAGTTAAAACAAACCCAGGTAATTGGAGAAACGAAAGAGGAAAAGCATCAAAGATGCCGGAAGGACATAATTTTCCAAAAGTATATGCTACACTTAAAAAAGGACAAGCATTCTTAATACATTCTCATTTAGTACATGGTTCCGATACCAATAATGGTACAAATTCGAGATATTCAATTTTAAGTGGATATATGGTTAAGGGTGGATTCCTTAGACAAGGAGAACATATGAAAAGAGAACCAATAGATGTTTACGCAATTAGAGATAAACATTGGAAAGAATAATTTTGTAATTTCAGTTATTTTTAGTATATTAGTAGGGTATGAATCTGATAGAAGATAAATCTACCCTACTTTCTTTTTTGAAGGGTAATACCAAATTAAAATTGTTTGTACCTGTATGGAGTTCTCACAAAGCACATCCAATTGGTACCCGTATATCTTTTGTATATTATAGAACCGAATCGGAAGATGGTATTATTAACTTTAATCACATAGATGCCAATAAAGTTAAAAATTTTGTTATTACTGAATTAATTGATGAAGATACGATTATTTTAGATAATAGGTATATAAGCAAAGATGGATATGATTTTGAGTGGTTATACTTTGAAGAGTATGGAAAACCATTCCTATTCAATGAGTTCGCACAATCACTCTATAAGGGGTATAGAAACGATTTTAAAGAATTAAATGATTGTATACCTTTGATGAAGTGGTATGAATTATTGAAAACTCTACCAAATCTGACTCTCAAAAACGAAGTTAATAAACGATATTCATCAGCAATCAAAACATTAGGAAGGTTGGAAGGGGCTGGGGTAAAAGTCGATAGAGAAAAATTTTTTGATAGTTTCAATTATCCCGAGCAATATCTCCCAAAAAACGATAGGGTGTACACACAATACAATCCGTACACAATTACCGGCAGACCTTCTAATAGACATATGGGGATAAACTATTCTGCGTTAAACAAATCCGATGGTAGTAGAGAGTGCTTCATTAGTAGGCATCCGGATGGTACTCTATTACAATTCGATTATGAGTCTTACCACATACGATTGATAGCGGGGTTGATTGGGTATAAGTTTCCGGAGGGTATCACCGCTCACCAACACCTTGCAAACCTTTACGGATTACCATACGAAGAAGCAAAGTTATTAACCTTCCGTTATCTTTATGGAGGATTGGATGATGAAGCAAGAAAGATTCCGTTCTTTCAAAAGGTAGATGAGTACATCAAATCCGTTTATCAAAAATTCGTAATTTCCGGCCGCCTAACGACACCTCTCTATAAGAGGGAAATCCATTTCGGAAGAATCGAAGGAGCAACTGAACAAAAGGTATTCTCTTACTTATTACAGGCATTGGAGACTGAAGTGAATTACATCAAAATCAAAGAGGTATTAGATTATTTAGATGATAAGATGAGTAAGATGATTTTATATACCTATGATGCGTTTTTAATTGATACACATGTGGTAGAAAGAGATGAGGTGATGGAAACGGTCAAAACCATTATGGAGAAGGGTGGATTCCCTGTCCGAAGTTACGAAGGAACTAATTACGATAATTTAGAGGTTATTAGTTAAAAAATTATATTTATATCATATAATTATATTTAAGTCAATAGAATAGATATGTCAATAAATTTCCAAGAAATCCTAAAAGAGTTAGAATATCGTGTAGATAAAGGTATTATCGACTTAACAAAAGAGGAACAAGTTACAAAATTAGCACAAATTTTAAGAGAGAATCGTATTTCTAATGCGAATGAAATGGCACAAAAAGCCAGAGTATTATTTTCTTATTTACAAGAATTAGAAGAAAAGAAAAAAGAAGCAGCTAAGAAAAAGAAACCAGTTAAACAACCATTGGATAAAGTATTGGCTCAAACCTTTGTAAATCCTGATACCGATAGACAAGTGACCGTTGCATCTGCATTGGGTTATGAGAAAAAATCTAAAGCGTATGGTATAGCAAAGGGTATGATGGGTAATGCGGGATATAGTGAAAAGGATATTGATATGGTGGATGCAGGTCCTGATGATGATGAAAAACCAGTATCAAAAACACCTAATGCATTTGGTAAAGATAAGGGTGCTAAATTAGGTGCTGCTGATTTTAATAAAGGTAGTGAAGAACCAACCACACCAACACCACAACCACAACAATCAACTGATTCCGAAGAAAATCCGGAAGGAACATATGATGAAAATAACAAATTCCAAAAAGCAATTGTAAGTGCAGTAAATCCAATTCAATTAATGAAAGCATTGGATACGATGGCTGAAGATGAGAAGAAGAAAATGTTGGATAAGGTTATGGCAGGTGCCGGTGGTCCTGTTGCATCTACTGGTGAAACTTTATGTGTGGAAGCTCAAAGTGATTTAATTCAGGGAAGATATAACCCAACACAGGTTAGAGCTTCAAAAGAATATAAAACTGAATTTGATAATGTTAGAAAGGTAATGAATGGTACCGATAAGAGAGCTAAGACAGCACTTACCAGAGAATTAGAAGGAATTTGTGATAAAATGGGTTATTACAAAGAAGATGGTACTCCTGATTATACATTAGCAATGGGAATGAAAGCTGAATCGGATTTATACATTAAACAAAATCTTCCAGCATTCAAAAAAACACAGGTATCTAAAACTAAATTTAAAAAGGATGAAGATAGAATTAGTTGGATGAAAGCATCGTTCTATTCATCATATTCCTTAATGAATAATGGACCTGCTGATTGGGATAGAAAGAAGGGGAATGGTAGAGTAATGAAAGCAAATGCAAATACGGATGGTGCATCAAAGCAACTTTTAATAAATGGTGCAAAAAATGCAAAAACACCTGAAGAGAAAGCACATTATGAAAAACAATTAAAGGTTTGGGATAAATTCAAAGGATATCACGATACATATATGGTTTATACAAATGATAAAGGATATACATCCATATATCATATTTCAAATAAAAAGAGTGATGAATTAGATGACCCACAAAACAATACTACTCCTGAAAAAAGAATACAAAATTACGCAGCGGCAGCTAAAGAAGCAAAATTAAGTCCAGAAGCAGCTAAATCAGTTGCAAAGGCTCAAAATGTTGCAGTAGCGGGTTCTGCGGATAATGATAATATAGCAAAATCAGCATATTCAGAAATAAAAGATGTAGATTTAGTTGTCGCAATGGCCGGAAGATTACCTGCAAGAAGTGAAACGGATGTTAAAGATGAATACTATGTTGATTTAAAAAATGATAAAATCATTAAAGATTGGTATAAAAAAACACATGGTGATAAATGGGAAGCAAAATATAACGCAGCAAAACCGGCAGAAATAATTGGTTTAGCTATAAAAATTGCATCCGATAAGAATACTGATATTTCAAAATTATCTGGAAATTTTACAAAATTCTTATTAAAAGAAGGTCAATTGGCACAAAGCATATACGCAAAGGCAGCTGCGGGTATGGATGCAAAAACTATATCTCAAAAAATGGGTGGAAAATATTCACCTAAAGAAATTGAAGCAATATTAAAAAGTCCAACAATGAAAATGTTGGCTGATAGAAAAGCACAACACGCTGCCGGTTTAGAAGGAGTACATAAAGGATTTATTACAGCATTACATAAAGCCGATGGAACGAAGCCTGGTCAAAGTGGACCTAACGGACCTGCAGTTGAAACTTATGTTGCTGGTACATTGAAATCATTACACATTGATACATATGTTACAAACTACGATGACTCGGTTCAAATTGAAATGGGTGGAGTAGGTTGTACACCTACGGATGTTAGAGGATGTATGGCTAAACTTTCAGGATTTAAAGGAGAAACCAATACACCGGAAGGTAGAATGGCATTGAATAAGCATTTAACAAAAAATGTAAAAGTGGATGCAGATTCGGATGCAGTATATTTATTGGGTAGTGACGGTAAGACAAGAACATATTTAGCAAGTGATACTTGGAGACAGGCGGGTTCTGCTAAAAAAATCGCTACGGCGTTTGGCAGTAATTTAAGAGGTTGTTTGAAAAAATCCGTAGGACAAAGAAACGCTAATAAAAGAAATAAGAAATAATGAATACACAATTACTTTGCCTATTTACGACAAAGGATGAGTTAGAAAAATCAACTAATTTTGTATTAACTAACTATACTTTAACTAATCCAAATGTTTTCGTTTTAGAAAGTAAACTAAAACCAGAAGAAGTTTTCATTACATTTAATGTAGAGAAAGGTTCGGCTGCCGTACCTTCGGAGTGGAAAACAATATTGGTACATAGAAAGAAACAATCAAATTCAATATATACAATTAATGCACTTAATGAAGTGGTTAAATCAAAAACAGGTGGTGTATTAGATAATTCTTATATGATTGATTGGGAAGAATTTAGAAATTGTATTTTAACCACATCTAACACAGGGTACAAAAAAATACCTACAAAAGTTTTTAAAAGCTTTAATGTAGAAAATTTGGAGAATTAAATTATTTTTCCTATATTTGATTTATGGGAAGAAAAAGAAAATTTGAACCAATACAAATATTTGCAGATGAACCTAATGATATATTTCAAACTCATAGGATGCAAATATCTAAAGCCATAATTGAGGGTATTGATTACGGCATCAAATATAAAAAGAAGAGGGTTGATTTTGCACAAGTAATCATTAAAGAAATACTTGTTATTACACTTTCCATAGATAGTAGAGAATTTACCGATTTGTTAGATGAAAATTTACAAACTCTTATTGATTTTGAGGAGTATGAAACATGCGCATTGGCAGTTAAACTTAAAGATAAATTAAATAAATAGTATGGAAAATCAAAGTATTTACGAAACGTGTATTATGTGTAATGCGGAAACTACAATATTAAAAACTACTCACATAGATTTCAGATATGGATATGTTGAGGGTGCAGGTCAAATGTGTAGAGAATGTTATTTGAAAGAAGATAGAAATTTAATTACAATTAATAGTAGAATCATTATAGATACCCCAAATGATATGGAACTTGGAAAAAAAGTTAGAGAAATATATTGGGAAAGTAAAAAATAAGTTATGGCAGAAAAGAAAAAAGAAGCAGAATTGTTTTTGGGTGGAGGGCATTTAAACATTGAATCCGCACAATATGTTCAAACCTACAATTCTTTAAAATTGATTACAATTGATGATGGTGCAATTGAATTGAATGTAGAAATAAAAGCAGATTTTAGTAAAATACCTGAAAAGTATCACGAAGTATTTTTAAATATGTTTTCATCAAAATATGTAGGTACAACATCATTTGGAGATAATCCATTTAGTTTGTGTAAACCTGCACCAAAGAAAAAATGGTATCAAATATGGAAAAAATAAAAAATATGAAAGATATATTTCAAGGACCTGTTTATGAGTTTTTAATCAATGAATCTCTAAATAATAGAAATGGATGGGGTGGTAATGCCGGAAGTATTGATGGATTTTCTGAATATGATTTGGAAAATTCAAAAAAAGGTAATACCTTTATGAGAGAGTTTTTAATGGAATATAAACCATATAACATATTGGAAACAGGTACAAACTATGGTTCGTTCAGTTATACTTGTTACGAAACTCTAAATGATTTTAAGTTATATACTTGTGATAACCATCCTGATAATAATTCAATGAGATGTATTAATTTTATTAATGAATATTATGATGATAATAAAGTTAGATACTTTCACAAAGAAAGTAAACATTTTTTAACTGACCTTAGAAATGATGAAACTAAATTTGATTTAGCTTGGTTGGATAGTACACATACCTACGAATTTTTATTAGAAGAATTAAATATTGTTGCTGCTATGAAAGTACCATTTATTATGGTTGATGATTTTTGGACTCAAAAAGAATTACAATTGGCTGTATTTGAATTTTTAAAACAAAATGATGCATATAGATTTCACTCATATAGTAATATAAGAGCAAATGTGGGAGCAATAATTTTATTACAAAGAATAGAATCAGCTAATACAAATTTAAACATAATATAAAACAAAATGGCTAAAGTAAAAGAAATGGTTAATGGACCTGCGCATTATGGTGGGGTAGATAACCCATATGAAGTAATTAAAGTATGTGAGGCGTGGGGATTGGATAAGGATGCATATTTGTTCAATGTGGTCAAATATGTGGCTAGAGCGGGTAAAAAAGACCCTCAAAAGGAGCTTGAGGACCTAAAAAAAGCGGTATTTTACCTCGAAAGAAAGGTAAAAAACCTCCAAAAATAAGTTTGGTAATTCGGGAAATTTTCCTTATATTTACATAGTAAAAGTTACAAAAAGGTATATATATTCATATAGGATATATAGCTATAAACCTTAAACTTAAAACAAATTTTAAACCTTAAAAACAAAACAAAATGGACATTAAATTGGCCTTGTCGAGATTTAATTCTCTACAAAACAACACAAAGAAGTCTGACTCAATTTGGAAGCCAGCAAACGGAAAATCTCAAATCAGAATCGTTCCGTACAAGTTCAACAAAGATTTACCTTTCATTGAACTTTATTTTCACTACAACATTAACAACAAAACTTACCTATCTCCGATGTCATTCGGTAGACCTGACCCTATCGTAGAGTTTGCAGAAAAACTTAAGCGTACTGGTGATACCGATGATTGGAAAGCAGGTAAGAAAATGGAACCAAAATTAAGAACTTTCGTACCAGTTATCGTAAGAGGTAAAGAGAATGAAGGTGTTAAATTCTGGGGATTCGGTAAGACGGTTTACCAAGACATTTTAGGATATATCGCTGACCCTGATTATGGTGATATTACAGACCCAATGACAT
>JACCDW010086317.1_pt1 | contig 11761 bp, 9 predicted proteins | sample 7449781 | NCBI WGS metagenome assembly JACCDW01 (sample SAMN15323449, study PRJNA562643) | freshwater metagenome | isolation source: river surface water | place: USA:Blue River Watershed | collected 2017-08-18
CTCATTGACACCTTCCTTGATTCCATGGAAATGGACCTCCAAAAACAAACATACGACCAAGGTAAATATGAAACCTATATTTTAGGTTCTGCTGAAGTAGTTGGCCTGATGTGTTTGAAAGTTTTTGTAGAGGGCGATCAAGACCAGTATGAGCAATTGAAGCCTTACGCCATGAAATTAGGTGCGGCGTTTCAGAAAATTAACTTTCTAAGAGACCTCAAAGCAGATTACCAAGAGCTTGGTAGAACTTATTTTCCAGGGATTAATTTGGCGCAATTCAATAATGCCATCAAAAAAGAAATTGAAGCTGATATTGCCCTCGATTTTCAGATGGGCTACGAAGGGATTTTACTGTTGCCAAGAAAAGCACGCTTTGGTGTCTACATGGCCTACAAATATTACTTCAAACTCTTTAAGAAAATCAAAAGCACGCCAGCTGAAATGGTACTCAATGAAAGAATTCGCATTCCGAACTATCGTAAAATGCGCATCTTACTCACCTCCTACGTGCGTCACAATTTAAACTTGCTATAATGCCAGACGAATACGTCATTCTTGTCGACGAGCAAGACAACGAAATTGGTCAGCTTGAAAAAATGGAGGCGCATCGCTTGGGCCTATTGCACCGAGCTTTTTCCATCATTTTATTTAACCACAAAGGAGAAATGTTGCTGCAGCAAAGAGCCGCTCATAAATACCATTCTCCTCTTCTCTGGACCAACACTTGCTGTTCACATCAACGCCCGAATGAAAGCAACTTGGAGGCAGCCAAACGTAGGTTGCAAGAAGAAATGGGAATGGAAGTTGAACTCCACGAGTCTTTTTCTTTTATTTACAAAGCTCAGCTAGATCAAGGTCTTACTGAACATGAACTAGATCACGTACTTTTTGGTTATTGCAACCATCAGCCCAACATTAATCTCGATGAAGTAGCTGCTTACAAATGGATTTCCATGGAGGCTTTACTTCAAGATCTCGACCGCAACCCAGCAGCTTACACCGAATGGTTCAAAATACTATTAAATCAACACCTAGAAAAAATTACAAAAGCAGCTTATGAGAGTGTGTAGACGAGCAACCTTCAATGCAGCGCATCGCCTGTATCGAAAAGACTGGACCAACGAAAAAAATGAAGCCATTTTTGGCAAGTGTAGTAACCCTAATTTTCATGGGCATAATTACACCTTAGAAGTTTGGGTCGAAGGAGAAATCGATCAAGAAACGGGTTACCTCATCGATCTCAAAATTGTCAAAGACCTCATCAATGAAGAGGTGCAAGAGCGTTTTGACCACCGCAACCTCAATCTAGACTGCCCAGAATTTGCTAACTTGAACCCTACTGCAGAAAATATTGCGGTCGTGATTTGGAAGCTCCTGCGCAAGAGGCTCGATCAAAAATATGGCCTGAGCATCAAACTCTGGGAAACACAAAATAACATCATAGAATATAGCGGTTCATGAGTTCAGCGATTTTTTGGCATCGGCGAGATTTAAGAATTCATGACAACGCCGGCCTTTATAAAGCACTTAAAAAGCATCAAAGCGTACAGGCGGTTTTTATCTTTGATCAGCAAATCTTACAACATTTACCCGCCAACGACCAAAGAGTACTGTTTATTTATCAAGAAATTGAAAAATTAAAACAGGCTTATCAAGAATTAGGCGCAGACCTCAAAGTTTATTTTGGTCATGCAGCAACGTTGATTGTCGAACTTGCTCAGGCCATGAAGGCCGAGGTGGTTTATGCCAACCGAGACTACGAACCACAGGCTTTGTTGCGCGATACCGCTGTTTTCGAAGCACTTAAAAAATTGGATATTCAATTCATAGGCGCCAAAGACCAAGTGATTTTTGAAAAATCAGAGGTAGTAAAAGACGACGGCAAACCCTACACCATTTACACACCTTATGCACGCAAATGGAAAGCTAAACTCAACGAATTTTATCTCAAGCCCTACCCCACTGAAGCCTACTTTCAATATTTAGCGAAAGTTGCGCCAACGCCACTGATCAGCTTGGCAGAAATAGGTTTTGAATCAGCTCATACACAAGCTTTTCCAAAATCTGAAACACCTGTTTCGGTACTTAAAAATTACCACCTTCAGCGCGATACCCCATCTGTAGCCGGAACCTCAAGATTGAGTTTGCATTTGCGCTTTGGCACCATTTCAATTAGAAAACTGGCACAAGAAGCGCTTCAAACCAACGAAAAGTACCTCAACGAACTCATTTGGCGTGACTTCTATCAAATGATTCTGTTTCATTTTCCGCAAACCGTTGACAGCGCTTTCAAACCTGCCTACGACAACATTTTGTGGGAGAATCAAGAAACCGATTTTAAAGCTTGGTGCGAAGGAAAAACAGGCTATCCGTTAGTAGATGCCGGCATGCGCGAACTCAATGAAACAGGCTTTATGCACAACCGCGTCCGGATGGTTGTTGCGAGTTTTTTGACCAAACACCTCTTAATTGATTGGCGCTGGGGAGAACGCTACTTTGCTGAAAAACTTTTAGATTTCGAATTGGCCAGCAATATTGGCGGTTGGCAATGGGCTGCGGGCTGCGGCTGTGATGCCGCTCCTTATTTTCGGGTATTTAATCCGGAGGCACAGCAAAAGAAATTTGACCCAAACTATTTATACATCAAAAAATGGGTTCCTGAATTTGGAACACCGCAATATGTTCAACCAATTGTCGAGCATCGTTTTGCCAGAGAACGCATCCTTGCCCGATTCAAAGCAGCACTACAATGAGTACACCCATCCAAATTGGCGATTCATGCCCAGATTTTACACTACCTGATAGCAATGGACAAGCGCTTCAAATCAGTTCTTTACTCGGTAAGAAGATTCTCATTTTGTTCTTTTATCCTAAAGACGATACACCAGGCTGTACCAAAGAAGCTTGTGCATTTAGAGATGCACACACAGATTTTGTAGAAATGGGCTGTGAGGTGCTTGGTATATCCTCTGATTCAGAAAGCTCACACCAAGAATTTCAGCAGAAACACAATTTACCCTACACGTTGCTTTCTGATCAACAAAAAAAGGTACGCCAATTGTTTGGCGTACCTGGTAATTTATTTGGGCTTATCCCCGGACGCGTTACTTATGTAATTGGTCTGGATGGAAAAGTTGCCGGTGTATTTAATTCTCAAACCAATCCTTTAGGCCACATCGAAGAAGCTAAAAAAGTGGTTCAGCGCTTGCTTACTGCTTGATGAATTGTAGTTCAGCATTGAGTTTGATCTCATCGCCTACTACAACATTTCCTGCTTCAGTAACAGCACTCCAAGTTAGTCCGAACTCACTGCGCTTGATGCTTCCGTGGATAGTCATGCCTGCTTTAGTTTGGCCATAAGGATCAACTGCGATACCTGCAAATTCTGCTGTTAAAACAACTGGTTTTACTTGACCTTTAATTTCTAAATGACCAGCGATTTCCAAAGCGTCATCTGATACTTTTTTCACTTCTGTTGAAGTAAATTTTAATGATGGGTGATTTTCTGCATCGAAGAAATCAGCTGATTTCAAGTGACCATCGCGGTCTGCTACACCTGTATTGATGCTATCAATTGCCGCAGAAAAATCAAATTTTGCGCTGCTGAAGTCGTCACCTGCTGTGGCAACACTTGCATCAAACGCACCAAATGATCCGCTTACATTTGAAATCATCATATGACGCACTTTGAAGCCTACTTCACTGTGCATGCTGTCTACTTTCCAATTTGTTTCCATTGTCTTTAATTTATTATTTGCTACAAAATTAGACCATAGCACGGAGCTAAAAATTGACCTGCGTTAAGACTTTTAAGAGAAGTGCAAAAAGTGTACTTTTGAAAGATGAGAATATTTTTATTGAGCTTTATCATTGGGTTTGTATTTTCGGCTCAGGCACAAATCGTCAATGACAAAATCAAGCGCCAGTACCCTACACAATATTATTTTGAAACCTCAAGATCCTCTGTTTTTCGAACGCTTCAAGAAAACACGGACTTTTTGACGATTCCACTCGGTGAGCGTGCCAATGAAATTCCGTTGAACCTTTGGTCTCAGCAAATGGGTGTTTGCCTTGGTTTGTCTAAACATGCACTCATCGATGCAGGTTTAGCCTGGATGCAAAATGGCGAGGCCTACAGCTGGGAGTCTTTAGATAACGATTCTAGTTTCTCTTATCAAACGAGGTATCGCTATTTGGCGCTTCCTGTTCAGTTTAAATTGGCATTCGGAGAAAAAATTGCTTTTTCGGCAGGCGCTGGGCTCATACCGGCTTTGTATCAATCTTATCGTCAAGATCAACAATGGACCAACGCTCTTGGTGCTAAATATGATGATCAAGTAAAGGTAAACAACGGCATGAATAGCTTTACACTTTCTTGGATCAGTTCTGTCGATCTTGAAATACCAATGAATCCGACACTGCGCTTACGCTTAGGTGTGCAATACCGCCAACAACTCAATAATTCTTACGACCCTTACCAAGATTACATTCACAAGAGTGCAGCTTGGGGGCTCAATTTAGGCCTTGCAAAAAAGATATAAAATGCAATTAAAACAAATTACACAGTTTCTTGAAAAGCAGTTTCCACTTTCTTTACAAGAAGACTATGACAACGCAGGGCTTATCTATGGTCATCTGGATCAAGAAATCAAAGGGGCGCTGGTTTGTTTAGACAGTACTGAAGCTATTGTTGACGAAGCTATAGAAACAGGCTGTAACCTCATCATTGCCCACCACCCCATTGTTTTTAGAGGACTCAAAAAACTCACGGGTAAAACCTATATTGAACGCGTTGTGGAAAAGTGCATCCAACATAAAATTGCACTTTATGCCATTCATACCAACCTCGACAATCACCATCAAGGCGTGAACCACAAAATTGCCGAGAAATTGGGCTTGGTCAATACACGCATTTTACGTCCAATGAATGATCAGCTCATTAAATTGGTCGTTTATGTTCCTCAAGAGCAATTTGCTCAAGTTGATCTCGCGATTCTCGGAGCGGGCGCTGGCCATATTGGCAACTACAGCGAGTGTCATTTCCGTTCTGAAGGAATTGGAACTTTCAAGCCAGAAGATGGTGCCAAGCCAGCCCTTGGCGAGCTGCATCGCCGCGAAGAAGTGCAAGAGACGAAACTAGAATACGTTGTAGCTACACATTTATTAAATGATGTTTTAAGCGCGATGAAGCTTGCCCACCCATACGAAGAGGTTGCTTACGAACTCATCCGTCTTGAGAACAAACATCAAAATTTTGGCGCAGGCCTTATCGGCCAGCTTCCCGAACCCATGGATAGCCTCGACTTTTTAAAAATTGTCAAAGAAAGATTCCATTGCGGCAGTATTAAGTATACGGAATTAGTGCAGCAAAAAATTCAGAAAATTGCCTTGTGTGGCGGAGCAGGAAGTTTCTTAGTGCCAGATGCAATCAGGGCTCAGGCAGATTTATACTTATCTGCAGACTTTAAATACCACGAGTTTTTTGACGCTGAATCCAAAATAATTATTGCAGATATAGGACACTTTGAAAGCGAGCAATATACTAGTGAATTATTGACTGAAAGAATTAAAGAAAATTTTCCTAACTTTGCCATCCGTTTAACTAAGTTGAATACGAATCCCGTTAACTATTTATAGCACATGGCAGCAGCAACCAAAAAAGAAGGTACCATCGCAGAAAAATTGGATGCGCTTTTTGAACTCCAAAAAATAGACTCTGAAATCGACCGCATCCGCACCATCCGTGGTGAGCTTCCTTTGGAAGTGCAAAGTCTTGAAGATGAAATCATTGGTCTACATACGCGCGTTACCAAAATCAATGACGAAATCAAAGAAATTGAAACAGAAATTGCTGATCGCAAATTAGCTGTAAAAGATGCTGAAGCAGCCATCGCTAAATACAAAGAGCAGCAAAACAACGTCCGTAATAACCGCGAGTTTGAATCACTTTCAAAAGAAATTGAATTCCAAGAACTCGAAATCAAATTACACGACAAAAAATCGAAAGAAGCAAAGCTTAAAATCGAGATGAAAAAAGAAACGCTTACTGAGGCTACAGACCGCGTAAGCATGAAACAAGAAGACCTCGATTCTAAAAAAGCTGAACTTGAAGCCATCGTTTCTGAAACTCAAAAGGATGAAGAAAAATTAATGAAGGCCTCAGATGCTGCTAAAAAGAATATTGAAAACCGTTTGGTTTTTGCTTATGAGCGTCTACGCACCAACGCTAAGAACGGCCTTGCAGTTGTTCAGGTAATGCGTGGTTCTTGTGGTGGTTGTTTTAACAAAATTCCACCTCAGCGTCAACTTGACATCGTTACCAAAAAGAAAATTATCGTATGCGAGCACTGTGGCCGCGTTTTGGTTCCACAAGAAGCTACTGAAGCATAAGACGATCTTATTCTGAAATCTACGTTTGGTTTCAGTCCTCAAAAACAAAAAACGCTCTAATTAGGAGCGTTTTTTTTTGTTTCTATCTATTTGATTTAGTTCAATTTGAACTGGATATCGAGCTTGGCTAATTCTTTAAATAATTGACTTGAAGGCTGTATTTTAACACTTCTGGAAGGTAGTGCCACCTCGATATTGTCGAGTGGGTCAAACACCGTAAAGTGTACCTGACAAGAGCCAGGGTTGGTTTCAAATAATTGGTGCAACTGATCGATGACCAACTGATCGAGTTGTTTGGCAGAAAAGCGCAGCTTGAGCATTTTGGCGCGTTTCTCTCGGAGATCCTGAAGCAATTCTATTTGGTGTACGACAAATTCTGGAACCTGTCTGAAACGCGGCACCTCTACGCGGCCTTTAATAGCCACAAAAGTGCCCGGCTCCATAAAGTGCTTGAATTTTAAGTAGGATTCTTTGAACAAATTCAATTTATAAGCTTCTTGGTAATCTTCAATGATCAAGGATCCGAAACCGTCTCCGTGTTTGGTAAAGCGGTGCTCGGCAGTCGTGATGATTGCGGCGATGAGCAGGTCACGACCCAAATAAGCACTTGGATCATTGAGCATGGCTACGTTACCCGTGCAAAAGGATGCAATTTCAACCTTGAAATCGTCGAGCGGATGACCCGAAATAAAGATACCCACCACTTCCTTTTCTCGATTGAGTTTGTATATGGCTGGCCACTCTTCGGCCCGAGGTACTGTTGGGGCAGGCATGGTTGTGCCGGTAGCCTCACCAAACATACTGTGTTGAGCTGAGTGTTGTTGCTCTTGCAAACTAGCACCATAGCGAATGGCTGACTCTAAGAAAGTGCGGTTATTTGAATCTTGTACAAAGTATTGCGCGCGATGCACGTCTTTAAACGAATCAAAGCCACCAGCATAAACAAGACTTTCGAATGCACGTTTATTACACAACCTTAGGTTGATGCGCTTGGTAACATCAAAAATATCAGAAAACGCACCATTTTGTCTTTCTTGTAAAATGGCTTCAACAGGGCCGCTACCCATTCCTTTGATGGCACCAAGACCAAAACGAATGGCTCCTACAGTATTGACTGAAAAGGTAAAGCCCGATTCGTTGATATCTGGACCCAACACTTCAATACCCATTCGGCGACATTCCTCCATGAAAAATGACACCTGTTTGATATCGGACATGTTGTTACTCAAAACAGAAGCCATGTATTCGGCCGGATAATTGGCTTTTAGATAAGCCGTTTGATAAGCTACCCAAGCATAGCATGTGGAGTGCGATTTATTGAAGGCATACGAAGCAAAGGCCTCCCAGTCTTTCCAGATTTTTTCAAGTGTGGGTTCAGCATGACCTTTTGCTGAGGCTCTTTCAATAAAGGTAGGCTTCATTTTGTCGAGTACCTTGCGGTCTTTTTTACCCATGGCTTTACGCAGGGTGTCGGCTTCACCTTTGGTGAAATCAGCTAATTTTTGAGACAAGAGCATTACCTGCTCTTGGTATACTGTGATCCCGTAAGTTTCTTTGAGGTATTCTTCGCAGTCGTCAAGGTCGTAAACAATGGTTTCATCGCCATGTTTACGTTTGCAATAAGATGGGATGTATTCCATAGGCCCAGGTCTGTACAAGGCATTCATAGCGATGAGGTCAGCAAAGACGGTTGGCTTGAGTTCCTTGAGGTGTTTTTGCATCCCCGGAGATTCATATTGGAAAATACCAACGGTTTCACCTCGTTGGAAAAGCGCGTAGGTAGCTTCGTCATCGATAGGAAATTCATCAGGGTCGAGGTCGATGCCACGATTTTCTTTGACCAGACGCACCGCATCTTTAATAAGCGTGAGGGTTTTCAGACCCAAGAAGTCCATTTTAAGAAGACCTGCAGACTCCGCCACGGCGTTGTCGTATTGCGTACAGACCATCTCGGAGTCTTTGGCAGTGGCTACAGGTACAAAATTGGTGAGGTCATCGGGGGTGATGATAACCCCACAGGCGTGAATACCTGTGTTGCGCACCGAACCTTCAATTTCTGTAGCTTTTTGTAGGACTTTTGCCTGTAGGTCAGAGCCCTCATAAATGCGACGCAACTCTTTGGCATTGGCAATCGCTTCTTGGTTGCGGAGTTTGTCGATGAGTTCCGGCTCTGGCAGGTTAAAAAGTTTTTTGAGCGAGAGGTCTGGAATGAGTTTAGCTAAGCGATCAGCTTCAGGGAGTGGTAAATTCATAACCCTAGAAGTATCACGGACTGCAGATTTTGCAGCCATGGTACCGTAGGTAATAATTTGTGCTACCTGATTGGCACCGTATTTATTGATGACATAATCGATGACGCGGCCGCGGCCTTCGTCATCGAAGTCGATGTCGATATCGGGCATTGAGATACGATCAGGATTTAAGAAACGCTCAAAGAGGAGGTCGTACTTGATGGGGTCTACGTTGGTGATCCCGATACAATAGGCGACTGCCGAACCTGCAGCCGAACCCCTGCCTGGCCCAACCGAAACGCCCATTTGACGTGCTGCATTACAGAAATCTTGGACAATCAGGAAGTAACCTGGGTAGCCTGTTTTTTCAATGGTAGCCAATTCGAAGTCGAGGCGTTCTTGAATCTCGGGCGTAATTTCAGCGTAGCGTTTTTTTGCACCTTCATAGGTCAGGTGCTTGAGATAAGCGTTTTCACCGCGTTTACCGCCGTCTTGTGCATCTAGTGGGTCTATGAACTGACTTGGGATGTCAAAGGCCGGCAACAAGACCTCGCGGGCAAGGCCATAGTGCTCGCATTTTTCAATGATTTCAGAAATGCTCTGAATGGCTTGAGGTAGGTCTGCAAATAATGAGATCATTTCCTCAGAGGAACGCATGTAGTAGGTGTCGTTCTCGAGGCCATAACGAAAACCACGACCGCGACCTTTTGGAGTTTCTACGAGTTCGTTGTCTTTGACACAGAGTAAAACATCGTGGGCAAGCGCATCCTTTTGCTCGATGTAGTAGGTATTGTTAGTGGCAACTAAAGAAACACCATGCTTAGCGGCAAGTGCCACAAGTAAAGGATTGACGCGTTCTTCCACTTCTAGGTTGTGCCTACCGAGCTCAATATAAAAATCGGGGCCAAATAGTTCTTTCCACCAAAGCAAGGCTTCTTCAGCTTGGTTTTCGCCGACGTTTAAGAGTAAACTAGCAATTTCACCATAGAGGTTTCCACTCAGGACAATCAGGTCTTCTTTGTATTGACTAATTACCTCTTTGTCTATACGAGGAACATAATACATCCCTTTGGTATAGGCGATTGAGGCCAGTTTGATTAAGTTTTGATAACCATTTTTATTTTTGGCCAAAAAGACAATTTGGTAGCCGTTGTCTTTGACGGTTTTATCTTGATGATTGCGGCAAACATTGAATTCACAACCAATAATGGGTAAAATTTCTTTGCCGTGATAAGGTTCGTTTTTTTCTTGTGCCTCGGCTCTTTCTGCCTTTATCTTGGCATTGTGGGCAGCTGCAGCTTTTTCAAATTGAAAAGCAGCCATCATGTTGCCTGTATCTGTGAGCGCGACCGCTGGCTGCCCTAAAGCCACCGCTTTTTGGATGAGACCAGCAACCTCAGCAGTGGATTGCAAAATTGAAAACTGAGTATGGTTGTGAAGATGTGCAAAAACGAGGTCGTTGAGAACCTCCTGACTCACTTCAACTTTTGGAGTAACAGGAGTTGTTTTGGCAGCGCGTAATTTTTCGCTTTCGGCTTTTAGATTGAGGTGCTGAAGACCGATTTTTTGAATCGGGTTTGGGTTGAGTACGCGAAATGATTCATAATAACCTGGCTCTTGTAGAATTTCTTCAAGGGTATAATGCTCTTTGCGAATAAGTTCTAGAAAACAACGCGTTGTTGACTCGACGTCAGCGGTGGCGTTGTGTGCCTCTGAAAAAGATTCTTGAAAGAGAAATTCGTGTAATTCTGTAAGAGTTGGCAATTTAAAACGACCACCCCGACCTCCTGGAATCTGACACAATAAGGCCGTTTTTTCAGTACAGGTGTCAAGCACAGGCTTTACCAATGGCGTATCTTGACCTTGACGCACATATTCGGCCCCCAACACGTTGAGATCAAACTTGAGGTTGTGGCCAACCATGAAATTGGCACGGCTGAGGTCTTTGTTGAATTGCTCCAAAACTTCTGAGAGGTCTTCTCCGAGCGCTTGTGCCAATTCGGTAGAAATACCGTGAACACGCTCTGATTCAAAAGGAATGTTATAGCCCTCTGGTTTGATGATGAAATCTTTTTGAGAGATGAGCTCACCAGATTCATCGTGAAGTTGCCACGCAAGTTGTACCACACGCGGCCAGTTGTCTGTGTCTGTGATTGGAGCGTTAAAGTCACGGGGTAAGCCCGTTGTTTCGGTGTCAAAAATGAGGTACATGCGCAGCTAAAAAAGGAACTTCTAAAGATAGAAATTAGTGCGGCAATTCTTGACGATTGTTGATAACTATTGTTGAGTGAGCGCTTGCTCCCAGTAGGCATTGAGCAGCACCACTAAGCGGCGCGAAATGTTGTTTTGATAACGCTTGGTTCGATAACCACCGACCCAATTGATGCCGCGAATGGCGTTGGTTAAAAAGACTTCGTCTGCCGCTAATAAATTTTGAGGCATTAGAGCGCACTCGTAGACTTTAATCCCGTTTGCCAAAGCAAGGTTGATGATCTGCATGCGCATCGTGCCCGCCAAGCAGCCTTCTTCAAGACTTGGCGTGTAGAGCACACCATTGCTAATTACAAATACATTGCAAGATGAAGTTTCTAGTATGCTTCCTTTGTGATCGACTAGGAATAAATCATCAAGGCCCTTTTCTTTGGCGGCTAAAGCAGCCATGATATAGGGCAAGCCCATCTTGGTTTTGAAGTTAGAAAGCAAATTCTTTTCGAGCTTGATATCTTGGTAAATATCGAGTTCAAGACCCTTTGCATTGAGCTCAAAATGATTCACTTCATACGGATAAACCTCGATGTAATAAGTAGCTTCATTTGAATCGGGAAGATAAGCGCCACCACTTATGCGATCCAAAGAAAGTCTGCAACGGCCTCCTTCAGTAATGCCCGATTGCTGACAAAGCTCAATAATTTTAGCTTCAAAAAAGGCACTCGTATAACTCGCTGAAGGGCGCATATGAATGGCGCGCGCTCCGGCTAGTAATCTGAGGATATGATTTTCAATATTGAGCGGACGGCCATTGATGATGCGAATGCTTTCAAAGACACCATCTCCGTAAAGATGTGCTCTGTTTCCGGGCAAAATGGTTGGCGCATCACCCGCAAGAAGATTCCCGTTGTTGTTAACGTATAGCATAGGCC
>JACCDW011338973.1_pt1 | contig 11761 bp, 25 predicted proteins | sample 7449781 | NCBI WGS metagenome assembly JACCDW01 (sample SAMN15323449, study PRJNA562643) | freshwater metagenome | isolation source: river surface water | place: USA:Blue River Watershed | collected 2017-08-18
GTCACCAGCACCAATATAGAAAAAACGACGTACCTGCTACCCTGTTTTGTTCTTTGTTTTTATTTATCTTGTTTTGCTGAGTTACATGATCTACAACATGCAGCAAGATTGGATTCAACTAATCTTAGTGATTTATCTTTACTCAATGGAATGATGTGGTCAACTGTAGCATCTTTGCCTATGAGCTTCTTACCACACTTGTAGCACAGCCACTTATCTCTATCTAATATTCTTTTTCTTACTTGATACCATGCTTTATCATAACCTCTTTTATACGCTGAGTCTCTTACTCTTGGAGGTTGTTTAGCATCACGTATTGCTTTACATGGTTCACATCTAGACTTTGGATTTGGCCGACCGCAGTCTAAGCATGGCATTAACGACATGATTCACCTGGATCTTTAGACACCTGTAGTCCGGTGAGTCCAATTGTAAATCACAGTGTTGTTATTGTACACTAGGTTCTACAAGTAATTTTGCCAATCTACTCCACTGTTCATAGAACCAAGCATGAGTATCATCTTCAATACAGTGGACATCACCATTAGGTTCTAGGTGTAGTACACCATTACAATCCTGTACTGGACATGGCACTCTCTTAGCAGGCTTACGCTCACCATGAATGATTCTTCTTAGTGTAATCCATGGTTCTCTTACTTCTTGATAATAATCGTTCCACATATCAGTGTCCGCTAACCAGTCATTATGTGTATCTAGTACATAGTGGATGGCATGTAGTTTAGATCTCTCTTTAGTGGAGTTAAGAACTGATGGATTTAGTTCTCTCTCTTCTACAATCATAGATGCCCATGAATTAAGGATTAGTTGAACACCATTCTTTGAGATTAGATCTACAATCTGGACATTGATGATTAGTGAACTGCTTAGAGATCCTCTACCTTCTTGATGTGTGGACACTTGTTGACGTAATGAGACATTGGCATTAAGTAGATCTATAAATGAAACTAATTCGTTTAATATCTTTTTTAGTCTTTTACGGCAATATGGACATGCACCTTTTTCAGTTGCACCCTTACAAGTTGAGCATTTTAGTTCACTCATTTGTTTTTCCTAATCTTATTTAACATATCTCTAATCTCTTGAGGCATTTCTGACCTCTGATGATTATTGATGGTTAATTGATGGTTATACTGGCCACCAGCTTGACCTCTACCGGAGGTCACAGCCATGACCTCTGCCGCAGGACGTTCTGAGTCAGTTTCATCATTGGACAGGACATTGGTGACCTGCGGCTTCTTGTATAACAATCTGTATCGATTATTGGACACTCCTGCCTTGGATTGTTGTTCTATGAATAGATAATTATCAGCAATCATCTGATGGATGATACGTCTAATTTGTCTCACAGATATTTTACACTTATCGGCTAGATATTGCTGCGAAGGCCAACAAATACCTTGGTCATCACAATGATCTGCTAATGCAAGATGGACAATGAGAGCATTACCGTTGTATGGTGAATTCTCCCAAACATAAGTCATGGCTTTAACTGACATTAGAACACTGCTTCAGTAGGATCCCATGCTACAGGATCTACGTTTTTAGTGCGTGTCTGACCATGATACTTCTGGACAGTAATTTGTTTAGCAATAGTATCTACCAGAACCTCATATGACGAGCGCTTATTTCCGTCTTTATCAATCCATGTAGTTTGCTTAATAGTTCCTGTAATCGTCACCAGATCACCTCGTTTGATGTTATCTACTAAAGCCTCTGCATAGCCGCCAAACGCTTTACATTCCCACCAACTTGTATCTGCATCTACCCATTCGCCTGATGCATCTTTTTTACGAGTGTTGGACACTACAGTGAATGGCACATAGGCTTTACCTGCCTTAGTGAATTTAATATCCATGTCTTTACCAACTCGACCTTTAATTGTTATTGCTGCGCTCATTGTTTTCCTTTACTTGTTTGGCTAGTTCTCTTAATTGTTTAGTTCTGAGTCCACCCCAGATACCATAGATTGGCTGGTGAGATAATGCATATTCCAAGCATTCTCTCTTAACTGGACATGTGCTACACATCTTTAGTGCCAATTTTGTTGTTGCGTTATTGAAATGCTCACTCTCGGGGAAGAACCATTCAGGATCTATAGATGGATCTGTACAATTACCATCTTTCATCCACGGTACTGATTCATAATAAACTTCGCTAGAGCGAATCACTGATAGCCTGCCTCTCTCAATAGTTGAATCATTATTTTTACTGGTACAACAGCTGGCCAACTATCAATGTCTGCTTTACCTTGACCATTTTGTCTTAGTACAGCAATCGGTATTACACCTTCTTTGATTCGTTTTTGTTGTTGTTTCATTGCAGCTTTTGGATCAAAGTCAGCTCTTGCTTTGAGTTCCCAATCAACACCAATAACTCCAGTTATATCAGTACCAGGAGCTGATGAGCTTGTTGCTTCAGCATATAGCCAACCATTTTCTTTTAGATATTCTGCAAAGTCTAATTCTGTCTCACGACCACGTCTTTTCCTACTTTGATTGGTCATGATTTACCTGCCCACCCATCTCCTTTGAAAATAGCGGGTATAGCGGTAAAAACTTTCTGCATAGGCTTTCCACAACAAGATGGACCGTGCTCAGAGACTGAGTGGTTGGTCTCAACTGTTGTTTGACATGTTTCACATTTGTAATCATATGTAGGCATTATTTCTCCCATGAATTCTTAAGCCAACCTTCAGCTTTTGCTGCAGCTGGGTTTGTTGTAATCCAGAAATGACAACCATGACACAATGCTGCACAATTGCTTTTGTCCAGAATAGAACCACCTCTAGCACGGCTTAAGATCTCATGGACTTCAGTTGCTGCTTTTGCTCTACAACGTTGACACATGGGATTTTCATATAGGATCTCAGCAACTAATTTGCGTCGTTCTACATAAATCTTTGTCATCTTACGAGATCTTGCTCTCATGTGTATTGACCAACACCTTCAGCTGAAAATTGTTGGCGTATTGCTGCAGATAATGATTGTCCAATGCTTATTTGAGACCTTAATGTGTTTATTTTCTCTTTGACAGCACGAACTTGTGCTTCTGCAATTTCCATTGCTAGCTTTTCATCAGCGCATGCAAGAATAGCAATTTGTTTACGTTGATCCATAGATCCTTCAGCTGAAAGAAATGACCGAGCAAAGGCTACTTCATACTTTCCTTTAGCTCGAACAGCAAAATCATCAAGCGTGCCAATCTCTTCAGTTGCAGCATCTAATGAACGTGACAATTCACTGAGTCTTTTAACTACTTCTACTTGATTAGGCAACACTTCGCTTTACTCCCATCTTTTTGCATGGATCACATATTAGTTGTTCACCCATTAACAGTTTTAATTTGTCATGGTCATAAACATAAGTCCATGCACCACATATAGAACAACGTAAAAGATTTTTATCTGTCATGATGAGATACCTGCAAGGAACTTTTCAAACTTAGTTGCTCTATTTGAAATGGCTCCGCCAAGAATCATACGTGCATCTGAACTAATTTCTTCAATTGTTTCGCCTGACCACAAAGGTCGATAAGGCATTTCAGTTATACGTGTTGATTTAATGAATTCGGCTTCTCTCATATGCTGTTCATAAATGTGCAAACTGCCTACGGTATGAGAATAAGTGCCCATCTCTATGCCAAGTGCTTTTGCAATGGCACCTTGTAAAGCAATGAATTGCACAAAGTCGTAAGGCATACCAAGATATAAGTCGTTAGATCTCATACTTGTTCTTGCTAGGACTTTGTTGTCACGGATAAAGTATTGCAATGTTAATGTACATGGTACATCTTTAGTGACCACATTAAGATCTTTGTGTGAATCGTATATAGTTAATACAGCCTGACGAGATGAATCGTCTTTTTTAAGTTGGCTTACAACTTTTGCTAAATTGCCATAAATACGTGGACCATATGCACCATGGAAAATACCGTCATCTAGGAAGTTGCTGAAAACTTTAGATGTGTTGACCATAAGTTCAGGTACAGATATTTGTCCAACTAGTTGCAATGCTTCCATTGCTCCAATACGTTGATTTAATTCTCTGTTTTCTAATGCAAGTGGAATATGCCATGGTTTAGTTATCTCAAGCGTGGCATTTAATACTTCAAATGTTTTCATGCCACGAGGTGAGATCTCTTTGCCATTGTTTAGAACATAATTAGTAGCACATTCTAAAGCCTGACTAGGTGTTTCAGTTACTAGGTACATGTACTACTCCACTCTCAATTATTTGTTTGTCAATATATTTAACTTTTTTGTATGCTTGCATAAATAATTCTTTGGCATGCATGACAATGTCAACCTGATCTTCTTCGCCTCTATCCAATAACTCATTAACTATGTCATCGTCATTACGAGTTAATACAATTAGTTTAGTTCCAAGTTTAGACAAAGTCCAATTGCACAAATCAAATGTATCGTCATCAAATAATGATTTTCGACCATATATAGTCGGCCAAACCAACTCACCTAAATGCCAACGATCTAGTACCATATGTTGGTGCTTGATAGGATTTAAGTATTCTTCATACCAAGTTTTTTGTGTTGGTTTATCTGCATGCAAATAAGTTAGTTTGTTATCGGCAGCAAGTTTTTTAGCGTATGTGGTTTTACCTGTACCATCTACACCTTCAATGATGGTTATCATCTAAACTCACCCCATTCCCTGTAACTATCTACTTGAGAGTGGATCATTGTATTCGGTTTCACGTCACCGGCTACATTCCACACTAACGTTGAAGGAAGTTTTGGAGCATTTGTTTTGTCCAACATAAACCGCTCGAGACCTTTGCAGTCATACGTTGGAGCGGATGAGATCTCTTGGTTGATCTCGTCTGCTTTATCTGCTTTCTCTCTGAAACCCTTATGATATGCAGAGACGTCTGCCCGTCCAATTTCACCCTTGTGTAAATTACGCGCGACTGCAACTCCGTGGAATTTTGCATTTGGCCAAGCAATTTGAAGTGTCCTGGTAAGGACACCCGTGCTGATGACTGATACCACATCTTTTGGTTCTTCACGATTCCCCCATTGTTGTATTGTTGATTTAACTCCTGCTGCAACTACCAAAGGGTGATCCAAGCCAAATGGAACAAACTGAGCATTATTCTGTTCTGCCCACTCCTTTGCATATTTGTTTAATACTGGCATTGCTGCAATACGTCTAAATATTGGATTTGCACCACGTTCTATGCAAACTAGTTGATGGTCACTGACAACTTTAGATGAAGGCATAAACAACGTCAACTTCTTATCGTACTTTTTTGCTAATGCAGCCAATGAAACACCTGCCCAACCAACTCTTGGTTGCACATATACAAGATGATCTGACTCCATTGTACGGACTAAAAGATCTCCCCATCGACCTTTTGTTCCGACCCCTGTAATAGAATCGTCCCATATAGTTGCCCCATGAAACTGAGTTAGATTAGGAGCAGGCGTTTCATCGACCCAATCTCCAGCAAGTTCCAGCCACTCCTCACGAGATTTGTAACTGTACTTACTTGAAGAATCTTCGGTTATCTTAAACATTCTTTGACTCCTTATGCTTGTGGTAGGTCCAGTGTTTTGGATGATCTGGTATTAGGGAATTATTGGTTACTTGCCATACTTCTAAATGCTCATAACCTTTTGGTACGTAACATTCAACGTACCTAACATAATCACAAGCAACATCTTCAAGACTAAATCCTTTGCCTAGTGCTCGTTCAAGATCACGCTTGTCATAAGGAGATCTAAACTCATCACATATCTTGTCCATTGCAGCATCAAGAAAATCTTTTTGTTTGTATCCTTCGTTCTTAAACAAAAGATTTAATGCTTCAATTGCATTTTTACCGTAATTGACACGGCTCCATGGATCTATTAACTCTGGAAAATATTGAGCAATATCCATTACAAATGCAGTCATAACAAAATGAAAACATTTCAAACCTCTTGATTTGTGCCAATCGTTAATCCAATCAACACCTTCTCTAATGGACATAGTTAATGGATTGTAGGAAAGATGAGTATAAAAATCTTTGACCAGTTGAGGCATATACTCAGCAATATAAAGTTGAGAACCACGTGGATACTCATCTGTTGGCTTAGGAAATTGAGGTATTTGGTTACCAATACTTGTAAATATTGGTCTACCTGATTTCATTTCAGCTAATACATAGTCTTTCATGTGAATCATGTTATCTGCATTTAATGCCATATCCGAAAGAATACTATTTCTGAATCCATGGTCATAACTAAATGAAGCACCAGAGCCGGTAACTCGGTGAATCATGAACAAGAAAAACCAATCCATTGTGTGTAAGTAATAACCATTAAATCTGCTATCTATCTGCCACTTCTTTGGATTGCTATTACCGTACCAGATTTGCTGAATAGCATTACTAAAACCAGCAAATTCTCTGTCGACCGTGTCGTAAATAGTTATGTGATGCTGCAATGGATCATCAACATGAAGATCTTCAGAAGTATCACGGCCGTTTTCGCTTTGTATGTTTATGGTTTGTAATACTGCAGCACGTTCGTAATATTGCTTGAAGTCTTCCCAGTAAATAGTTTCGGATATGTTAGGCATTAGTCTTCATCCCAAACGTAAACCTCATAATCAAAGTTTTCATAATTATTGGTCAAATCCCATTCATAATATTCAGGAGATAAATGGACTGATCCTGGTTTTTCCATATAAGTTCTAGCATATTCTTCTGGATCAATCATGTACCATTCTTTAGGCCAAAGATGAACTCTTTCAATTTGGTATTTCATTTCATTGGTCATGATGGAACGAACTCTGTCTCTAGATGGATGTGATCCGTAGAATGGAGTTCCTTTGTAATATCCAGTTTTAGGGATTTTGCGTTCTTCATGTTCAATTGGATATGGAGCAGTAACTTCAAATGATCCAATTTTGCCAGATTGCTGCAAGTCTTCGAGTTGAATCCTCAAATTAGTAACTAGTTTTCTTGCTGCATCAGCTGGATCTAATTGACGGCATAAGTGGTGGCGGATGTCAACGTTACCTGCATTTATTACTAGGTGAGGTACAAAGTAATCTGGTAAATAAGTATTGACACCTCGTTCAGTTAAACCATGCAATGTAAGTCCGTCATGACGATAGACAACAGTGTTTGCTCTGTATCTAGAAATGGAATGAGAATCACCAATTACGACTCTTTGGATATCCAATACAAGATCTTCATGCTTCAAAACTTCACAATCCATTAACGCACGGATCTTTGACCATTCAGATTCTGTAAAATCAAAATCAGTCTTTGCTGCACGAGGACGGAGGATTCTTTCAATATCTCCAATTGGCATATCCAATGCTTTGATGTTGGACAAATCCATGTCCAAGACTCTAGCAATTCTGTCTCTAGTCTCTCTAGTGTATCCACCAAAGAGATTAAATACTTCGCCTTTGAATTCCATCGGAGTTGAAACTAACCAAGTTCCTTCTTTAACTAATTGGTCATTGCCAAATGCTATTTCGGATTTGGTATTTAATGCAGTATCAACCATGCATTTTTGCATTCGCGGCCAAGCAGATCTATGGCTAGCAATGCGATCTGTAAATGATGTTACAACGTCGTCTATAATATATTTCATGGAATAGTTACCATCCACCCTGATTCTACTTGAATTATTGCACCTGGTACTTGATAACCGAAGTCATAACCAACGCTTGCTAGATAATTACTATTTTCGGTTGCAATCTCAGAACATTCTTTTGCTTGTTCTAAAGATGAATACGTGATCCAACCAACTTTACATCCACTTTCCCAACTGATGTAATTGCTTGGATATTGTTTTACTGACATTATTACCTCCTGGCGGTTAGTGTGAACTTACGCTCACTGGTCCATTCTATCATACTTGTCCACAAATGTACAGTATGCTATTTATTCAATGTGCTCGCAAGCGACAGGTGTGCAAAGAACTGCAGCATCATCAAACGCACGACCGCAAGTTGTACACTTATCTTTTACACCATCATATCCAGCTAGTTGACGCAAAGCATTTTTGTCTGCTTTAGCAAAGTACATTTCTAGTAGTTCTTGTTCATTGGTGTTAGCAACTAATACTAGGTTGCACCAAAAATGTAGTACATCGATAAGCTCACCTAAATATGCTTGACGATTGATATGGCGTGAGGTAGCCCATGGCTTCCAACCTACTTCGTTCAATGCTTCATGAAGTTCATCAGTTAATGCTAATGACATGTCACGAATATATTGAGCACGGTCCTCTTCGGTTAATGTAGATACATCCACGCCATAATGCTTTTTTTGTAATTCTTTTTGTCGATTAAGAATCATTTGTAATGCTGTCATTCTTTTACCTCCTGTTTTAGTGAGATGCCACAAGCATCTGCGAGTAATTGTATTGCACCAATGTCATATACTTTAGGATCTATAATGTCCGAATACATAACTTTTTTTATTCCATAACTTGCTATTGCTTTCACGCACTCTGCACAAGGATGATGTGTTACGTACATATATCCATTCTTGGTCTGATCTGGAGTGCAATAACGTAATGCATTTATCTCTGCATGGATTACAAAGCCACGCCTAGCGTCTCTATCTTCCCAACCGATATCAACGCCAGGCGCAGCCCCGTTATAGCCGATGCTGATTATGCTGCGATCTTGACGGAGAACGCAAGCACCGACTTTGAAGTATGGATCCTCACTGCGTCTAGAGGCTGCTTTCGCAATTTGGAGTCCATATTCGTCCCAGGACATTCTAGTCATGAGCTGGCCGCTTCTAGAAATTCAATTACAAATTCAATTTCTTCATCAGTCAGATCATTGCTAGAAGTAATTGTACGGTCAACTATTGCTGCAACAGCAACAAGAATATCTTCTGGAGTGTGACCAAACTCTTCTAACATTTGTTTAATCTTTTTTAGACCAGGATTTGCACGCTTAATGGTTACTGTTTCAGGAGTGTTTCGTTCTATTGCTAGTTCGACTTCTTCCTTAGTTGCAATAGCCTTATCAATGCCTATTCCAAGAGCTCCAATTGCACGGCCCCAGCAACTGGTTTCAAGGTTCTGTATTTCTGAACCACGAGTAAATGCAGTTTTACCTGGTAAATACTCTTGAGCTGTACCAATACCAGGACGTGGGTCATCAGGAGTTCTAAATGCCCATGCTTGACCAATTACAATTAACTGATCTCCTACTTGTTGGAACTTAAGATTCGGATCCATTTGTAAAGATCCTTGTGGATATTTCTCATAAAATAATTTAATTCTATGAGGTACATCTACATAGTTTTCTAGCCTTTTATCCATTTGCTTCCACCTTCTTTGTTAGTTTGTCTATGAATTCCATTCGCTTCGATACATCAATCACAGCCAAAAATGATTCCCAAGCATATTCTGGGTCAGTTACTTCATGGAACGTTGTTCCATTTGGAGTGATATGAACAATGGCAAGGCCATCAACTGCTGGTAATGGTTTTTCTGATCCATCATCATCTAGGTAAAACTCTGCTTTTGCATAAGCAACTAACTGCATTGCCATTTCTCCATACACTGATTTGCTTGTTTTCCAGTCACATAGATATGTCTTTCCTGCATATGGACCAGACTTAAATGTCAGAATAGCATCAAAAGTACCTGCATACCAATGTGTCCGATTAGCAATAACTTTTTCAGTTAATACTGGTTCAACATCCCATTGATCTAACCAAGCAACATACCCATTTACGTAGTCTGCAATTTCTGCATTAACTTCTGATTCTCCGCCATGAATGATATTCTCAGCAATAGCATGTACATCGGTTCCACGAGCTGCTGCTTTATCTCGTTCAGTCCATGGAACCATCTTTAGATGCTTGATTGCTCCTTCACGATCTTTAGATAGAAATGAATCTAGATTGTTGAAGTTATCTGCAACATATTCGGCCACCATTTTTGCTGCCCAATACGGAAGTGCAGGCTTTGGCATGCCACCGCCAAGCAAAGTGGTTACACCTTTAACTTCTTTACCATCGAGTTCATACTTATGTCCTCGTTTAGTTTCAATACGTTCTAATCCCATTGTGTCTTCAACATTCTCTTAGTAAAAAAATTGGCAAGGTCAGGTTCATTTGCTTCGATTAGTCTTGAATATCGACTAGCAAAATTATTAGATATGGCAAATTGATTACCTCGTGAAGAGATACCAATTTCCCATCTAAGTTTATTTATGAGAAGATCTATTGAACAAATATCGTGTCCAGCGTTCTTCCAAATCCGTGCAAGATCTACTAATTGACGGTAGATATGTGGATTTTCGTGGTGAAACTTTACAAATTGTTCATCTATTGGATCAGCAAGCAACGATAGTTGCTTTGGTACTGCCCAGCTGCTGGCGGTTTTCATATGTTCTCCCTGTTATTTGTGAGCTTTAGGTACAAGTTTATTACATGGTTTGTCAACTGCCCAATGGCGCCAACCTGACCACGGATACTTCGCATTTAGAGCTGCGACAAATCCTATATCCTGATAGACTGGTTCCCATGCATCTATTGACTTTGATTGAAGGTGTTTCACCAAAGGTTTTACCTTTGATTAATGCATTCCATATTCACGTAATCGGTTAGCCACCATAAATGATAGTCCACGTCTCCACTCTGAATCTAGAAATTGCCATCTTCCTCTAGCATTGGTGTTGTCACCAATTGCTTTGTAATCACCTCTAGATTCATGATAACTCACGCATGCTGCATAAGATCTCTGATCCTTCGGGATTTGTGCTGCAGCCAATTTATAGTCCGTTGCTGCATTTGCTGGACTGGATGTCAACATAGATATTGCTAAAACTAACGCTATCAAAGTTGCCTCCTTTATCGTAGGTTTATGGTTGTTTAGATCTAATGATTTCTTCTAGAGCGTCTTCATAGACATAACGAAGTCCAGTTGCAGACTTAAAGCCTTCAACTTTATTGGTGTCCACCCACCGACGAAGGGTCTTAGAGTTAAGACCGATACGCTTTGCAGCAGCTCCCGTTGTGAGAGTTTTGCGTGATTTTGCTTCTTCCATTTTACCATCTCCTCTGTTATTTATTATGGACATTGTGAAAAGTTTCACAAATCTGTGTATAGAATGTGCATACGGCTAATTGGTTAACCTGGCGGTTTCCAGTTAGCCGTGCCTCTTTATGGGTAAAAACATTCCACCATATCGCCAAAGCAATATCCTAGAAAATCTTCAGTTGGTGCTCCAACTCCTACCCACCAAAAACTAGTTGCTACATAATAAATGCCTACAACTAGAATAACAATTGCAACTGCTCGAACACGCTTGCCGCGTTTAGTTAATTTCATTTGTAGTCTCCTTAGATTGCTGACATTGACAAACTTCAATATCGTATTCTTCTTTGTAAGAATGGTATATGAATCCTTTTCCATAGCAAATATTGCACGGCATTAGTTTTCCTCCATATACGTACTTCTTGTAGCACCATTTACATGAGTATGGATCACAGAACTTACGTCTGCAATTTCAATTTTTCCTAGTCGTTTAGCCTCTTCAATTGAATCTGCTTCAACAACTACGGTACAAACAACTTGAACTGTATAGACGTTAGACATTATCCCACCTGAAAATCGTCGCAGTGAATACAATCGTATGAATCACCTAACATAGATGTTTCATCGTAACTATGGACGTAGTTGTGTTGTTCTGAAGTTGCGCAGAATTTCATACCGCGCTCATAAATGAATTTTAATTCTGTTGTATTCATTAGA
>JACCDW011943596.1_pt1 | contig 11760 bp, 13 predicted proteins | sample 7449781 | NCBI WGS metagenome assembly JACCDW01 (sample SAMN15323449, study PRJNA562643) | freshwater metagenome | isolation source: river surface water | place: USA:Blue River Watershed | collected 2017-08-18
ACTACAGAACCCTTTAGCATAGAAAATAAATTTATAAGTGATAATTTTTCAACAGAATTTGTAAAAGGGGTTGATAAAACACAAGAGGATGTTCATAAAGAATGTGTAAAAATTAGTTCTATACCTATTAAATCAAAAGATGAAATTAAAAAAGAAATGTCATCATTTGTTTATAAAGATGTATTTGAACTTCTAAAAGAAGATAATGAAATTCTTGAGGAATTTTTTCTTTTATTCCTGGTTGAGCAAAATCAGGATTTACTAAAAAAAGTTTAAAACAATTATCAAATTCACCCATTATTTTATTTTCTAATAGTTTTCCTTTATTGATTATATTATCTTTTGAAGAATTAAATTTATCAAGAAACCAAATTACAAGTTCAGGAATATCTTTTTTAATTTTTTCTTCATTTTTCCAATCATACGTACTAAATTTTTTAGTATCATCCCATTTTTTATCATAAAATTCAGAAGAGTTTCTAAACACAGGAACTAAAGTTGAGACTGATTCATCATCATCTTCTTCATCTTTTTTATTTTCTGGTTCAAAATATGTATCATTACATTCTTCTGACATATTTTGAATAGCAGGGTTCGCAACAATAACACGAGAACTTACATTAAATATATGACGATTATCCCATTTTGTTAAAGGGGTTGAACGTAATTCTTGTGCTGATGGTTGGAAAGGATGAAAATAAGCATTTGGATTGTTGTGGGTAATTTCTGTTAAAAGTGGAAGTTCATTCTGAATAGAAGAAATATGTTCTGAATTTACTGGAATAAGTTTTGTTCGATTAGATAATTCAACTTTATCAATATTTTCTTTTTCAGTTGAAAGAACAAGAGGTTTTGATGTTTTATGGAGTTCTTTCATTTTTTTTATTAAATCACCTAAATTTCTTTTATCATAATCATCTCCCATTTTTGATAAATTTTCTAATAATTCATCAATTCTTTGATCACATTCATTCAAATTATTTTCCTTTTTAGGTTCAGGTTTTTCTGTCATAATTAAATTATTTGGTATAAGACTTTCATAAGACAATTCATTTTTGTTATAGGGTTCTGTAGTAAAACCTCCTGCTTTAATATTTGTATCAACCCCATTCTTAATTTCATCTTTCCAAGAACTAATTGTTCGTTCATAACTCTCTTTTCGGTCTTCTATTTCTTTTTCTGGTCTATTCAATTCCTTTTTCATTTCTTTTAATCGTTGTTCAAAAAGATTTTCTTGGGATTCATTTTTTTTTTGTTTTGGTTCACTCACAATACAAATAGGGGTCATAGTAATTTCTTTGTTATTTTCTTGTTTTTGTACCTTAGATTTATCAATTAAATACGGGTTTTTTTCAAAAATATCTTTTGCTGGAATACCATTTTTTATTTCTTCTTTCATTTGTTCAATCTTTTTCCAACTTTCATCATGTCTTTTGCTCCATTCTTCATCAGTTTCTTCTGGCTTGGAACAAACTGGACGAACAACCTCATCAATACTAAACTTTGGTTCTGATTGTTCATCTTCAATACCATATTCTTCAAGAATTGTTTGAAAAAATCCTTGGATTTGATTCACAAGTGATTTGACATCCTTTTGAACTTTTTGTTTTACTACTTCATCAGTCATTTTATCTTCAATCTTCAATTCATTTTGTAAATAACGATATAATTTTTCATAGTTGTTGAATGTTTTACTTTGTCCTGTTTCTGTATTCGCTAAGACCAACATTTCTTCTATGCTACATCGGGAGAACTTTATGCTACATTCTGGCGCACCGGGAGTGTAGGATAAAATTGATTTTATTTTTTTGAAAAGAAAAGTAAAACAAAAATGATTTGTCTTCTTTTGAGTATTATACTTAGCACAGGTACATATGAAACAGAATCATTTGGAACTGTGCAAAATATAACTGTGAAAACAACAAAGGATAACAGAATAACATTTGATAACTTATTTTATTCTGATGGAAAAGTATGTAGTTTATACACAGATATAGATATTTATACCTTTAACACAGAGGCGGATCTTAGAAAAAGTTGGAATCCACCTTTTGAAGCTCCTCGTTATCAACAAAGATATTCTTTAACTTCAAAGAATTGTTATAGTTTTGAAAGAAGTTGGACTACATTTACTAGGTTTGCTGTATTTCTAGGATTTGTTGGAACAGTTGTTGAATATTTTCTTTATGCTATTTGTTGTAGAAGAAGACAAAGAGTAACAGGAACGCAAAATCAAATCCCACAAATAGTTGTTACTGATGAAAAAGCGAGTATTAAAGAAAAACCAGATGTTAAAAAGGCTGAAGAAATAGTTGAAGAACAATTTCAAAATGGTGAAAAATGCCCTTTAACACAAGAACCTTTAGATAAAACATTTCTCTTTGTTCCTTCCTGTGGACACGTGCTAAGTCAAGCAGCAACATTTAATCTACCAAAAAAATGTTGTATCTGTAGAAGAGATGTTAGCTACACAAGAGTAGAAGCAAAGTTAACAATTGTGAAAAAAGAGGAAACGAATCCAACAAATTCTGTGGATTCAAATTATTTTGTGGCAACTCAGGAATCTCTTTAAGAAATCTGTATGATTGTATAAGTAATGGATAATTTACATTTGCACGTTCAATCCACCTTTGAATTTCTTGTTCAATAAGTTTGTATTCAATATAACTTAGAATAAAAGCCATTTTTTGTTAAATATTTTTAGACAAATAAAAAAATCAATTTTTTATTTTAGATTATCTGATTAAATTTGGACATTCTATACATTCCATCCAAGTAAGATGTTTAGGAAGTCCTGGGAGTTCAGTTATTTGTGTAAAAGAACAATTTAATTCTTTAAGATTTTCTGGAAGAGCTGGAAGAGATGTAATTTTTGTATCAGCGCAAAATAGATGTTCTAAATTCTTTGGAAGTTCTGGAAGAGATTTTATTTTTGTTCCAGAACAATATAATTTTGTTAGACTTTCTGGAAAAGGTGGAAAACTTTCTATTGGTACATTACAACAATATAATTCTTGAAGATTTGTTGGAAAAACAGATATTTCTGTGATTTTTGAACAACCTATAAATAATATTTGAACGTTGTTTGGTAAAGGTGGTAAAGATGTTATTTTTAAACATGATAAATCTAATACTTTTGTATCATCTCCCTCAGCAATCCACTCTTGAATTCGTTGAAGAGCAATTTGAGTATCTGGGCCGTGTTCGTATTCCATTTTTTATTTGCTGTATAGAATATATCAAATAAAAAATCAATTTTTTTATTTGTGTAAAAGGGGATACGATAGTAGACCCTTAACCTTTGGTAAAAGGGGATTATTCACAAGAACGCAAATACTCTTGTTCTTCAACATCCAAACACCAATCAAACATTCGTTTTGGATGCCAAGTTTTAATAATTAAATCTTCTTTAATAGCCTTACAACGTAAGATAATTTCATCTCTTCTTAGAATCTCATTTATAATTTTTAATCTCTTTTGAAATTGTTGTGGGGCTTCATCCTTTTTTTTCTGTATAAATAAATTTGGACATTCATCACAAATCAATACTTTTAGACTATCTGGAAAATCTGGAAATTCACTTATATTTGTTCCTGAACATCGTATATAATGTAAATTATTAGGAATATTTGGTAAAGAATGAAGTAAAGAATTACCACATTCTAAAGTTATAAGAGTATTAGGAAGTTCTGGTAAAACAGATATTTGTGTTGAAGATATATATAAATATTTTAGATTAGGAGGAAGATTTGGTAAAGAAGTAAGTGATAATCCAGAACAAGCTAGTTCTGTTAAAGAAAGAGGAAGTTCTGGTAAAAGAGATATTTGTGTATTATCTATGTGAAGTTTTTTTAAGGAAGGAGGAAGATTTTCTAATGAACTTATTAATGTTTCGGTACAAATTAATTGTTTTAAAGAAGAAGGAAGATTATTTAAATATGTTATATTTGAACCTCTTAGATTTAATGATATAAGATTATTTGGTAAAGGTGGTAAAGAAGAAATATTTAAATATATTAAAAACAAAGTTTCATATGATTTTCCTCTTTCCACCCACTCTTGTATTTTTTGTAAAGCTTTTTCTGTATCTGGACCATGTTCATATTCCATTTTTTATTTGCTGTATAGAATATAACAAATAAAAAATCATTTTTATGGATTGTTTCAAACCATAAACCCCTCTAACACCTTTTCAACCACAAGAAAGTAAATACTCCTGATCTTCAATATCTAGACACCAGTCAAACATTCGTTTTGTTTCCCATGTTTTAATCATTAAATCTTCTTTTATTTTTTTAATATTTTCTTTTGCTTTTTTAATTGAAAATTCATAAGGAGTTTCTTCATATAAAACTTTTGTATCATAGCTAACAAAAGGATATTTTTGAATCATCGTTCCTCTAACATTCAGTATTTTCAAGTTTTTAGGAAGAAAACATACCCAATCATCTTGAAAATGTGTGTCACAGAGAATGAGTGTATGAAGATTTTGTGGAAGAGCTTTTAAAAGATTTATAATATCCCAATACATTATTTCAGCATTTCGTAAGGAAATAAACTCTAAATTGGGTGGAAATTCATATTTCCTATCAAAACTAAAGAAGCAGTGTCCTAAATGAAGATGGGTAACACTTGAAGGAATATTTTTTATGCCATCTAATGAATTATGTGACATAAATAATTTTTTTACAGTTGGTGGAATTATTTTAAAATAATTTTCATTAAAATGTTTCAATCCATCTTTATGAAAAAGAGAATTCAAATGAAGCCACTGATCTTCACGATTTGGTAGACTTTCCCAAGATTTTATTCTTAATGGTATAGTTGAATCCATTTTGTTTATACTTGTTTTTTTAAAAAAGTCATAAAATCATTTTTATTTTTATACAGATGATATCCAGCATACACAGCAGGAAAAATGAATGCTACAGGAAGTTCTACATACTTTTCTTTTTCAATCGCATAAGCAAATCCAGAACCTGCTAATATACTACGAAATGGAGTTACATGTTGTAATACATATCTTGTTGGAATCTGTTGAAGAATCGTATTCATAATATATAATAAGTATTATTTTGTTTTAGATTAGAATGTCAAAGGAGGATTATGTTATTTTCACTTGTTGTCACTGTGATAAACCTTTTATTATATATAAAAACGAATTTAACTGTAGAATACTCCGTCATGGAGTCTATAAAAGCACAATGAAACATATAAATCCTCATGCTTCTCTGGAAGAGTGTCAAAGGTTGGTTGCTGAGGATAAAATTTATGGCTGTGGAAAGCCTCTACAAATTGTAAAAAAAGATAAAGAATTTATTGTTGAAAAATGTGAATATATTTAGCTAATGAGAACGTTCCAATGATAAATTATACTCTTTCGCAATTTGTTCAAGAATTGCATTTCTTTCTTTATCTTTTCCTTCATAATCTGTTAGATATTTTTGACAAAGATTCAGATCAAAATGAAGTTTCTTTAGATCTGAAGATTTTTCCCAAACAGAATTAATATATCTTCCACAAGCATCATTATGTTTATTTGTGTAGGTTATACCTTCTTTATGAGCGACTCTAGTTCTTAACTGTGACTTGGTACAAGCAATTGTTAAAGGGAGATGTTTAATAATAGTTGGAACATCATTATAGGCAATTCTTGGATTATCACCTAGAACTCCTGGCGCAATATTACCCGCTATATCATTTGTGCTAAAGAAGTTATCCAAGTCTTCAAAGGTAGACATTTCAGCAGTTTTATTAGTACTTCTACTTCTTCCAGCACCATGTCCAGAAAAGATTACACCATCTGTTTTACTAACTGGTGTATAACCTTTTTGAATAGCAACACGAATATCCACTTCTTTCCAGTCACAACTTTGGTCTGCTAAAGTCCAAACATAACAACCATCTCCAGCACGTAACGCAACAATACTTGCTGATGCTCTCTTGGTCATCGCTATAGCACCTTTTGACAAAACATAATGAACTTCTTTTGTCTGATCATTTATGTATGCTTTAATTCCATTGTGAGTTAATCCAGAAAGTAAAGATAACATAGCTTCTCCATCTTGACCACAGACTTCAATTGCTGGTTTGAAGACAAAAGATTCTCGCATATGGTGTTGAAGAGTTTTTGGTTCAATTTCAAATCCTAAATCATGTAAAACCGCAATTGCACACATAATACGATTGAGTTTAGCGAATTTATTCAAAGCATCATACACTCTCGCATAAAAGACAGCTAGATTTCCAGTTGCAAGTTCACAAACAAATCCATTATAATAATTTACAATTCGGCACGCTTCAGCAATTACAGAATATACTTTTGCTCCTAATCCACGAGAACCACTATGCACAACTGCCCATAAATAACCTTGTTCATCCGTTGAAATTTCCATGAAATGATTACCGCTTGATCCTAAACTTTGTGCAAAACGACCAATATATCGTAAAACAACACTTTGTTCTTCTGTTAAACCTGGATAGATTTCTTTTTGTATATTAGAAGAACTTTCATTATAGGAGTCAAAGGGGATATCTACATATTCAAGAATTTCTCTCATTTCATCCAACCACTGGGGAAGTTCAACCATTCCATAAAAGTCAATTGCATAACCAATATATTTACTCAAGAAACCACCTTCTTCTGCTGCTCGACCTCTTTTCAAAGTTCTTCGCATAATAGCGAGAGCATAAGAATAAAATTTATCTCTTTCTTCTTTATTATCGAGTTCTTTTACATGTATATTTTTTTGCACAAAGGGAACAATTGATAAACCACAGCCAATATCGCCAGAAATCATATTTATTGGAATTGATGTATTATTAAAAGTCATAATTAAACCAACATAAACATTTCCAGCACCATGGGTATCTGCTTGCATACAAACAGTAGAGTTTATAGGAGCAAAACGAGCTGCGATCGAAGCAATATTTTGTATATCAGAATCTTCTAAAACAACTTTGGTTTCTAATTGCCACTCTTTTTCACCTTGTTTAATTGTAAAAGAGGTTTTTTCTTGATTATTTGGAGTTACTTCAATATCTTCTAAAAGAAAGTTATCTTCTTTGGATGGAATTTTGAGAGCTTGTTTATCTGGTGGATGACATGTGTGAAGAGGACGACCTTCGGGCCATGGAAGACGCATCGCTTCAACATCATAGCCAAGTTTTGTTAATAATTTTACAGAAGCCATTTTTATTTTTATGTGTATGTAAAAGGAAAATTGGGGGAATCAAGTTTTATGTGATAAGCATAAAACTTAATGAGCGAAGCGAATCAATTTTAATGAGCGAAGCGAATCAACTTTATTTTTTTACATATTAATTAAATTGAATAATCTTTCTCTTTCTTTACTTTGTGCTTTTGTTATGGGTCTTTCGGTAACAAGATCCATGTCAGATGTAAAAGAGGTTTTTGGGGCACCCCCTTGGGCATAAGATTTTAAGCTTTTGCCTCCTTTATTTTTTCTTGTTTTACTTTTACTTTTGTTATTCTTGGAGCCTCCATCAGCATAGGAAGGTGGAACATTATTTGTATTCTGATTTCTTTGATAAATAGGTTCAATATTGTACAATTCAATATTGGGTGCTTGAGAAGTCAGATTTTTAATATGTTGGCGAATATTATTCACTTTTGTTAAATCAGAATAATTATCGGGTGGTAAAATCATAAAATGATAATTATCATTTTGATTAGATTTATATAAGAATATAGCTCTATGTCCTGGAGCTAATAATATTTCATCTTCGCGATATACAGAAACTGGATTTAAATAAACATATTCACAACTTGGATGAACCCAAAATGTACAAACAGCTCCAACTTTCAAATTATCAGCAGCAAATTCATACGCAATTTTATAAGACACTGATGTTGATTGATAGGAATGAAAATAATAGCAACTATTTGGATTTGTAAATTTTTGAATAAAATCATCTTCAATTCCACGATAGATGACAAAATAATTCTGTGCTTTTGGAAACTTTTTTATTATTTGTAAATGATCTTGAATATATTTCCACGTGAAGCTTCTAAAATATTCTTTATCTTTTGCTTCAATATTTGGAAAAATATAATTATCCCAAACTTTTTTTTCAAAATAATAACTTGGATTATGTAATTTAAAAAGTTCTTGTAAAGTTAAACAATCATACTGATCATATTTTTTACCATCTGGATAGTCCATGTAAAAAAGTGGAAGGAAGAAAAAATATTTTTTCCATGGACCAGTATATAAACCCTGTGATATTTCTTTTGAAACTGAATCAGAATACATATTATCATATAAAGAGAGTGTATCTGATCCACGTAAAAAATAGTTACATAGTTTATCACCATGATGAATTGTTTGTGTTATAGTATATAATTCAAAAGGTGTGAGTGATTCTAGAATTTTTGTGTGAGCTTTTTGTAGATCTAAACGACTTTTTTCAAAAATAGGATTTTTAATTGGAACTTTTTTAATTAAACGCTCAAGTACAATAGTTCTTGGAGATTTTACTTTTGGAACCTCAGGTGTCTGAGATTGTGTTGGTGGAGTAACAGGTGTTTTATAAACATTTTTTACCATCTCGGGAAAAGAATTATTATTATTATCCCAACTCATCTATGATATAAAAACAAATTGTGTATATAGTATAAGAAGGAGCAAAATGGATACTCACAAAGCACACGGCAAGGAATTTTTTAATGGACAACTCTGGTGTTCTACATTTTATCACACCAAACCTTTTGGAAAGTTGTTTGAAAATGTTTCCGTGAATGAATTTGAAATGTCGATTGACTTGGCGATTGAAGCTATTCGAACTCTGAAACAATCCGCCAAGACTCTTCAATACAAGGAAGCACTTACTACTGAAATTTCTAAACAGGCAGATATGTTTGCGCAACAAGTTGTTCAATTACAAGAAAATGAAGGAAAAGAAAAAGAGAGTCTTCGTAAAGATTATGAACGCAAACTCAACTCCTTTGACAAACAGATACAAGAACTCAAATCAGAACTCTCAGTTTCTGATGTAACAATTAGTAAATTACGAGAACAACTCCAAAGTTCTGAAGGAATGTTCCGTAAAAGTTTAGAAGATGTTTTAAACAAAACTTCTGTAGTCCATGAAAAAGAGATTGAACGATTAATGAACAATCACAAACAAACAGTGGAAATGTTAGAACGTCGTGAAGAAGTGTTACGAACAGTTTTTTCAGAACAAGAAGAAAAACTACGGAAACAATTTGAACGTACCCAGAATAGTTCTGTCAAAGGTCAGCAAGCTGAAAAAGATTTTGATGAATTAGTTTTACAATACACAACTTGGGGTCAATTGGAAAATACTGCGAAAACTCCCCACAGTTGTGATAGAAAAGGTAAAGTGAAAAGTTGTGAAACTTTGTTTGAATTAAAAAATTACTCTCATGAAGTTCCTTTTGCTGAAGTCGAAAAGTTTGAACGAGATATGGAAGAAAATTGTAATATTCCTTTTGGTGTTTTTGTGAGTATGAAAACTGGTATTTGTCGTATGAAAAATGATGGGTTTATTACGATGAAATGGAGCCCTCGTAACCAACTCTTATTATTTATCAATCAACTCACCGTTCATTCCATTGAAGATATCTTCCGTTTTATCGAAATGTGTTCTGATATTGCGGTTGGTGTTTATAAATCCGCCAAGGAACGTCCAGCTGATTCTGACGAATGCTTGAAACTCCAGAATAAGATTGAACAGATTAAAGTAATTGTGGAAAAGGAGATTGCTCGTATGTCTGATTTCTTACAAGAAATCCACCATAATAATAACTTTTTAGTCCAAAGTATTCAGAAACAGACAGCAAGTTCGAAATATCAAATCAATACTGGTATCAGTGCTCTCAAAAATATGTTAGAGGTGATGTTAGCAAATGATTCATTTGAAGAAGAAGTATCTGTTCCTGTTGAAACAAGTAATATGGTGGAAACTGCTCCTGTTGTAACTACAGAAGATACAAAAAAGAAAAAGAAATCTTCTAAGAAATAATCTTAGACAGTATTTCTTAATGCTTTGGAAAGCATAAATATAATAATTAAGGTTCTCCAAAAGTATTTTGGAGAACCTTAGTATTTCTGCACTCAAATTCAGTTTTTACAATTTGAAAAGGAATTCCATCCATCATTTTACGTCTCATAAATTCTTGTTCTTCCTTTGTTCTTTCATAGTAATTAAGTGATTCAAAATCTTTTACAATTGTGTCAAAGGGGATTCCAGCATTTAACATTTGACGAAGAACATTTGTGATTGGTTCATAGTCTTTATAGAAGAATATATCATCTTCTGGTCCAATACTAATTATATTGGAACCATAATAATTATATGATTGATCATAATTATAAAATTTATTCACTGGATTATTACTAATTCTTAAATATTCATAATTAATAACTTCTGGTAAAATTTGAATATTTGTATTTCTTAAATCGAGTGAACAAATTTTTGACTTTTCATATGAAATAGATGAAATAGGAGTATCATATATATGACAAATACTCATTATTTCTGGAAGTTCAGGAATAGAAGTAAGTTTTGGACAGCTATCAATTAAAATTTCGTTTAAAGTTGATGGTAGCATTGGTAAAGAAGTAATATTTTCACAATTTGAGATATCTAATACTTTAAGAGATTTTGGTAAAGGTGGAAGACTTGTCAAATTTGGACATTTAATAATTTTTAAAGTTTTAAGACTTTCTGGAAAAGATGGAATAAAACTACAATTATTCTCTATTATACGTAATTCAGTTACTGGCTTATCCACTATTTTAAAATTATTATTCAATTTAGTAAGTTGTTCCTTCATAAATTGAATATCATCCTGAGATAAAGTAAAGTCAAAATCAATTGTAATAGAGGACATTTTTACTTTTTTGTATACATAATTTATTGGATATAAAAAAATCAATTTTATTAAACCAATAAATAATTTTTTAATATAAACATTAATAAAATAGACAATCAGAATGGAAGGCAGTCAAAAGGAACAAAGAATCACATGGACAGAATATTTCAGCGAATTAGCGAAACTGGTGTCAAAGAGATCTCCGTGTGAGAGACTCCATGTGGGTTGTGTTTTAGTGAAAGAAAACAGAATTATTAGTACAGGATATAATGGATTTCTGCCTGGGGCAGAACACAAATCTATAGTACAAGATGGACACGAACAAGCAACGGTCCATGCAGAACAGAATGCGATTTCTGACTGTGCGAAACGAGGGGTTTGTGTGGAAGGAGCCCAAGCCTATATAACTCATTATCCGTGTGTGAATTGTTTCAAAGTTCTGGTGGCGTCAGGTGTAAAAGAGATATACTATTTGGATGATTACCGAAACTCGCCAATTGTTGAACAGCTAGCAAATACAATTCATATAAGACTTGAAAAAATTAATTAACGAACATAGGGGTTTAAACTGTATAAATAACAAAGCTTAATTTAAAATATTTAAAAATATATAGAATGAATTCAACATCTCCTACCTTTCTATATATACATCAAGGTGTAGAAGGAAAACAATTTAACACAACACCTGAAGTTATATTTTCATTTTCAATTTATATAAGAGAAGAAGCAGACTGGAGAGTTTATAGAAAATATATATATGGTCTTTCTGCTTATGCGAGAATGTTAGAAAATAAACCTTCATGGAAAATGATTATTTATACAGATAAAGATACTTACATAAATTTTTTTAATATAAACCCAAAAAAAGTACCAGATTATCTAGAAATACTTCAATCATC
>JACCDW010645975.1_pt1 | contig 11758 bp, 9 predicted proteins | sample 7449781 | NCBI WGS metagenome assembly JACCDW01 (sample SAMN15323449, study PRJNA562643) | freshwater metagenome | isolation source: river surface water | place: USA:Blue River Watershed | collected 2017-08-18
CAGACACAAGTGTTAGTATTCAAATACTTGATGAAAATGGTAATTTAAGAAACTTTATTTTACCAACAAATAATGGACTTAAAGCAGAAATTGATAGACTTAATAATAATATAAATTCTTTATACTCAATTGATGCTGCTGGTGCAATGATAGCCACATCCAATAGTGGTCCAAATAAATTTAAAAAAATAATCACTGTTGATTTAAATAGAGAGCCCTTATCGTTGGCAAATTTGAACTTAGTATCAACATTTAAAACAAGTCCAAACTGGTTTTTTGATTCTTTACTAGATCCTCTTATTTCTGTAGAGTTTGATTTAACAAACAAAGTTGAAGATAATGTAAGAAAGTGTTTATCAAGAAGATATATTGTTGATTTTGCTAAAGACTCTAATGGTAATTTGACAACTTTGGGAGAATCTGCTAGAAATAGCTTTGATACTGAATTCAAAAATAATGCTGGTATAGATATTAATGATTTTGAAGATTGGCATAGAACCACACCAGGTGTTGTAGAACCATTAAATCCAAGATTTGACGAACAAATATTTGACTTAGATCCAAACAATTTATTATATGATGGTGAATTTACTGTTTTAACAATACAAGAAGATAAAATTAATAGAAAACTTTGGTACGAATTGAACACACTTGATTATTTAGTGATAGATACAAATGAAGTCAGACAGCTAGTAGTAAATGATGAAGTAATAATAAACTCAATTAAGACTTCAACAAGGTATAAAATAATAGAAGTCTCTAGAGCACAGGCTAATCCTAGAATTAGGGTAGAGAGGATAGAAGGAATAGAGCCTATTCCAACTGGGGTTGGAACACTTAAAATATATTCACCTGTTATTTATAACAAAAAGGTTAGAGTTAGTGTAGGGTTTAATGAGAGAAATGTGATATTTGTAAAACCATTAAACACTGAAAATAACTTAATGGCTAGAAGGTGGTCAGATGGTACTGGTTTTTACACTTCGGAATTGACATTAAATTCAGAGGGTGATGCTAACGGTTTATCAATGGAACAATTTTACCAAGATTATGTATATGATTACGGTGAGATTCTAAAAGATTTAGTTGCAAAAAAAGTTCCTAATAAATTAGCAGGAGCTCCTAATGCACCAACATTAAATGTTGAAAACTTCAAAGTTGTTCAAATAAACCAACATTTAACAGATACACCTGATTCTAATTTGATAAAACAAAAACATAATATTCAAATAAACCTTAAATCGGAAATTGAACAATTACAAAGTGCTGTAAATGATAGATTCAAAAAAATTAAAATTGCGAAATTTAAATCAATAGATGATAAAAAGAAAGCAGATTTAGAAGTTAAAGATTTATTAGGGAAGAGAGAATTGAGATCAAAGCAGTTAGAAACTATCGCTAAAGAGATAATCTCAATATCTAAAAACCCAGTAACAAAAGTTGAACCTAAGTTTAGGATTAGAGGTTTCTGGCAAATGCCAGAATCGGTGGCTACAAGAGGTACAAAACCACAAGAAGTTGTACAATTTACAGTTCAATATAGATATCTTTCAAAAGATGGACGAGAAACACCAGTTGAATCATTTTCAGTTGATGGTCAGCAATCAAAAGCACTTTTTTCAAATTGGAATGAGTTCAAAACAGATGCTAGAAAAAGATCATTTGATGCTGCAACAGGAGAGTATTTTTGGCAAATTGAAGACTTAGAAAGTGCTGATACTCCAAATATAAATCAATTAGATATTGCGGTTCAAGCAAATGAAAAAGTTGAAATCAGAGTGAAGTCACTCTCGGAAGTAGGTTGGCCAGATGCTCCAGTTGAATCAGAATGGTCACAAATTATCACAGTTGAGTTTCCCGATGATTTAAATAATGTATTAAATGAAAATGACTTTATACTACAAGAAGCTAGTAAGGATGATCTTAGAGTAGCTATGAATAATGAGTTATCCGCTAAAGGACTTGATGAACATTTATCAGATCAAGTTACAATAGATACAAAGATATATCATCATGATTCAGCTACTATTCTTTCTGGATTTAAAGATAGTAATGGAAATGTATTGGATTTGTTTGAATATTTAACAAATCTTCAAGAAAGGATTAAATCACTTGAGGAGAAAATACAAAGAGCTAAAGGAGAACTTGAAGTTGTTATACTTAGAAATAATCAAGAATTTATAGTTTCAAATAATTCAGAAACAACATTTAATGTTGAGTGTGAAGACTATTTAGAGAAGTTTACAGCAACAGGTGTTCCAACTGGTAGAGTTTATCAAAATAACATTTACGTGATTAAAGACTTTGTAGTAAGATTAAGAAATAAATCAACTAATTCCCCATTAGGATTGCTTTCGGGAAGAACATATTTACAAAATACACCAGTTTATAATACCGGAATACCTCAAGTATTCTGGGTAAATGATAAGGATGAGTTAATGACTTCAGAGATTTCAGGTTCCACTAAAACTCAAATAAATAATCAATTTATCTGGTCTGTAAATTATGACTCAGTAACTGATACAGCTACATCTAAATTATCAGAAAATATAGGTAATTCATTTACTACAAATAACTCAATAACTAATATTCTTTCAAATAACTCCTACAATGTGGGATATGCAGAATCATCTGTTTTAGCATTTTTAAGTAATAATAAATCTTTACTTGAGCCAGCAAAATGGATAGATAACACAACTTCTGTAGCATCTACTACAAAGTTATTAACAACAATTCATCCAATTAGCCAAGATTTGGAAAAAATAATTGAAACTAATAGTGAAAAAGTTAAAACTTTAAACAGTGGAACTAATAATGATATTATTATACCAATTAATATCTACTTTAAGATGAATTCACTTGATAATAATCAATCAGGATTAAACTATGAGTATATAGATCTTAATAAAACTCAAAAAACGGTTAAACATGTTAAAAAGATTAAATTTTTCTTAGAAAATGAAGCGGAAAATAGACCTTTTCAATTTAGTATTAAGTTTAATATAAATAGAAATAAAGTAATTGTCAGAAAAGTTTCACCGGCTCTTAACCTATCAATCAAATAATAAATAAAAAACCGACCTAAAGTCGGTTTTTTATTTAATGAGATATAGTAATATAAACACTGTGATTTTAATATATACTTAAAATTATAATTTTTTTGTGAAAAGCTTTTCTATTTTGAGAACTAACGTTGGTCTGACAACAAATGTGAAAGTAGTAGTGGATTCAAACTATGGACTTTATTTAGATAGTATAGAATCACACTCTGAACTTTCAAACAGTAGATATAAAAAAATGAGATTTATATCTAAAAACTATTATGATGAATTAGTTCCATACTTTTTTAAGAAGACACCAATTGATATAGCTTATAATATTAAATATGACGATGATTCTTATCTTATGGATATTGACTTTAGTAAGCAATATGATGAGATTTATCAATATGGTGCTAGAAATATAGTTTCAAATAAAAACTACACGGAAGAGTTTGAATACTTTGCACCACTCTATTTAATGAAATCTAATATTCCTAGTCACTTTATAGTTTTTAGAGTGGATGGTGCAGGAGTTGATCTATTAACTAAAGAAAATATAATCACTGATGTTATAAATGATTTCAAATTTGTAAAACTATGGAGTTTAGAACAAGAAACAAATTTAGGTCAGTGGTTAGACACAAACTTCAAAAAAAATGAATCTTTTCCAGACACACCATTAGAAATGGATTTCAGAGAATTGGAATTTTGTAAATGGAATGGTATTGATTATGAAACAGGAGGATACTGTTCAAAATCTTTATTTATAGATGATATTTTAGATGAAGAAAAAGAAATATTTGAAATGGAGAAATTCATTTTTAATAATTATAAAAACAATAAAGTTATATTTCCTAATATACTAAATTTTTCATTCTTATTTGATGATGAACCAGCAAATCCTGATATTAAAAGAAAATGGTCTATAAACAGATATTATGGATTCTACTTAGATAAAATGGAAAAAACACAATCAATATCACCATATATTACACCTTTTCTTAGAAGTGATGTAGTAGTTTTAGAAGGTAATATATTAAATTCACCAAGTAATGAGGACCCTTTTATCGAAGGATGGAGTGATAATAGACCATTTTATGTTGAATATCAAGGAGAGTATTTTATAGTTAAAAGATTTACAGAAACACTAAAAAATCAATTACTGACATTACCATCACAAGATGAAGAACTTAGAACTAAAGGATCAATTGGGTTGATGTCTGATAGAAAATCAGCCCCTACAGAAAGATATGTAGTTCCAAAGACACTAAAAGAACAATATGTTGATGTAGAAGTTTCAAAGTATAGAATTATTTCAGATAAAGATTTTAGTGGAATGATGGTTTCTGAATTTAATAAAAATTATGGTGTAATTAATTCTAATAATGAATTAATCTCTTATGATAACAATTATCTACAGATAGATGACTTTGATAAATATTCCGTATGGTTGATTGAAATAAACGGTATTTATCACAACCTTTTTAAGGAAAGTGAAATAATAAAAGTAAATACAGATTACTCTTTTACATTTAATCAAAATGACTATTCTTACAAAGTATCCGGAGTTGAAACAAAGGTAAGTTTTAAAGTGGATTTTTTAAACCCTCCTAAGAAATTTGATATTTATAGATTAAGTTTTACTGATATAAAAGATTTTGATACAAGAATTGTAGATACTGAGTACTCTAAATATGAGTATGAAAAAGAGGATGAGATAACATACACAGATGAGCCAAAAATGTATATGGAAAACCCATTAACCGAAACCAATCCAAAAGATTTAGATGATTTTATTTATCAAGGTGATGTTGTTAATATACCTGTGTCTTCTGAATACACTGCTAACTATGAGACTTTCAAATTAGTAAAAGGTGAGTTGTCGGATATATGGAGAAAAAATTCCATATATTGTAGGTGGTCCTTTCAAAATTCAATTTCTGGAAATGATTATCCATATTCACTTAACAATTCTTTTCTTTTTGAAGACTACAACAGAACAACTAATCCATTTGAAGATAGACCAATAAGAAGTGAAAGAAATTTAGATTATTTTTACACAATTAATTCATCAACATCTTCATATGTTTTTCACTCACTACATGTAGAGGGTTATAATGATGACTTTTCACTAGATACTAATTTTAAATTTGAATTAGATAAATATCTTAACTTAGCAACATATTCAGTAGGAACATCTTCTATCATCGCTACTTATTCTTTAGATTACTTCACAGATTTCTTTTATAGAAGACAGTATTTTAATGATGGGAAAATTGTTAAAAATGTTAAAAAGTATTCAAATTTTAACTCTGGTGATTCTTCGACTCCAAATATTTCATTATTCAAAGGTCTTAAATTTTTAATCTATGATATAGATTCGATAGAAATGTCAAAAGAAGGTGAGATTGAAAACATAAATCTATCAACATCAAATAAATATGATGATTATAAATTGTCAATTTTGTTATCAGATAATGACTTAAGTGTTGATCCAAATGGTAATTTAACAAAATCTGATAATTTCATGCAATGGAAAATAATTAAGGAATGGCAAATGGATGTTGAATATAAAGCTGGTGATGTTGTAAATTATGGTGATATTTTATATGAAGCAATGACGGATAATATAACAACAAATCCTATAAAAGAAGTTGTTGGAATTAAACTTAAATCTACTCCTTATAATCAAACAAGTATATGGAGTCCAATGTCAGTAACTGGATCTATATTTTTTAATCCAAATTTGGTATATCAACCAGACGATGTTATTTTTTATTATGATGATTATTATCAATATGACCCAACTGGACAAGATGATTTATGGAATCCAGTAATTGCAATATCCAATGGGTATTCAACCGGTGATAAAGTTTTCTTCAAAGAAAAATGGTATATATCAACTACTAATAATAACAGATACCCACCAGATAATAGAGTTCCTTATTTTCAATATAACCCATTAAGTGGTGGTAATCCTTTCAATGCTACAATTGGTAGAAACTGGATTTTATCACAAACACAGTCATCGTCACCTATGTGGAAACCAGTTGAACTATGGATTCCTAATAAACCATATGCTGATCAAAAAGTAATCGCTCATAAGGATGTAATTTTCAAAAACCTAACAGGAGTATCAATAGAAGCGGGTGAGGAGCCTGGAGTTTCAGGACTTTGGACTCAGTTATATAGTTTTGAACCAGATACAAATTATGTTTATCCAGGAACAAATCCTGTGATAAAAATGAATAATAATTATTATTTATGTACATCAAATTCAAATAGATCAACTTTAGATAATGGTATAAATATTTATGTAAATAAAAAATGGAAGAATGTATTAATTAATATCAATATATCAGATAATACTTTTCCAAATATTTCAAATACAAATAGAGATGATTTATATACAGACCTATATGAAAAAATTACAGCTTTTAATTTTATTAGAGCTATAAATGATTTAACAATAAAATATGGTTTTACTGATTATGTAAATTACATAGTTATAAATGAAGATGGTAAAATAACAAAACATAATTATCAAAGTCCAGTTACTACTGATGGTATTCTTAATTTTAAGAAACTTCCTTGTTTGATAAAAATAGATGAACCAGAAGAATTAAAAGTAAAGGTATTTTCATTGACTAAGACAGTTTTACCAAATCCAAAGTCATTAAATTCAAATAGAAGATTGACAGATGGTAAAATTGTAAGTTTAAATCAAATAAATTGGTATAGCGATTTACCATATTCTATGGAGATAGAAGAAAATAAATTTGAACCAAAATCATTACCAATTTATCACGGAGGAAAAAATGTTATAAATGATTCTATCTGGAGACACAGTGGTTACTATATGCCAACTTTTTATGACATAGAGTTATTTGATAAGCAATTAGATGGAATATCTGATAATACAAGATTTGACATAAACTTAACAGACTTTGGTCTAATGAAAGAAAGAAAATTACAAAAAATAAATAGAAAAGGTAGTTTGTTAAAGTTAAGAAATGAGCAAAGTCAAAAATCAGTTTATCCTATGTTGGATGAATATGGTTATTCATTTGTTGATTTTTTCATTTTTTCATCAACTTGGGACTTTTCATATCATTATGAAACTATTGGAATTTCAACTAAGCCTAAATTTGATATTAAAATACCGACACTTAAATCAGAAGTTCTAAAAGAATTTGGTCAGCCACAATCTGTAAAAATTGAAAATAAAAAGAATTTTAACTTATAATGAGAAGAACCTATATTTCACCAGAGTATGTGACACAGAGAGTTTATGGCACATTTAATATGAGAGAAGAAAGTAATTTTTTTTCAGGTAAAATGCTAGAAATAGAAGATTTAATAACCGTAGGAGTTGAAGATATTCCTTATTATCAAAATCTAAAAGGAGAACAAATAGAATTCTCAGTAGAGTCTTCTACACAACCAGTTGTATATTCTCCAATCACTGATAAAATATCAAACCATACTTTAGTCTTAGATGAATCACAAACAAAACTTCAGAAAGAGAAAAATACAAAGTGGGTATTAACAATAAATTCAAAAATAATATTATCAAATCATATTTTTGCATTAATGAAAAAATGGAGAAGCTTTGAAGGTATTAAAAATGAGATGACTTCAACTAACGATGTTAGTCAATCATTAAAAAATTATATAGACTTTAATGTGTATGACAGGTATAAAATCAAAGGAATTGATTTGTATATAGCTTACAGAGATTTGAGAAATCAAAATGTATTAAAATGGAAAAATACCTTTAGTCAAAAAGCGATAAGTTCGTCAAATAAATACACTAAAATTCAAACAGAGACAAGTATTGACGGATCAATTGTAAAGCTTTTATTTAGTCAAGAAAAACCAGCAGATGATTATAATTTTGAGTATTTTTTCAATATAAACTATGAGAAACTATAAAACAATAAATTTTAGTTTAATATAATTTTTATGAGTGATGAAAATTTACACAATAACCTTATAGCACTTTTTAAACTGTTTAAGAATAGACCATATCATCTATCTAAATATCTTTTAGATAACTCAGCATTTAATAAAGATTTTTTAGATAAAATCAATAATAGCTCAAAGTTATCAAATATTTCTGAAAATGAAATACCTAACTTCTTTAAGAATATTTCACAGATGGAAGACTTTTATAATTCTTTGTTAGAAGAATCAAAGCTACCGGTTAAGCTAACAAAAAAAGAACTTTATGAAGACTTAAACAAAAGACTTAATCAGTTTATCTTAGAAGAAAGATATGAAGAGGCTGCTGCTTTGAGAGATTATATGATACAATATGGAATAAAGAAAAAATAATTTTTTTCTAAACTTTTATCACAATTAAATATAGAAACTTTACAAAAAATAAATTATGATAGCAACAATTGGAAACCCAGAATTAGAGTTCTTGTTTGAAGAGACCTCTTTTCGAAAAGGAAAAAAATCTCCAGCGGAGATTGAACTTCTTAAAATTTACGAATCCACTTTCGTGGAAATGCCTACTGTAGGACAAGTTATTTCAGCTGAATTAACTGGCATTACAAATAATACCTATAATTTTACAGTTCCTGGATTTAAAGACGATATTAGAGTTGATAACAAATTATCTGAGTCTAAATATCTAAGAAATTCAAAAATCGGAGATATTATTGATGTTTTAATCATCGATATAAATCATGATAACTTTTACATCAAAGGTAGTATATCTACTCTCTATGAAAACAGAGCACATCAAACTTTAAAATCACTTGAAGATGGTGAATCAGTAACAGCGAAAATCAAATCATTAAATCCAGCAGGATATGATGTAGAGATTACTCGTGGTGGAGTAACACTTCCAGGTTTTATGCCAAACACATTAGCGGGTATTAATAAACTATATGATCCAACATCAATAGTCGGACTAACATTTGAAGTGATGATTGAGTCTTATGCTGAACAAGAAGGAACTTATATCGTTTCTCGTAGAAAATATCTACAAACTTTAATTCCACAAGCAATTAAAGAATTAAATTATGATATCTCTTACAGAGGACATGTTACAGGTACAACTCCATTTGGAGTTTTTGTAGAGTTCAATGAGTGTCTGACTGGTATGATTCACAAAGCTAATGTTCACCCTGATTGGCAAGAAAGATTGGGTGATATTAAACCGGGATTTGAGATTGAATTTTATATCAAAGAGATAGTTAGAGAAAAAATCATTCTAACACAGATTCTTAGAGAAACTCTTTGGGACAACATTAAAAATGGACAGGTTCTACCGGGTCTTGTTAAAGATGTAAAACAGTTTGGAACTTTAGTTAATTTAGATGATGAGACTGTTGGTCTTATTCACACCTCAGAAATGGAAAAGTTAAAAACAAGATTTCAATCCGGTCAAGATATCAAAGTAAAAGTTTTATCAGTAGATAGAGCTTCAAGAAAAATCTTTCTTACTCTTGCCTAAGTGAAGATTTAACAAAAAAAACCTCAGATTTTATCTGAGGTTTTTTTATATATAGTAGTATGATTCTTACAAAATTCAAATTGTTTTGTGAAGCTAGATTAGCCGATTTAGTTAATATAAAAGGAGAAGGAGATTTAGCAAAAAATCTACAATCTATAAAAGATGCGGAGTTTGATTTAACACAGAGATTAGTTCGTTTTATAACACTTAAAAAAAGAGTTAATAATAAAAAAATTCAGTTTGAAATTAATTGGAATAACTCGGCTAAACATGATTTAGTAAAAAGGGTAAATGATAGAACATCATTTGGAAGCGTTGAAGATTTTAATCAATACTTCAAAGGAGAATTCAATAGAATATTTCCACATATGATTGGTAAAGAAATTTATGTATCTGGTAGATATTCACTATATTCAACAGAATATAATTTTTCAATAATTATGAATTTTAATATAGATGAATATGCTGATGGTATATATGAAGTAGATATAATAACTATTCTTCCAGGAAAGAAAGGAAATAATATTGTCAAATTTATTGATATATTCTAAATTTTTTGTATATTTGATTTATGGTTGATAATAATTTAGATATAAAACAAAAGTTTGTTGAAATGTGTAAATTACTTTTTGTTAATTCAGAAGGTCAATTTTGTTTCCCATATGATAATCTTATTCATGATAATGATTGGTCCGATTTTATTAACCACCCAGATTATTCAATATTGGAATCTAAAATGCAAAATCTTGTTAAGTTGGTTAATTCAGATAACTCTGTATTGGAATTGGATGTTGAGGATGAAATTTGGGAAATGATTTAATAAACATCCCAATTACTAATGTGATAAACGCCTCTTTCATCTTGAAAAACCTCTTCAGATTCTTTTTCTTCCTCACTAAAAAATTTAGGATTTAAAACATCATCAATGGTTTTATTTGATAATTCTTGATTTTGTTGAACTTCGGTTTCTTCTAATTCTTCAACTCTAAAATCCTCATATAATTTTAAGTATTTCATATTGTATATATTAATCTTTTAAGATTTAAAATAAAAAAAGAGGTGAATAGTTCACCTCTTTTTTTTATTAATTATTAATTATTTTTTTCCTCCAAATAATGGTCCTTCTCCTGAAGCCTTCATTTGTTTATCAGCACCCCATAATATAAGTGAGATAACACCACCAATCAACATTAACATACCATACCAAGAGAATGATAAGTTACCAGAAGCCTCACCGCTAAGAATTGTTCTAGCACCCATAGATTCAGTTCCTGATAAAATGATCATAGCTAAACTTCCAGCGAACCAAACTAATTGTTTTCCAAATCTAAATACCCAAGATAGAACTTTTTTAATCTTTTCAACTACATCTGAAAATGACTCTTCAACAGAGTCTGTTTCTTTTTTCACAACTTCTTCTAATTCTTCAACTTTAGATTCTTCCTTACCACCGATTACGTCTTGTAATTTTTGTATTTCAGATTGAGGTAATTCTTCTGATTGATTAAAAAGTTCTTCAACTTTAGCTTGAAGTTCTTTATTAGACGCTATTAATTTAGAAAACTCATCATATCCTTTTTTGATATATTCGTTTCTTGTTTTCGCACTAAATAAACCTAAAAACTCCTCGTTAGTTGGTTCATAGTTGAAATTTTCGTAGGCCTTTAAATATTTCATAGTATTTTATTTTTTTTACATAGTATATATTAAATTAAAAATCTTTTTTTTGTTTTTTTTAGAAAAAACAACTATATTTGTAAAATAAATCCACTACAAGATGTTAGATTATAATCAAATTAAAGAAAAAGAGTCTCAGAATACAAAAGAATTCTCTGATAAAAAATTATCAATATATATAAATATTCATAAAGTAATATTGTTTTTTTACTCTAATTTTTTCTGTTGGACTTTTAGTATGGGTGCTCTTTTATTGGTTCCTCTTTTCCTATTAAATAATACTATAGGTTACTTAGTAACTATCATTTTCCATCTTATTAGCTGGGATTTTTATCTTAAAGATTATATTAAAAAAAATACAAGTGATGATAAGGATGAAGTTATTCTAACAATTGAAGTTTTAAAAGAAATTCAATCTGAAAGAAAATAAATTATTTTTTTAGAATTGGTATAACAACTGATTCTACAAATTCTTTCATATCATCTACACTTATTGTATCTAAAGTATCAGTAGGCCTATGACAGTTAAATAATAACTTAAAATCTAAATAAGTCTTTTCATCCCACTTTA
>JACCDW010051396.1_pt1 | contig 11757 bp, 17 predicted proteins | sample 7449781 | NCBI WGS metagenome assembly JACCDW01 (sample SAMN15323449, study PRJNA562643) | freshwater metagenome | isolation source: river surface water | place: USA:Blue River Watershed | collected 2017-08-18
ACCGCAATGGATATTTTAGTTATGGGAGATTATATAATTTATAAAAATGATAAAAATAGCACAAGATGAAAATTTTTAATTGGATAAAGAACAAGATAGTTCAATGGAAAAAGAAAAGGGAATTTAAAAAGAAATTAGCGGAACTGAAAAAAAGAGACCCATTTGTTTACAAGCATTAATATGGTTGATGATATCATAGCATTAGTCGCTGTTGGTGAATTTTATATCCAAGAAATTAAAGACTATTACTGGAATTTAAAAGAAGGTGGTTTCACAATTAAAGTGCTAACCGACGATTCCTCACATTTTGATGTTAATGATGTTACCATATACAAAAGACCTGTTTTCAATTACTTCGATAAATTACATTTTTCACTTAGTCTCGTTGAGAGGTATGGTAAAAATGTAATCTATATGGACGGTACGTCCGCATTACCAAAACACATTGTTGCGAATATATCGTCTCGTTCAGATTCTGATTTCATATACACATCAAATTGGCCAAAAGGTAATTTTTATGGTTACGAAGATGACCCCTGTTTTAGATATTTGTTTGAATATTTCCATTATAAAAATATACCAATAATTGACTATCCAACAATATTAGAACAAGTTATGGTTTTTAAAAAAACCATCAATTATGAACTAATCAATAAAGAACTTCAAATAATACAAACGGTATTTGATTACATATCTGTAATGAATAACAACACATATATAAGACCATTTGTATTGGGTTCGGCGGAAGGATTAGCACTTTCTATAGTACTAACAAATAATAACATTCCATTTACTAAAATTAACATAGAATGAAGATAATTTTTGTAAATTGGACTAAACCCTTCTTTCACAGGGATAAATTCGATGGGTATAAGAAAGATATAACAATTGTTGATGAAGGGGGAGAATATCAATTACAACCATATGAGTTGTATATGCAACTGGCAGCAATAACCAGTGCGAAGAAATTTGGAGGAGTACCTATAAAGTTATATACCGATACTGTTGGTTATGACTACTATACAAAAATTGGATTTATTGATTTATTTGATGAGATTGATGTTGATGTATTAAATAAGTTAGATAGTACATTGGTGAATCCCGCACAGTTTTGGACTAGTGGTAAGATATTCTCAATATGTCACGAGAAGCCCCCATTTATATTTTTAGACTTAGATTTAATTATCAAATCACCATTACCTAAGTGGTTATTTAATTACGATGTAGTCCACACCCATTGGGAAATGTTAAGAGGTCATATGTTTATACACGACTACCAATTACGAGAGATTAAATTACATATGCCTGAATTCGAGGAGAGGATGGCAATACCGAATACTTCATTTTTATTCATTAACAACAATTTACTACTCAAGAAATATCGAGAGCTTCATATGAGAATTGTTAATAAAACCTATGAAAGAGTCTCTGATTGGTTATGGTTAATGTCGGACCAAAACATATTAGGGTACACCATTAGAAATTTAGATTTAAAGGTTGGGGACATTGAGAATCGTATCTTCATCCAATTCGCAGACCCATATGACAAAAGACATATGCAAGGTTATATTTCAGATTGGATGGAATATGATGGATGTGAAAAAAACATCCCAAAAATAGAATATGAACACATATGGTTGAAAAAATCACATATCGTTAATAATGAGGAATACAGAACAGAGAAGATTAATTATTTCAAACATATCACAATTACCAACGGATATGAAAGTTATTTAAATAAGTTAAGTATTTGATTTTCTCTTAATTTTTATGTATATTATATCTTATGATATACTGGTTCACAGGACAACCCGGCGCAGGTAAAACAACCCTATCAAAACATTTGATTTCGTATTTAGAAAATACCGAAAAAGTCATTCACATTGATGGGGATGACCTAAGATTAATTTTTGAAAACAAAGACTTTTCAGAAACAGGCAGAAGAAAAAACATAGAAAGAGCACAAGACATTGCTCGTTTTATGAATGAAAAAGGATACACAGTTGTGGTGTCATTAGTTTCTCCATATAAAGATATGAGAGATAACTTTAAAACTCACAATTCGGTGATTGAATTTTATGTACACACAACTGAAACAAGAGGAAGAGAATCGTTTCACGTGTCAAATTACGAACCCCCAACAGAAAATTTTATTGAAATTAATACCACTAACAAAGATGAAAGAGAGTCTTTCATCGAATTAATTAAATTTATAGATTTATGAAAAAGTATGCATTGTACATCGGAAGATGGCAAAATTGGCACGCAGGACACGAATGGTTAATTAGCCAACAATTAGATAAAGGGAAAAATGTATGGGTTGCTATTAGGGATGTTGAAGTTGATGAGAACAACCCTAAAACCGCACAAGAAGTATTCCAAGAACTAATCAAAGTACCATTTTTTAATGAGAATTTCGATAAAATACTTCTCTCAATCATACCTGATATTGAATCGGTAAACTATGGTAGAGGTGTAGGTTATGAGGTGATTTATCATAATCCTCCATCGGATATTGAAAGTATCAGCGGAACCAAAATAAGACAAGGTTATATGGACACCAACGGAGACGTTATTGTCTATTCAGTAGATGATGTGAAATGATAGTAGAACATAAAAGACACGTTGCAAAAACAATCTCCTATCGAATTATTAGTACTTTGATTGGATTCATCATTATGTGGTTAGTCAGTGGTTCGATAAAAGTAGGCGCGGCTTTCGGGATTGCGGAATTAGTTTATAAACCAATTCAATATTATTTACACGAACGTATTTGGTATAAATGGATTAAATACGGTTTAAGAAAGGAAGATGGGAAATAATGAAATCAGAGTAGTTGAGAATTTTTTAACAGAAGATGAATGTTTTCACATATTAAAGAAATGCAAAGAAGAGATTAGTTTATCTGTTGCAGGTATAATCGGTGGAGACCCTAATGAAAGAAAATCATCAGTAGGTTGGATTAATGACTTAGGTGAAGTTAATCAAAAACTAAAAAACATACTCAAAGACTCATTTATTATTAATGGGATGGAAGTTACCGGACTCGGACCATTTCAGTTTACCGAATATAAAGTTGGGGAATTTTATGGTTGGCACACCGATAGAGACTCAACCACTTTTATGGATAGATTCACCTCAACAGTAATCCTTTTAAACAATGATTATGAAGGTGGGGTGTTAGAAATAAAAAACCCAAAAGGAGAAATAGTCGCCATTGAAAATAAAGTAGGCACTTTATATATTTTCGATTCTAATTTACGCCACAGGGTTACGCCAGTTGAAAATGGGATACGATATTCACTAGTTAACTGGATTTCACTAATAAAAACCAATCCACTCAAACAAAACTTATTATGAAAAAAATTATAATAATTGGTGGAGGTACTGCTGGTTGGTTAACATCATTAGTGGTAAATAAATTTTGGAAGAATACTGATGTTACATTAATCGAAAGTTCGAAAATAGGGATATTAGGTGCTGGTGAAGGTAGTACCGGAAACTTCGGTAAGATGTTATCTTTATTGGAAATTAATCAGGACGAATTCTTTCAAAAAACAAAGTCAACCTTAAAAAACGGAGTACATTTATACAATTGGACAGGAAATAACGAATTATCAAAACATTTATTTTTTGGCGATGGACCAAACGAATTCAATAAATCGTACGCATATCATTTCGATGCAAGATTAGTTGCTGAATACTTTAAAGAAATTGCGGTAAGTAGAGGTGTGAAATGGTTGGATAATGAAGTTATTGATGTAAAGAAAGAAGGAGATAAAATTACCAAATTACATTTAATAGATGGTGATACAATCACATTGGATTTTGTGTTTGATTGTAGTGGGTTTGCTAAGATTATAATTGAAGGTGTTTATAAAGAAAAATGGAAAGACTATTCTGAATTTTTGTTGTTAAACAAATCAATTAACTTTTTTCTACCACAAGAAAATAAGTATAGTTTCAATGAAGGAACACCAACAAAAATGTATTCAATGAAACACGGGTGGATGTTTAATATTCCACTACAACATAGATGGGGATGTGGGTATGTTCATAACGATAGATATTGTACAATAGAAGAGGCAAAGAAAGAAGTAGAGGATTATTTAGGTCAAGAAATCACAATTCAGAAAGTATTTGATTTTAAACCAGGCAGCTTCGAAAGAAGCTGGATTGATAATTCAATATCAATTGGATTATCATATGGTTTTATCGAACCTTTAGAAGCCACCTCGTTAATGTCAACGATTATGCAATTAAAGAGATTAATAGATTTAGATTTTAACGATGAACATAAAGAAAAGTTCAATAAATGGTGCGGAGAAATATACGAACAAAATTTAATGTTTATTCGGTATCATTATTTGTGTGAAAGAGACGACACTCAATTTTGGAAAGATTGCACATCTAAACCAATCCCACACAAACTAAAAAAAATATTGGACAAAAATAACTCAATCACAGCAAAAACTGATGTTGAGTTATTATCGTTATTTGAATTAGAGGAAACTTCACCGAATGAACTAACTTTTTTCGTAAACAATTATCTAACCATTTTTAGAAAGAACAAAAAAGTACTTAAAAAAGAATTGATATAGTATGGAGAAATTATACTTTGACGAAGAGACATATATTTGGAGAGGTAAATTAAATCGTTTATCTGATAAAGATTCGTTATTAAAAGAGGCTAATTCAGTAATTGAGTCTCAACCCGATGTTAAAACTGACGGATTTGGTTACAAAAAAGAATGGAACGGAAATATCGATTTCACTGGCGAAATCGATATTAAAACAAAAATGGATGAAATTATTCAAATAGGGATAGATTATTGTAAGGATTTATATAAAGAAAGGAATGTGGTGTATAATAAAATCAATACCGATGCTTGGGTTAATGTTGTCCGTTCAACTAATCCGGTTCAAATACAATTCAAACACGAGGAATTGAAAGGGGTCGATAAATTTCACGTACACACAGACATAAACAAAGAAATGAAATCTTTTATACCTCATTACACATATGTTTATTATGTCCAAATGCCCGATGTTATGAATGGTGAGGACGGAGTACTTTATTTTAGGGGAAAGAATAATAAAGAATATTGGATTAGACCCGAAGAAGATGATTTAATCATTATGGAGGCGGATATGCCACATAGCCCAAATAATGCACCTAACTCAACTATAGATAGAATTGTTGTTGCTGGTAATGTTGGGTTCGATTATATAAAAAAAGAAAAATCTTTGATATAAATGTTTACGAGGTATATTGAAAATTTTTTAACTTCTGATGAGTGTAAGTCTTTGATAAAGTTAGGTGAATCTATTGGGTTAATTCAAATGAAGTCATCACTTGTTGTGAATGGAAAAGTAATGACTGAGAATGTTGCATATGACGGTAATAAACGAATGGGCACTTATTTTACCAATGAAATGTTGGATATACCAATACTAAAAGAGTTAACCGATAAAATCATTACATTATCGAATGAATTAAACCCATATAATGGAATCACGTACAACCGAATACACAATTATTCATTTAACAGATATGGAGAAGGTGATTTTTTAGATTGGCATCCCGATAGTCACGAAATTGTTAATGGTGCAACAATAACTTATATAATTCAATTGAACGACCAATACGAGGATGGAGATGTTAAGTATATAGTAAACGAAACTGAGTACTCGGTACCTAAAAAAGAAGGTAGTGTATTCATTTTTGATTCTAACATTGTTCATTCGGTAAAAGAAATAACAAGCGGAGTTAGATACTCCATAAATGTATGGCCCTCCAAAAGAATTAAAAAATCCCTAATATAATGTTAGTTGAAAATAAGTTTTTTTATTTGAGTTTACCAAGATGTGCATCTACTGCATTTCATTATTCTTGTTTAGTTAATGATGTTAAAGTACAGACACATAATGGTGAGTGGGAGTCATCAAATTCAGACATTGATTTTAAATCGGTAGATACAAAAAACTTAATGAATTATATCTATCACGGACACGAATCTTTGATTGATTTACAGAGTAAATTCGGTAGAAACTACCCGATTATTGCGGTTAAAAGACAAAGACACGAAAGATTTTATTCATTATATAAACACGTCCTATATGATTTAAAAAGGATGGGATTTAGTAAGATTCATAAAAAGTTCTCCAAACTATCATTGGATGAATTATTCTTTTTTACAAAAGAAGATGTCACCACTAAAAAACAAAGATGGGATAAAATTTGTGAATTTCTAATGGATTTGAAATTGATTGATGAAAAAATAGATATCTCAGTAACATCAAAATTTAAAAAATCGGAAGAAGAATATTTTAAATCCAATACCAAGGGATATGCTGTTAATATGATTGACATTCTATTAACCCCCATATCAAATTGGACAAATAACGACCAAACAATAATTTGGTTTGATTTTGACGAATTAGATAAGTTAGAGGAATGGGTATCGAATATTTTAGAAAAACCATTTGAACTTCATTCAGTTAATTCAAGTAAACATATGAAATGTGTTGTGACTTTGGATGATGATTTTATAAAAAAATACAATAGTATTTATGATTATTACGACCTACCAAAATTAACCAAGACATTAATATGATAGACTATAAAGAAATTTTCGAAGCTTGGAAAACGTCATTCAACCCAACCCCAATAGAAGAGGAGTTGGCCGAAAAAAGATTAAATGTTTGTTTGGGTTGTGAATATAGGAAAGAAGTTTTGAAAGGTGTAAAATGGTCTGCTTATTGTGGTGACTGTGGGTGTCCGATAAATAAAAAAGTCTTCTCAAAGAATTTTAATCCTTGCACCAAAGGTTATTGGGGGGAGGTGGATTCAGAATATATAACACCTATTGTGAGAAAGAAAAATAGTACTTTAATTTAATATATACATATATAATAAAAAATAAACATTATAAATATCCTTTTCTACTAATAATTTTATAGATATATTTATTGTTAGGAAAAAAAAATTATGAAAGCAACTATAATAGGTAGTGATTTACTACAATCAGGTGAATCGGTGAAATTTTTAGAAATAAACACCAATACCACAATATATAATGAGGGTGCTGATTTATTAGACTACACTTCTTTATTCACGATGTTAGTCGGTAACAACATTACTGAATTTCATTTTATTTGGACTGAGGGGGACGCATACAAACCATTAGTTGAACAATATAGATTCAAGAGAATATTAGAGGAGAAATGTTTAGAAAATAACATATCTTTCACAGACTATATGGTACCGTTAAATTCTGTTACTGTTCCATATATTGAAGATTCTGCAAATAAATTCATATTAAGACAATCATTTGATACCACCGCATTAGTTGACGAAACCTACTGTGCGGATAAGTTTGAATTTTTTGTGTTAATGAGTGGAACGACATACGTACCGAAGACATATTTTACTTCCGATTCTTTAAATTTGGACACATTAAGTGATGTAGATTATGAAACAACAACTAATCCAAATACATTAGTAAAACCAAGAAATCCACTTTATAATCCTTTAGAATATCCCGCACTTTATAGAGTTTCCGATGAAACCGAATTAACCGCATTAAAAAATGATGTACCCGCAAATCACTTAGTACAGGAATTTATATTTTCGGAGGATAACTTAGTTGAAGGTCGTTATTCAATTATTAGAAGTATTGACATCATCTATGGTTCCGATTTGGATGTAATCCATATGGGTGGATACACACAGTCAACGATTTTACCGTTGACATTTGCGGATGATGAATTTGTTACAGGAACCAACAAGTTAAATCAGAAAAGTAGATACAAATACATTACTAAAGAATTAGGTAACTACGCAAAGAATGATTACCACACCGATGATGATAGTGTAATCTTAAAATATGATGGAACGTTATTAGATGTTGATACAATACAATTGGGTGATTATGTTCGTTCAATTGACTACGTGGATTTAAACGATAACCACGCAGCTAAATTTGAACAAACCAAAATTGAAACATTTGGTTGGGATAGTACAGTGGCTCAAGACAACTCGACATTAATTCAAACTGGAACCACGTTAAATGCGATGGTATCCGCCGCTGTTGATACAATTTATATTAGAATAACACTATCAGACGGTAGAACTTGGACCGACGCACCGTCAGCAACTTATTATATTGAAGAATCGGGTTCAACTGCAACAAGATTTGAGAAGGTTAATAAAATGTACGTTGGTGACAAATTGGTAATCACTGACGCTAATACCAATCTATTAACAACTGTAGAGATTACAGGATTGGAAATGGAACACGCACAAAAAACCATTTACAGTTTGGACTTTGAATCTTCAGATTTATTCTTAGTTGATATTGGTGATGGTGATTTCAGTGTGATGCACAACACTTGTTGGTGTCCTTGGAACTATTGTGGACACTGGTGTAATAGTTGGTATTGTCCTGGTTGTACTAGTCAACCACCGGCAAAAATTTAAACAAATATATTATGGCACAAAAAGAAAGAATAGAAAGACCGGCGCAAACAATTAAAGCAATTGTCGCACCATTATCAAGTGATTTAAAAACTAAAGTAGCAACCGCATTTCAAGAAGTTGTGAATAAGATTAAAGAAAAACATTTGAGTTAATGTATGAAATTGTTCACATATGGAGATAGTTGGACTGAAGGAGTTGGTGGTAACATTAGTGAGGAGGAGAAGACTGACATACCGGAAGAAAGAACAATTATAAGACACAAATATTGTTGGCCGAAACATTTATCAGATTTACTTAATTGTGAATTAAAAAATGACGGTGTCGGAGGTTTTTCCAACAATGCAATTTTTAACACAATACATCATAATTTAAAAAACGGAATCATCAATCAAGATGATTTCGTTGTTATTATGTGGTCCTCATCTTTGAGAGATTCATTACCTTTCTTTCCCAATGAAGATGATTTTTTTATTTGGGGTAAACGATACAAAAGTAAAAACCATTTATTCAAACACATTTTCGAAGGAGGTAAAGGAAATCTATCAAACTTCAGTAGGTTTGAAAAGGACTATAGGGATTATTTCATTACCAATCTATACACCGATACCTATTACGATATTGTAAATCAAAACTACGTCCTTTATTTACAATTTATGTTCAAACAGATGGGTATAAGATATGTTTTTTGTGACGCATTTGATACTATGATTAATAATGATATTATTGATAATATAAACAAAACAAATTTGATTGACGAATCTCATTATTGGGGGTATAAAAACAAAACAATGGCAGATTTATTAATCGGAACAAAAAGAAAGGACGTATGGGAAGATGAAAATCAATGGACCGAAAACACCGCAGGTAAACACCCAAACAGTAATGGGTATAAATTAATTGCGGATGAATTGTATAAATTCATAAATGACAACAACTTACTAATCCATAATAAAAAGAAAAATTCATATCTATTATGAATTATAACATAAACAATAATTTTTGTGATAGAGAAACCGCTAAAGATATAATTGATTTTTGTCTTGAGTTCGGTGAACCCTTTTCATATAAACCAACCGAAGTGTGGGATTGTAGAAGAATTTATGATTCTAATTTTAAAGAAAGAATTATTGATTTATTAACAACCAATTACAAAAACGGAGATTTTAAATTATGGTTCGATTATTCCACTTTCAATCTAAAGAATTTTAATATTAGTTTGACATCGTACTATGATGGCAGGTATCTTAATTTACATAAAGACAAGTCAAGTGAGTTAACTACCGTTATTGTTCTTTCTGATGATTATGAAGGTGGTCAATTTGTATTAACCGATGAAGATAATCCACCATATCATTTTGAAACATTGGATGGTCTCACGTTATGTGATTTAAAATTAGGTGATAGTATTTCATTTAATGGTTGTGAAACATATCACGGAGTGTTACCGGTTACAAAGGGTAATAGATATGCACTAAACATTTGGATGACTGAAACTGATTTCGAATACCCAAGAGTTAAAGTTAATAAAACATTATTATGAGTGTGTTGATAATTGCACTACCAAGAACCGGTTCAACATCGATGTTGAATAAAATATCCAAAGAAAAAGGATTTAAACCATTGTTTGAACCATTCGATGGGACGGGTAGAGTTATATACAATAAAGAAAAAGATGTAGTTGTAAAAACAATTATTTGTCACCACCCCAACAATTTAGAATTAAGTCAGGAGTTTGATGAGGTTATATTACTAAGCAGAAGAAACATTACGGAATGTGTAGAATCTCACGCGTTTCAAACATACTATTCAAAAACAAGAAGTTATAACTCAAACAATCCATATCTATATGAAGATGTACCTTCACACATTTTCGAAATGTGTTATAATGATATAATAAAATGGAATAAAGACATCAACGAGTTGTCTATAAACCTCAATATACCAATCACATACTATGAAGACATTTTTGATTCAAATGGTATCGGTAGATTGAGAAGAGGTAAGAGAGATAAAAATAAATTAATTTAATTATGGTTTTATATGTTCACCATTATTATAATGACTTACTTTTTCAAAAACTTTTTCATAATGTTAAAGAGAAAGAAATTATTGAAATAGATAATGAGTTTGGTGCAATAAGAGATGTGACTTTTAAATATAAAGGAATAGATTGGCAAGTAATTTTTAACCCTGAAATAAATGACGAAGAGGGAATTCATATCATTGATTTTTTCGGTGCACTTAGACAAAGAGGACAAGATAAGAACTTCGATGGCACACAAGAAAGAGGTTCTGAATGTTTCGCAATTATGGAGAGAATTGTCGAGTTGATTGGTGATAAGAAAGATTGGATAGTTAGTATTTTTAGAACCGAGAAGTTATTTATCAAAAAAGACTCAACAAAAGTTAAACTAGGTGGTACTGAACAAATAGCAGAAGCAGAGTTGGAAATTTTAAAATTGGGTAACCACCAAATATTAACTGATAATGTTTTTATTAATGATTCGGTGGAAAAGGAATACACAAACCTACACTATCCATTTACCAATATAATTTTTCAGTGGAATGAGATGGTGGGTATTAGGTGGTTTTATGATTATAAAAATATATCCGAAGTCATTAACCCAAAATATAAAATAGGTTATTCGGTTAGAAGACACAAACCATATCGAATCCGACTAGCAGAAAAACTATTAAAAATTGATGATGTGTTTGTTTCACAAACCAATTCAATAAATGAAGATATTTCGTTAACCTATTATCAAAAAATTGATGGTGCTTATTTTAATGATATAGATTCTGAAATCGATTTTCAAAATATAAGAACTCAACAAAACCTAACAATAGGATTTGATTTCTTTCTTAGAATATTACCGATGTATAAGTTACAAATTTGTGATGAATCTTGGTCTGATAACACTGCAGATTTTACAAGTCAGTACTTAAGTGAAAAGACAATTGGTCTAATACTTGCAAAGGTTCCATTTGTTTGTACTCATTCGTATCCATATGATTGTTTAGATAAATTAATTAAAGTTAGAAAACACCCATTTTACGAACAATCAAAAAAATATCAAGGGAATGTAGATTTCTTTGTTGATTTTATTAAGGAATTTTTATTGGATTTTGATAACAATTTAAAACTATGTCAAGATTGGGTGGACGAATGTCATAACATTTTTATGGAAAGATTACATAAAGAAAACTCGATGCTTGATATGTTAATTGAAAGTAGAATTAAAGGAAGAGAAAAAACCACGAAAACCCTCATTTAA
>JACCDW010700793.1_pt1 | contig 11753 bp, 13 predicted proteins | sample 7449781 | NCBI WGS metagenome assembly JACCDW01 (sample SAMN15323449, study PRJNA562643) | freshwater metagenome | isolation source: river surface water | place: USA:Blue River Watershed | collected 2017-08-18
AAAAACGGAATGATGTATGAATATGAAGATGTCCCACACAAAATATATGCACAATTTAGATTAGCAGAATCTCAAGGAAAGTACTTTAATACTGATATTGCAAAACAGTACAAGTACAAAAAAATAGAAGAAACGGAATAACCTATGTATTTATAGGTATGGAAAGTGATAAAAAAATCATTAATAGTTTTTACTTACAAGACGAATTAAACCCTGACATTTGGTACTTACCAAAAGAAAAATATATGGGTGACCCCAAAGCTCAATTTTATAAATTAAAACCTGAAATACTAAAAAGGTTAATTAAAATTACAGAATTATTTATCGATTTTATTGATATTGACATTTATGTTCACGACATAATTCTTATTGGTTCTTTAACAGGGTATAACTGGTCTGAATTTTCAGACTTTGATGTTCATATTCTTTATGACTTTAACGATGCCGGAGAAAAGGCAGATTTATACAGAGAATTATTCCATTTGAAAAAAACCGTATTCAACGCAAAACACGATATTAGAATTAAAGGGTTTGAAGTTGAGGTATTTGTTCAAGATTTAAACGAAGAAGAAACAAGTGCTGGGTCTTACTCAGTTCTTTATGACAAATGGTTAAGAGTTCCAAAAAAAGAAAATTTTAAAGTGGATGAAAAACTTATCAAAGAAAAGGCAAAACAATGGATGGAAATTATTGACGGAGCTATTGAAAATGCCGAGGATGAGGATTTGGAAGATGCCATCAATTTAGTTAGAAAGTATAGAGAAAAATTAAGGAAGTATAGAACATGTGGTCTTAAAAAAGAAGGTGAATTTTCTTATGAAAATTTAGTATTTAAATACCTAAGAAGAAATGGGTACATATCCAAATTAGAGGACTTCAAAAATAAAATTGCAGATAAAAAATTATCCTTAGAACAAGAAAATTCCCAATAAAAATAAAATTACAAACTATAGGTATATTTATATATTAAATAATACCATGATGGCGGTAAAATATTGCTATTTATTGGGTTAAATGGACTAAACAATTAAATAAAATAACAATGGGAGATTTGAGACCTTTAGGAAGTGAAAAGTTACAAGGTATTGATAAATTAAAACGTATTATGGAAATTGCCAAATACAATGAAGTACCAAAGCAAGAGGTAAACGAATTAGCAACCACAAATTATACTATCCGTTTAGCTGACGGAAACCTTTATGGTATCGTTAAAGAAAAATCAGGATACATAATTAAAAAAGGAATAGATGAGTCCACTTTGGATTATTCTGAACCTATGAAAAATAGAAGGTACTATCGTTCTTACTCAGAAGCAATGAAGAAACTTAATTTAGTGGTTTCTGAGGTTAATAGAAACGAAGGTAATGAGTTCGAAATTCCTCTAATAGGGGAACAATCAAAAAAAAAATTCGTATTAAAAACACCTAAACCTGCAGCGGCACCAGCTGGAGACGATTTACCTCCACCGCCACCTGCAGCCCCAACCGCATCTGCCGAAACTGCACCTCCACCACCACCTGCTGAGGGGGGTATGGAAGGTATGCCACCACCACCGCCACCTGCGGAAGGAGATACTGAAGGTATGCCACCACCGCCACCTGCTGAGGGTGATATGATGGGTGATGTACCACCAGCGCCTGAGGGTGAGGATATGGGAGAAGTTCCACCAGCACCTGAAGGAGATGAAATGGGTGATATGGGGGAAGTTCCACCGGCACCTGAAGGAGATGAAATAGGTACTGAAGATGAAGATGAAGAAGTTGGACCATCAGGTTTAAAAATGATTCAAAAATTGACTGGTAAATTAAGTCAAAAAATCAGAACTTTCGATAAAGATAAAGGGATGGATTCACAAGATATTAAATATGTGATTAATTCTATATTATCTGCTATTGATATGAAAAACTTAGACGACGATGATAGAGAAGAAATCGTTGACAAAATTGAAGGTTTTGATGATGAGTACGGAGCAGAAGGAGAAGGTGACTTAAATTTATCTGATGACGAAGATTTCGGAATGGGTATGGGTGATGAAATGCCGACTGATGATGGAACTGATGATATGGGTATGCCAGCACCTGAAATGGGAGATGAAACTGAAATAAGTGGAGAACCTAAAGAAGGATACCAAAGTGTTATGGATTCTATTTTTGCAGAATCAAAAGTTGAAAAAGTTTTATCTAAGTATTTTGATATCAAAGTAGATGAGAAACCTATTTTAGAACACAAAAATAAAATGAATTACTTACAAGAAAAAATACAAAAAATACAACAGAAAAAAGATTTGGTTGAATTTTCTGTAAGTGATAAACAAAAAAGAACAGCGTTAACAATTTTTGAAGGGTATGAAAATACTGTCTTTGTTGGTAGAACAAACAAAGACAATTTAGTATTTAACGTTAACGGAAAACAAGTAAAAGTAACACCAAACGGTAGAACTATATGATTTTAGTTTTTATAAACGAGTTAGGACCTAATTTTAGAGGTGATAATATATACGAGTTTATATTTTCTGATGTTGACGATGTTTATGGTGAAGATTGGGATAGTGAACCGGCAAATGGTAAACCAACCCCACCAGATGTTGGTTTTATAAAAAAGGTCGGTGTTTTAAAAAATTCTGAAATAGAATTAGAATTAATACAAAATTCTGATTTTTTTGGAATGTATGATTCGGTAGATGGTGTAATTGCTTTAGGGTGGGAAAAACCTGAAACTGCTGAAGGTAAAAGATTAGTTTTTCAATACGGTGAAAGTATTGAAGATGTTGAAAATAAGTTATACGAAAAAGATATCGTATTAAAATGGGAAAAAAATTTAGTACAAGATGAAACATATGAATCCTAAATTAGCAGGACTTTTAATCGAAGGGTTTTCAATTACTACCCTCGAAAATTTAACTTCAAAACAAATTGAAGTATTATACGAAAAAGTTAAAAAATCAAAAGGTGAAGTTGAAGAACAACCAAAGCCAGTTGAAAAAACTGTTATGTCTAAAGTAACTGAATTACCTTCAGGAGCCAAAAAAGCAATTGGAGATACTACGGTTTCTAATGAAGGAGGAAAAACAGTAATAACTCAAACTCAAACTGAAGGTGAAGAAGAAGATGTTGCTGATGTAAACAAAGGTGAGGACGACCAAGATCCAATTCAAAAACAAGGTCCTGATGGTATGCCGGCAGAAGCTAGATTACAAGAAAAGGCGGTTTCTAAACAACAACAAAAAATTATGGGGTTAGCCCTTTCAGTAAAAAAAGGTGACACACCAAAATCAAAAGTTTCTAAAAAAGTAAAAGACATGGCTAAAGAAATGTCTAAAAAAGATTTGGAAGATTTTGCATCAACAAAACACAAAGGACTACCTAAAAAAGTAGAAGATAATGAGGATGTGAAAAAATTAGAGGAAAGTATTTTGAAAATTATTCAAAACCATTTACCTCCACACACAACGAAAGGTGAATTATTAAATTCGTTGAATAAAAGAAAAAGATAATGAATGTCTTTATCAAAAGAACAAATATTATTAGAGTACGCTAAATGTGTAAACGATACTCCGTACGCTCTTAAAACATATCTACAAACTTACGATAACACCCAATCTAAATACGTACCGTTGGAGTTATTTAACGACCAAATTACGTTAGTGAAAGATTATGATACGTGTGAGGAAAATATTGCACTAAAATATCGACAAGCGGGTGTATCAACAGTAACATCTGCATGGGCATCAAAAAGATTGGTATTTGCCAAAAAATCAAAACCAGAAAAAATCCTAATTATTGCTAACAAAATGGACACCGCCATGGAAATGGGAAACAAGGTCCGTGCGTTTGTTGACCAATGGCCTTCTTGGTTAGGTGTTACGTTTTCTAATGAAAAAAATTCACAAAGACACTTTAAATTAACAAATGGGTGCGAGGTTAAGGCGGTAGCAACATCAAAGGATGCTTTACGTGGTTATACACCAACAATATTAATATTTGATGAGGCTGCATATATCAATGCGGATGAAGACTTCTGGTCTGCCTGTATGGCTTCCCTATCTACGGGTGGTAAGGTAATAGTAATTTCAACACCAAACGGATTCGACCCGATTTACTACTCAATCTATAGTCAGGCGGTTAAAGGAATGAATGACTTTAAGATTACAGAAATGTATTGGTTCCGTGACCCTCGTTATTCAAAGGATTTAAAACTCATTAAATGTAATGATATTGTCCACTACATGTTAAATCGTGGGGACTATAAAGATGAAGAAATAACATTAGATTATTCAGAAATCAAAGTAAGTGATAGAGATTTTGAAGATATTAAAAAGAAAGTAGAACACGAAGGGTATAAACCTTATAGTTCGTGGTTCGAGGCTATGGCTAAAAAGTTAAAGTTTGATAAAAGAAAAATATCACAAGAGCTTGAATGTAACTTTTTAGGGTCGGGGGATAGTGTTATTCCTGCCGAGACAATGAAAAAAATTAAAGAGACACATATTAGAGAACCTGAAAATAAATTTATGGGTGGTGCTCTTTGGCAATGGAAAGAACCGGTACAGGGTCATCGTTATATTATGGGTGTTGACGTTTCGAGAGGTGATAGTGAAGACTTTAGTACTTTATCTATAATTGATTTTGATGGTAGAGAACAAGTATTAGAATATATCGGAAAAGTACCACCAGATGTATTGGCAGAAATTGCATATAAGTGGGGAACTATGTATAGTGCATTTATTGTGATAGATATTACCGGAGGTATGGGTGTTTCTACATCTAGAAAATTACAAGAGTTAGGGTACAAACACTTATATGTTGATGGGGTTAATCCTGCGGACAAATGGAAATGGGACCCTAAAGCTCAAGACAAAATACCCGGAATTAACTTTAACTCAAAAAGAGTTTTGATTATCCAAGCATTTGAAGAGGCGTTACGTTTCGATTTTGCATTACGTTCACAAAGATTGTTTAACGAACTTAATACTTTTGTCTATGTGAATGGTAGACCTGACCACCAAAAAGGACAACACGATGACTTAATCATGGCGTTTGCTATGGCCATTTATGTTGGTGAAACTTCATTTGCACAATTAGAAAAGGCGACTGAACATACAAAGGCAATGTTGGATTCTTGGACAACGGAAACAACTAATTTCAAAGACAGTTCACAAAATTTTAATCCAGGGATACCTGTAGATATTTATAATACTATGAATTATGGTAGACAACAAGTGAGTAAAAGTGATTATGAAAAGTATTTATGGTTATTCCGTGGTGGAAGAGTTTAATTTAACACAACTAACACTATTATTTAAGTAAAAAGAAATTATGGCACAAGATAAAATGACGGTATGGCAAAGGTTAGGTAAGGTTTTCGGACCTAACGCAACTTTGGACCAACAATCCCCCGTCTTTAAGTTTGACAAAAAAGAACTTTTAAAAACCACAGATAGAGCTGAGTTTGAAAGAGAAAAACTACAAGCTCAACAAACAATGTACGTTGGTAAACAATGGCAAAAAGTTGAAAGTAATTTATATCAACAAGCAGTTTATTATGAACCAACAAGGATGGCATCATATTACGATTATGAGTCCATGGAGTATACACCTGAAATTTCAGCGGCATTAGATATCTATGGTGAAGAATCAACTACCCCTGATAAAGATGGTCATATATTACAAATTTATTCAGAGTCAAAAAGAATTAAATCTGTATTGGCGGATTTGTTTAATAACAAATTAGACATTAGTACAAACTTACCAATGTGGACAAGAAACACTTGTAAGTTTGGTGATAACTTTGTTTATTTAAAATTAGACCCCGAAAAAGGAGTTGTTGGATGTCAACAATTACCAAACATTCAAATTGAAAGATTAGAAAAAGGAATGAGATTCCAACCTGACAAATATTCCCAAGAAATGGAAAACGACGCATTGAAGTTCACTTGGAAAGAAAAGAATATGGAATTTAACACTTGGGAGGTCGCACACTTTAGAATTTTAGGTGATGATAGAAAACTTCCTTATGGTACTTCTATGTTAGAAAAATCACGTCGTATTTGGAAACAACTTTTATTGTCTGAAGATGCGATGTTAATATATCGTGTATCAAGAGCACCTGAAAGAAGAGTATTCAAGGTATTTGTTGGAAACATGGATGACAAAGATGTTGACCCATACGTACAAAGAGTTGCTAGTAAATTTAAAAGAGACCAAATTGCTGACCCATCTACAGGAAATGTTGACATGAGATATAATCAATTAGCAGTGGACCAAGATTTCTTTATACCTGTTCGTGACGCAGCCGCAACCAACCCAATCGAAACATTACCTGGTGGAACAAACTTGGCGGAAATTGCCGATATTGAATATATCCAAAAGAAACTTGTAACTGCTTTAAGAATACCTAAAGCATATTTAGGTTTTGAAGAAGCCGTTGGTGATGGTAAAAACTTATCATTACTTGATATTCGTTTTGCAAGAACTATCAATAGGATTCAAAAATGTATGCTTGCAGAATTAAATAAAATCGCAATCATTCACCTTTTCTTATTAGGTTTTGAAGATGAATTAACAAACTTTACATTAGGATTACATAACCCATCAAAACAATCTGATTTATTGGGTATTGAATTATGGAAAGAAAAAATTACGTTATATAAAGATGCTGTTGCTGAAATTCCAAACTCAGTGGCTCCTGTATCAGCATCATGGGCTAAGAAACACATATTAGGTTTCTCAGATGATGAAATAAGATTAGACATCCAACAACAAAGAGTTGAAAGAGCAGTTGCAGCTGAATTAGGAAAAACTGCCGAAGTAATCACAAACACAGGTTTATTTGATACTATTGATAAATTGTATGGTAAAAAAGAAGGTGAACCGGCTGGTGAAGCGAGTGGTGAGGCCGGAGGAGATACCGGTGGTGCCCCTGACATGGGTGGAATGGGTGATTTAGGAGGTGGTGAGCCACCTGCAGAACCACCTGCCGGAGGTGAAGTAACACCTGAAGGGTTTAACAAAAATGACTTAAACATGTTATTAGAAGACCACTTGTTTGGAGGTAGTGATTACATGGATTTATCTAAAGGTAGAAACTCATTATTAGAAATAGACGATAAGTTGAAGGATTTATTGAGTTAACAAATATTTATAATAAAAAACATTATGAACACGTTCGGAACAATTAAAACAAAAATAGAAACCGCTTCAGTTGAATTATACGGGAAACCTGAATTCAAAAAATATATAGCACAATTAAAAAGTATGGTTTTAGAAAATAAAGACCTTGCTGAGTTGTATTATATCTATGATGACTTATCAGAGAAAAAAGGTTTGAGCAAAGACATCGCAACTGACTACATCAACGAGTCAATTGAGTATTCACAAATTTTAATTGAAAACAACGAACGTTCTTTAATGAGTGTTGATAAATGGATTTCTTCTATAGTTAAAGAATCTAAAAATAACTACAGAGATTTAGATGTTACAATCTACAATAAATCTATCAAGAATTTAGAAACGGTTTTAGAGTCTAAAAAAAGAATTATCAATACAATAATTTCAGAAGAAAAAACTGAAATAAAAGAATCAATCAATCTTCCACTTAACACAATGTTAAAAGTTGCAAATGAAAGATTAAATAAAGAACTTTCAAATATTAGTGAAGAAGAGAAAAAAGAATTAATAAAATTATCTTCTTTAACTGAAAGTGAAATTAAATCTGAAATTGATACTCTAAAAGAAAATGTAATTTCTAATTTAAAAGTTTCTTTAAATGAATCAAAAGAAAATGATTTGAAAGAAACTATTGAAAATACAATCAAAAAAATTAGTGAGTCTAAATACGACAAATACAATCTTTACAAACTAAGAAAGTTAAATAACGGACTATGAGTGATAGAAAATACTTTTTTGGTTGGGGAAACATAAAAAAGGGTATTACTGAACTTATAAGAATATACTCACACAAACCATCATTTTTTTCTAAAAAAAGAATTGAGTCCGGTATAGCGTTTATTGTTGCACAGTGGGGTATGATTTTTTTTCTTTTAAAGAAATATCCTGATTTAACTATGACCGACATAGTAATGTGGGCAACAATTGAGTTTGGGATTTCAGGGTATATCCTACATCAAATACAAAAGGAAAAAAAGACTGACGTAAACGAGGAAGAAAATTAAGAATCTAATTGAGACTTCTTTTTTTGTAGATAAGCAGCCTTTTTATTTTGTTCTCTTTTTTTAACTGATTTTTTGGTAAATTCTTGACGTTCTCTTAATTTTTCTAATTGTTTTGTTCTATACACTTTAAACTTGTATTGTTTAAGTGCTTGTTCAATAGACCCCGCGTTTTTTACCTGAATTATAATCATAAAATTTTCTTGTTTTTATATATAAATATACGGACTTTTTTGAATTTTGACAAATTTTATTTTTTCCCTTACATTTATTAAAACAATAAACCCATAAGGTATGAAGAATGAAGAAAGGAAAGACATCAAAACTAAACATTTTTGATGATGCAAAATGTCACTACGGAACAGTTGACTCAAAAAATTTTAAATCAGTTTACGTAGTATTACAAACATGGATTGAACCCATAAAAGAAGACCAAAATTGGAACAAACTAATTGGTGAAATAAAAAGACAAATACAACATACGTTATTAGAAGTAGTTGACCACCAAACATTTGAAAGAAAACAAATTGTGGATTTAGACTTAAGAACGAGTGGAATCCAAAAAAATAAAAAGAGTTTTTTAAATCTTGAAATTACACTATTCGTCCATAATCAAACAATAGATTTTAAATCACTTATATTAAGGGACAAAATTAAAAGAATCCTTGGGTCTGTTTATAAAGACGACCTAAAAAACAGTAAGTATTTTACATTAAGTAAAACAAAAATAAAAGAAATCATAACTGACTAATATTTATCTTAAAAATATACTATGAGAATATTAGGACCAAACGATAGTGGTAAAGGAATATTAGTTGAGTGGGATGCAGGAATCATCAACCCAAATGAAGTAAGAAACGCAGATGTTATTAGAGAATCTTACGGACAATTAGAACACTCAAAACCTTTTGAATTTTATGCAACCCTACAGAAATACGGGGTTCCAAATAGAAACGGTAGAATTTACCCTGAAAAAATATTAAAAAGAGAAGCTGATAAATATCAAGACATTATCAAACGTGGTATGTCTATATCAGAATTAAATCACCCCGAATCTTCCTTAATCGATTTAGATAGAGTATCACACCTTATTACAGACATGTGGTGGGAAGGTAATGTACTAATGGGTAAAATAAAGTTACTTACAAGTCCAGGTTTCCACGAAAGAGGTATTGTTACATCAAAAGGTGATGTTGCTGCTAACATGATGAGACAAGGTGTTACTATGGGAGTATCTTCTCGTGGTGTTGGTTCATTAGTTAAAAAGGGTGACCAAAACGAGGTTCAAGATGATTTCGAATTAATTTGTTTTGACCTAGTATCTTCACCATCTACACCAGGTGCTTACCTTTATCTTAATAAAGAAGATAGACCTGCTTACGAGGAAAAATTAGAAGAACACAATAATATCGATGTTTTAGGTTCAGGAATGAACAAATCTGTTGACTTAATGAAAAGATTGTCCGATTATTTAGGTAAATAAAAACTATTAGAAATGGACGAAAAATATTTTGTAGCGAAAATCACAACTGATATGGTTGATGATAACACAGGTAAGATTAAAAAAATTAGAGAAGAAAAATTAGTTAAGGGTTACTCCCCAACTGATGTTGAGGCAAAAGTAACAAAGGCTTATGAAAACTACTCAATGGATTGGAGAATTACCGCGATTGTTGAAAGTAAAATTGATGAGGTTATTGAATAATACCATCTAAAATTATTGAAAAAGGGATACAAATTATGTGTCCCTTTTTTTGTGCTTATTAATTTTTTTTGTCTATCTCAAGTAAAAAAGTAAATTTTTTAACATAACGGTATATTTATTTGTAAATAAACGATAACGCATTGCAATTTACAAATGAGTTTAAACAAAAACAATTCGATAGTGGAAGACGCTTTATTACAAATGAAGTCGATTGAAGAAGCTATTAGTGAAAACGCAAAAGGAATACTTGCTTCAACCATGAAACAAGAAATCAGTGAATTAGTAAGAGAGTCATTAAACGGCTCAACAAAAAAATCTTTGTACGAACAAGTAGAAGACGATGAAGAAGTGGTAGACGACCAAGATTCACTTGAAGGTGATGACGTTGACACAACAGAAGACGGTACAGAGGAAACAGATGTAGAAGTAGATGGAGATGGAGGTGAATTTGATTTTTCAGCCATGACAACTGCCGATACAGATAACGAAGACGAAATGCCACCATTAGACATGACAGGTGCTAAACCTCATGAAGTATTGAAAGTGTTTAAAGCTATGGGTGACGATGACGGTATCATTATCAAAAAAGATGGTGATGACATTCATTTAACCGATACTAATACAAACCATGAGTACTTGATTAATTTAGGTGGTGATTCAGAAAATATAGAAGCGATGCCAACAGAAACAAATGAGGGTGTTATCTATGAATTAGTCTTTGAAGAAGATGAAACCAACAAAACAGAAACTCACGAAGAGTACATGGATGAAGAGTACATGGATGAAGAGTACATGGACGAAGAGTATATGGACGAAGAGTATATGGACGAAGAGTATATGGACGAAGAGGAAGAAGTTGTTTACGAACTTGAAGTTCAAGAGACGATGAAACCAAAAGGTGTTGGATTCGGAAAAGTTAAATCAGGAATGAGTAAATCATCTGTTAACAACAAAGGTTTTGATGAAGACATGGCGGACGGCACTAAATCTGAAAAGAAAGGTAAAGGTCCTAAATTTTCTTTTGGAAAAATCAAACACGGAGTAACTGAATCTGAAATGGACGAAGAGTACATGGATGAAGACGATTACAACGAGGGTTGGATGGATGAAGATTTTGACATGATGGATAACGAAAAAATGGAAGGTGACTACATGGAAGGTGACGATACTGATGAAATTCCAGGTGAAACCGCTGAAGCGTCAAGAACTTTAGGAAACGGTAAGTACTGGGGACGTAATGGTTTACCTAAACCAAAAGCAGCACCAAGAAATTTAAAAGTTGAGTCAGTACATAATGAACTTAATTTATTAAAAGAAAAAAATGAAGAATATAAAAAAGCATTAGATTTCTTTAGAAATAAATTAAATGAAGTTGCAGTATTCAATTCAAATTTAGCTTATTCGACAAGATTGTTCACTGAACATTCTACAACAAAACAAGAAAAAATAAACATTCTTAGAAGATTCGATAACGTAGAATCTATTAAAGAATCTAAATCACTTTATAAAACAATCAAAAATGAATTGGACGGAAGTAAAGGTTCTAATGAAGTTGTAACTGAATCTATTCAGAGACAAGTAATTAAAACACCATCTAACGGTTCCGCTTCAAACTTGATTGAAAGTAAAACTTACGAAAATCCTCAATTCATGAGAATGAGAGATTTGATGTTAAAAATTAAATAAACAAATAAAATAAACTCAAATTAAAAAAAATAAAATGGGAGCATTATTAGAATCAGGTCTTGTAGGTAACATCGGGTTAAAACACCTTAAAGTTATCAAAGAAGATACAATTAACAAATGGGATAAATTAGGATTCCTAGACGGTCTTAAAGGACATATCAAAGAGAACATGGCACAGTTATATGAAAACCAAGC
>JACCDW010467214.1_pt1 | contig 11752 bp, 11 predicted proteins | sample 7449781 | NCBI WGS metagenome assembly JACCDW01 (sample SAMN15323449, study PRJNA562643) | freshwater metagenome | isolation source: river surface water | place: USA:Blue River Watershed | collected 2017-08-18
AAGGGCGAGACGAGCACGATGGTTCGCAGCATCGTGGGTGATAGATGTCGACCGTCCCCGGCGCAGCGTGCGCTTTGCAGAGAGAGGGTCGGGCATCGCCTTTCGATCCGTAAATCGGTCGCCTCTCACATCCCGGTGCAACGCACCGCATGCTTACGAGGTCAACCGCGTCCGGAGAAGCGTGTTTGCGACACCACGACGGTCGAGAGGCTCCACGCAAACCAAAATATGGCAGTTTCGAGCACCCTGGTGCGCTGCAATAGGTCTTGTTACGGATGTTTGTAGCCTCTGTTGGCGCATGCTCCCTGCAATGTGATGGACGAGAGTCCCCTTCGACACCGAAAGATGGTTGTTTAGTGCATCCTGGGAAAACACAACGTCTACCTACGATACGCACTGCACCCTCTGGAGAGTGTGTCGAACACCACGATGCATGTTCGTCTCCTTCGAGACCGTACGTTGGCTGCTTCATACATCCGGGCTTATCGCAGATTCTGTTCTTGACATTCACGGCAATTGCAGGCCCACACATCCTGCACCACGATGGTATCGTATCCCCTGGCATGCCGAAAGCGGCATTCTTGACACAACCCAGCCCAGAACAATATTGAGGCATTCTTTGTTTCACGAAAGAGCTGTACTTTTATGTCGTCCACGCGGTCACAAATCTAATCGACAGCCGATTCACAACCCCCACCAGCCAACAGACATCTGCCACCACTGTACGTACCAAATGACGGCCCAACTGAACAAACAACGATTCCTGGAACTCTACGCCAAGCTGCACGACCCCCAAAACGGATACTTTTCGAGACACGGCATACCATACCACAGCGTCGAGAGTCTCATTGTGGAAGCCCCGGACCACGGACATGAGACTACCAGCGAAGCAGTTAGCTACTACATCTGGCTGGAAGCCATGTACGGCCGCATCACAGGCAACTGGGCGCCTCTCCAAAAAGCCTGGGACACCATGGAGCGTTACATGATTCCCCAGCGGGACCAACAACCGACCAATCGTGATTACAATCCCGACAAGCCCGCGACGTACGCAGCGGAGCACGAGACCTGCGAACAATACCCCGCGCGCATGGACGCGGGCGTGCCGGTGGGCCGCGACCCTATCGGCGCGGAGCTCAAGGCCAAGCACGGTGACCTTGTGTACGGGATGCATTGGCTGGTGGATGTCGATAACTGGTACGGTTTCGGCGAGGGCAAAGGTCAACCGACTTACATCAACACCTTCCAGCGAGGAGCCTCGGAATCAGTCTGGCGTACGATTCCGCAGCCCTCCATCGAAACATTTACTTCAGGCGGTCCAAAGGGCTTCTTGGACTTGTTCGCAGCTGACCCCAACGGCAATTACAGCAAGCAATGGCGCTACACGGTGGCACCCGACGCCGACGCCCGCGCCATCCAGGCGATTTATTACGCAAAACGATGGGCGGACGAGGCAGGCGGCTCCGCCATCGTGGACGGCCTGGTCGCAAAGGCCGCGAAGATGGGCGATTTCATGAGGACATGTCTCTACGACAAGTACTTCAAAAAGGTAGGCTGTAAAAACAAGTACGATCCCCCGGGTAGCGGCTACGACAGCGCGCACTACCTGCTTTCCTGGTATTACGCATTTGGAGGTCCCACCGAGCCGCAGAACTGGGCCTTCCGCATCGGCTCCAGCCACAACCACTTCGGCTACCAGAACCCGCTGGCGGCATGGGTGCTGGGCAACCGCCCGGAGTTCACGCGCCACACCTGCACCAATTCGCCCAGGGATTGGCGCAAGAGTCTGACGCGCCAGCTGCAGATGTACGCCTGGCTGCAGTCCGCGGAGGGCGGCATCGCGGGCGGCTGCACCAACTCCTACAACGGCCGCTACGAGCGCCCGCCCGCGGGCACCCCCGAGTTCTTCGGCATGGCCTACCAGGAGGCGCCGGTGTACAACGCGCCGCCCTCCAACGGCTGGTTCGGGTTCCAGACGTGGTCCATGGAGAGGGTGGCGCAGTACTACGGCGAGACCAAGGACGCCGCGGCGCTGCCGGTGCTGAGGCGCTGGGTGGCCTGGGTGCTCGCCACCATCGTGCGCAAGCCCGACGGCACGCTGGAGATCCCCTCCGGCCTGGAGTGGCAGGGGGCGCCGGATGCCTCGTACGCATCGGACGCCGGGATGCCCCCCGCCAACCGCAACCTGCACGTGCGCGTGACCAGCACGGCGCGCGACGTGAACACCATGCCCTCGGTGGCGCGGGTGCTGATGACCTACGCCGCGGCCGTGCCAGCGGCGGAGGGCCGGGCGGCCAGCGATGCCGCCGCGGCGCTACTGGAGGACGTGGCGCGCATGAAGGACGCCATCGGCTACACCTGCGACGAGCCCCGCCCGGATTACCTGGCCAACTTCGACACCCCCGTGTACGTGCCGCCGGGCTGGAAGGGGAAGATGCCCAACGGCGACGTGATCGAGGAGGGCGCGACCTTCCTTTCTCTTCGTTCAAAGTTCAAGCAGGACCCGATGTACCCTGCGGTGCGCAAGGCCATCGACCAAGGCAAGGCGCCTGTCATGCGGTACCATCGGTTCTGGGGGCAGGCGGAGGTGGCGCTGGCGTTTGGCATGGCCGCCACGCTGGAGACCCCCAAGCCCACACCCGTTCCCACCAAGCCTACACCCGTTCCCACCAAGCCTACACCCGTTCCCACGAAGCCCACTCCTACGCCGGCACCAATCCCCACGACCCCTCCGGTTCCCGTCAAGCCCACACCCACCGCTCCCACCGCTCCCACCGCTCCCACCGCTCCCACCACCACGCCGGTAAGCCTGACGATGACGCTGACCGGCGCGTGGACATCCGGCACGGATTCGTTCTGGAAGGTGAACGTGGACATCGTGAACACCTCTTCCAAAACCGTGCGCGACGTTACCATTCGAGTGGATGCGGATGTCGTGACCCAGAGCTGGAACACGAACCGGCTTCCGGACGGCCGCACGTTCACGCTGCCAGACTGGTGCGTGGCCAACGGCGGCATCCCGCCGGGAGGCAAGCTCAGTTTCGGTTACATCGCCAGTGGCCGGCGTCCCCAGGCTGCTCCCTCGGTGGTAGGTGTGTAGTATTGTCCTCCGCCGAGTCTCGAAAAGTCCCCCGGTCTTTCGGGTACGCGACCTGCAACTTGTCATGTGTCATGCGGACGTTCTCCAAGTCGGGTCAATGTCCATGTCGGACACGTAGTTGTCGTAGACGCCCTGCAGTTGTTCTGCCGCATGAGAGGACGTCACGACGGTTCTGTCGTACGATTCGAAACCGTCGACGCCCCCTACATGCGAGGCTCCTGGTCATGTTCCTATGATTTCCTGGGGCGCACGCGAATGGTGCGTGGACGGGTACGGCGTCCAGCACCCCCTGCTACTGGTGCGTGGGCGTTTTTGGCGGCATTTGCCAGTCTTTTTTCCAATCTGTTCAGAGCTACGATGACTTTGCGCGTGCACTTTAGTGTTTCAAAATCAAACTTTGATAGGGGCGACATCGTCAAGATGAATATCAGCAACGCAGTCGCCTGCCAAGTCTTCAAAATGGCTTCTGGCATTTTGAATCCGTTTTCTTCTTCGAAAAGTACATCGACCGTGAAGTTGAGAGTCTTCATCGAGTAGATATGCATACCGCTCAACCAGTCCGCGTACACGGTCGTCGCTTGTTGTTTGTCCAATAGCATCCCATATGCTTTGTGACATGCTTCGACAAAGACGAGCGCGGGTGTGTCATCTGGATGGGAGGACTGTTGGACGTCCTCCACCGCGCGCTGATAGTGCTGTTTCACAAAAGCGCAGATGTGGTCGTTCACCCCAGGACGGCTGGCATCGTCGATGATTTTCGTGTATGCTTCGAAATCGTCGTTATTCGTAGCGATGTCGCGAATTCTGTGTCGCGTATTCACATAGGATTGGTTGAGCTCTTTGTCGTCGTGGCTGTGTACGAACAACTGATTCGCTGCTAATGTCAACAGGTCCACGGAATTGGCATTGGCATTAGAATTAGGATTGGAAGTAGATTTGGAAGTGGAATGCGAAATCCACGCGCGGTGATGGAAAGCCCCAAATCCACCTTTATGCGAGCTCTTCTTTGCTGTCATCGCCGCTGTTTTCGTATACATAGAAAATAGCTGACACAACACCCGCTGCGTGTCTCTACAAATCGCAGTCGTGTGCTTCGGCCATCCACGCGGCGCCCGGGCTATTTCCCAGCGCAGGCATCGCGTCCGGCTGCGGGGTGCGTTGTCACATTCGTACGGAACGATGGGTCATCGTCAGGATGTTCTTCAGACGATGTACTTCGCACGAGTCGTTCATTTTTTGTTACAACACAAACACGAATAACAATTCTTTCATTTGACGCACTTGGGTTGCTGCTGCGTCTTGATAGAGGCACTCGGGGTGTCCCCCAAAGGTATTATAGCCGGCACCGCATCACGCGGGGTGCGAGGCTCCTGCTCCTGCTCCTGGTCATGTTCATGTTCTTGCTCGTGGTCTTCCTTCCATGACACGATTGGCTTGACGAGCGCGCGGGTGTCTGCAAACTTCTCCAAAGGCACGATCTGAAGCTGCGGACAGAACTTTCCCTTGGCTTCTTCGTGGAAGGCCGCGACTCTGAGATTGTTGCACTTGGTGACCAGCTGGTGCAGCACCCAATCCATGCAGGCGTGTTGGTCGACCAGCAGCACGGTTTCGTCGCAGCCGCTGCCGGCTTCGTTGAGGTAGTCGATGACTGCAGGGACATCCCAGCTGACGGTGCGGGCGGTGAAGGTCGATAGTCGCTCCGGGTCGACAACGGTGGCTTCGACGATTTCGGGGCAGCTGTACTCGTCGCTGATGCGGCGGAAGCTGCAGAACATGACTTTGCGTTTGGTGTCCATGGCGTGTGTAGTTCTCTGTGATGCTGCTGCTGCGCAAATCCGCAGCGGTTTTATCACGGGGCGCATGACAGCCATGGATGAACTGCTCACCAAAGCGTCGGTCGCATTGATGTCCGCCCGCATGCGAGAAGGTCCCGACCACGAGGTCATGCCTGCGCTGCTGGAGCTGGAGCGGGAGCTGCGGCGCGCGGAGAGCGACGGCACACTGCAGGACATCGCCCTGCGATTCAGCGCCGAGCTGCACATCATCCAGCAGGACGTGGAGTACCTTCTGCCGTCCATTGAGCTGCCTCCTGGCTGCGTTCCGTTGGGATGTGAAGAGCAGCTCGCGGACTTCAGGTACCGCGTGTTCATGGACATGTTGCCCGACATCCGCGCGGTGAAGCGGACGGCGTACGTCGACAGTGTCTTCGCAGCCTTCATGAGCGGCATCATGCCTTTCGAGACCAGCGACGCCGAGAAGTCCTACATCGAGCGGCGGGTCTATGATTGGTTGTGGTGCATGTTCGGGGGGACGCCGCAGGGTGGCGCGCAGGTCAAGTCACTTGGTGAGGTTTTGAGAGCCTACCACACAGCCGCGCCGGGGACGACCATGGATGTCCGCGTGCAGTTTGACATGGATGCCCGCCTTCCCGTCGGCCTGCGCATCGACGTTCGCAGCAACGGGATGATGCTGTGGGGAGCGCAGTGCAACAAGCGCATCGCGCTGTACGAAGGTGACGGCGCGGGGCTGTACCATCCGGATGTGTTGTGCGTGGTCAGTGGGCGGACGCAATGATTCACGTGATTGACAAATTGTAGATAAACACTACCATCCTCCATCTACTGCAATGGACGACGCCGACCAACGATTGTCGTCGGCGCTGCTTGATGTCGTATCGGCGCTGAAAGCTTGGCAAAACGGCCTGGTGCCATGTGACGACGTGTCTGCCCTGACGGCTGCGCTGGCGCATCTCTTTCATACCATCGATGGAACGAGAGAGACTGAACCGCATGTCGTCATGCACATGGCGTCGCGACACTACAACGTACTGACGCAGCTCGAGCGGATGGTACTCGCAACCTCAGAACTCAGAAGTCATCAGGACGGGCTGTTCGAGCGACTGAAACGCATCGCGGGGTGGCGCGTCGTCGCCTCTGCGACACGGGCATTCGAGGTCGAGGCTTTCATCAAAGGCATCACGTATTTTTCACACGAACGAGAGCCGAAGCAACGGGCGATGCGGCATTGGTGTGGCTACCGCAGCAACGGGAATCACATCTGTTTGGAGAGATTGTTCATCGAGAGCCTCATCTACGACCGGATTTTCAGGTACGAGGTGGTGATGAAGCACGGGGTTTCCTCCGACCTGTCCGGCAGCTACGGCGAAGAAGAAGGAAACGCGAAGGACATCCAGGACGGAGGGCATCTCTTCAATTTTTCCCGCACCAAGCAGGAGTTCGAGACGTGCTTTCCCGACACTCGGATTCATGTCGAGGTCACGTACCACGCGGGCATGCCGCACCGCGTCATCGTACAACGTTCCACGCCCGCCGAGGAGGGCACGACGACGTTTGTGTACGAGAAAGATTGCTTCCACGCGGACTGGACCTACAGCGAGGTGGCGACGTGCACCAAGTTCATGCCGGGAGGGAGCTTCGCTCCTGACCTCGCAACGGGCGCAACGCCCGTTGCTTCGGACCGTTCGGTGTGGATGAAGGCATCCACTTTTGACACCCCTGGCACATTCAAGTGCATCCGGCGATGCTGATGACATCCGCCCCAAAACTGCTGATGTCATCTGGTCTGTCCAACCGGTGGTACTCAAAAAAACACAATTGGAATGGATGGCCCCACATTGCGTGTACCATTGCCCATTGTGCAACGTTGCCACCATGGCGGAAATACTCTTCACTCCCACGCACGTGCTGCGGGCAAAGCAGGAGGAAGAAAAGTACCCGGCGCTGCGCGACCTCATCCGCGTCCAGGACCCCGCGCTGCGACGGGCGCTGTGGACCTGGGAGAGCATGGACCTGGCCAACATCAGTTGCAACGTGGGGAAGCACCCCGGGATGTCGCCGCTCATCGCCTGCGTGCCCACCAAACAGCCCGCGCTGGATGTCGCCGTGTCCGTCACGAAGGCAAACTGCGCCGGAATGCCCGGCTACGTCGGGCACGCGTGGGACCTTCTGAAGGACAGCGTGCGACCCGGCTACGGATGCGCATGGCAGCAGTACCTGGCCGATGCCGTGATCTTCGACACCGTCCATAACTTGACCGCCGCCCACCGCGTGCTCAACGGGCGCAACGCGCTGGCCCCCGCCATGATGGGCGTGCCCTTGACGGGCGACACGATGTTCTACGGCACGCGCCTGGTGCGCATGGTGTCCGCCGCCGAGGTGCCGGCGGATGTGTACGCGGCTGTACTGCCGTATGCCCGAGCAAGAGCAGGAAGCCCTTGCGAGCCGCAGATTGCCATCAAGATTGAGTAAACGACTTGGGGCATTGGACGGATGGCCAGGGAATCGACGTTTTGTCATCGTCATTTTCGACCGTCGGCATTTCCCAAGACATCACGGTCTCCAACGGAATGTTCCAATCGGTCCCAACGACGGTGCGCGTTGGGACCTGCAGTCTTCTACAAACGGACACCACGTACGCCGGCGTGAATTGTCCAGGTCGCATCGCGTTCAGTTCGTCGACGATGTCCGGGTGCGCTCGCAGTACGGCGCGCAATACGCGCAGCCGCAGAAGCGTCGAAGGCGTTGGGACGGCACCCAAGTGTTCCTGGTACCATCCCGGCATTCCCAAAAGCAGCCTTTGCGCTGTGACGAGAGGACGGTCTGCAGTTGGCAAGAACGTTTCGTCGGACACGTGTACCGATTCCAAGTCAGGAAAGGCAGCCGCAGCGAATCGCAGGGCTGCTTTGAGCATGTGTATGGTAATCGGTCGAGGCCCTTGCGAGTCGTCGCAATCGCAAGGACACTCTTCGTAGTAACCTACGCCATCAAGCAGCAACAAGCACCCGTCAGTGGTCAAGTACACGCACTCGCGAGCAGGTGGAGGATGACTGTTACTGGTGCGCATTTCGTACAACCCACTGTCGTCCAGCGCCACCTGCTGCATGCGAAACGTGTGGCCGCGTGTGCGGAGGAGCAGCGTCATTGTGGTTTTGACATCGATTTCTTCGTCACCCGATGTCCGCTGTCGTCATCCTCCCCCTGGGCTACATGACTGTTATATACATGCATATGGAGCATGACCGGCCGCTGGGACCTCCATGCATGGCGCCCATTGACTGTCATTCGCCCACGCAGCAGAAACAATGTGGTTCGGAAGCAAAACCCGTGCGCTGGAGGCTGCGCGCTCCGAGCGTCAGACCGTGGCCCAGCAGCTGGAGGAGGTGCAGGGCGATGTGCAGCAGCTGACGCAGGAGCTGGAGGCAACCCAGGAGGTACGTGGCTCGCAAAGGTCTCCGGCCTTTGCAGGAGCCGCAATGCACGACGCGCTGACGCAGACCCTGCGCTGCTGCCTCCCTCGCAGGAGCTGGACGGGCTCCACCAGCGGTACGCGGAGGCACAGCAGGCGAAAGCGCGCCTGGTGGGAGACCTGGCGCAGCTGGACGAGGAGATTCCCCGCCTGCAGCGGGACTACATCGAGCGCGTGCGTCAGAAGGAGACGCTGGTCACGGACATCGCGTCCGTGAACGAGAAGCTGCGCAGGATTGCTGCGGACCACAGCCTGAAGCCGCAGCAGGAGACCGTGTACATCCAGGAGGATGACGACGAGGTGCCTCTGGCGCAGCGTCTGAAGCGCGAAGCGTGAGTGCCTTTACAGGGTCTTCAAGCGTTTAGCCCGGTGGTGCGGAGGGAAACTCACTTTTCGTTGGTTGCGCATGCAGGCCCAAAACCGCTGTCATCGATGGGAACGGTGGCGTGCGCGTGTCGTTGACGCCCAGCGGCGGCGAGGGCCTGACGGTTGCCATCGACAGCAAGGGGAATGGCATCCACCTGAGCGAGAGCCAGTGGGCGGCTCTCAAGACGTGCAGCGTGTAGCGTGCGGTGGCTTTAGCGCAACCGGTGGCATCGCGCGTGCACCACCTGTAAATTGTCGTAGGTGGTGTCACCACCCTTTCCCCACGCCTCTATGTGGTCTCCTTCGTAGTTCTGCCCGGCTGCGATTGGCTCCTGGCACAGCGCGCAGCGGTCCTGCTGCTCTGCTTTTTTCTTCTCGATCATCTCCTTCGGGAACAACCGGCGCGGGGCGGTGGGCACGCCATCGATGACCTCGTCCAGGTGCAGCATCAGTCGGCGCTGGAAGGTGCCGTTGCGATGGTTGCAATCGAGTTCCTCCTTCTGGATGCGGTCCACGCGGCCGAGGATGGCGCAGAACGCGGGAGCCAATTTGGGGATGGCGCGACGAAATGCGGCTGCGTTGGCGTACTTGGCAGCGCACCGCGCCACCATCATCTTCGCCACCAGCGTGTCACGGGCACCGTCGAACGCGCCACCTTCCGCGAGGTCTGCCTGGTACCTGCACAAGCGTTGGTACCGTTCCTCCAGCACCGGACCCAGCCGCGCCACGTTGTCGTCGATGCTTTTCTTGGTCGTTCCGAACGTGGTCTTCATCCAGTCTTCGGTGACGGCGACCACCGATGATATGGTGCGCGGCACAGTGAGCTCCGTCAGCGCCAGCATGTGCAACGCGTCGCTTTCCACGCTTCCGCGCTTGGAGGTGCGGCTCGGATGCACGGCCGTACAGCAGAAATCCTGTGCTGCGGTCTTGACGATGTCGTACACTGGTTTGTACAGCGGTTTGTTGAACTCGTAGTGGTTTAGCTGCCGGCTGGAACGGTTGAGGATGTCGAACTGGTCCTGGAGTTTGTCCATGTCTTCGCGGAAGCTGCGGTCGAGGAGGTTGAAGCTGATGGAGTAGTTGCGGACTTTCTCCTTGTCGTCGCGGTCCAGGTCTTTGAAAAACTTGCCGTCGTACTTTTCCTGGGGCAGGCTGGTCAAGTAGCGGCCGTGGATGGAGAACTCGCCGCTCAAAAAATTGATCAGCGTGGTACACCGATGCATGCCGTCCAACACTTCGTAGATGTCTTCGCCGTCGGCATCGGTGTTCGGCACCAGCCACACAGGGTTCATGGCGCGCTCGAGGAACGCAGTTTCCACCAACCTCGTGCGCAGTTTGTTGTCCCACGCTTCGTAGTCGCGTTGGAAATCGGGCTGGAGGTCGATGTAGGGCATGCCTACGGACCGCACCCTTTCGCGGTCCGTGTACAGCGCCACCTGATTCAGTGTGTACTCGAACCTCATCGCGTATATGTGTTGTGCATCCGCGCTGCGATGCGATGCGCAGGCGGATGTCTTTATCAGCTACAGCTCGGGCTCGCACCGCATTGCGGCCTGGCTCCTCGCCAGCTGGTACAGTTCCTTGTATTTCTCGGTGTCCTTGCGCTCGAGTTGCAGCTTGTGCTCGTACTCGGTCGACAGCTTCTCGACCCAGCGGGCGTTGCGTTCCTCGATGTCACGCAGGTCCACCATGTACTGCTCCTCCGCCGTCATGCCCGTGGTAGCCGCGACGACGCAGCCGTAACATTTGATTGGTTTGATGCCATCATACGAATCCGTACAGTCGAACGGGCGCTGCCGCCAATTGACCCCGGCATGCGCAGTGACCATCAGCGACCACCACACCAGGACCACGAGGAATGCGGTTGCGCGCTTCATTGTGAATAGCTGTTGCGTGTACCAAGAGTCATGTACTACACAGTACGGACAACGAAAATAGGTTTTTTTTCAGAACTGCGCTACAGCAGCTCTGCGATGTCGGCGGCCGTGCATGCCTCCAGCAGCGCCTTCGTGCGGACACGTTCGTACACCGCATTCAGAGTAGCGGAATCCATCTTGCCGTGCGACTGCAGCAGCTCGCGGACCTCCTTCTTTCGCGTCGCCCCCGCACGCGCATTCCGCGCGCATGCGATCAACTCCCCTGCGACATCGAGATTCGACACGTCCTCGACCACTGCCGCCGCTCCCGCGGGGAGCATAGCGGGTGGCTCCTGCACCAGCGGGGCGTCATTGCGGTGCTGCGCACGGGCGTCATTGCGCTCCTTCGGACGCAGCGACATCGCCGCGACGTAGTTGACGGCCCAGCCGAACCTCCAGATACCAGCTGTGGCCAGCACGCAGAACGCGAGGGTACGCACGGTGGCCAGCCACTCATTGGGTCGCTTGTTCTGCTCTTTCTCGCGCACGTACAGGTCGCGGTAGCGGACGGTCTCCGCGTTGGCTAACTTGAGGCGATTGTCACATTGGTCGCCGCACGTTTGCAGCTTCTGGCTGCACGTGTTCTCACACTCGCGCAGATTTCGGTTGCAGATGTCGATCGTCGTGTTGGTGGGGATGTCACTGACACAATTGTGACACTTGACTATTCTATTGGTACCTACTTCAAAGCACGTGTGTACAACCATATGACTGGTTGTGCGTGCCCCCATGCCTATTCCCACCCCCGCACTGAACACGAGTACCACCCCCAGAAGGAGGGACCAGTTTGCAGGAAGCTTCATGTTTGCTGTCTGTTCAAAAATGTGCCGTACAGCTTTCGCTTTTTTTTTGGCCCACGGGGATTCGCCAAAAAAAAGCGAAAGTGGTATTTGCTCTTTCCACACGACTGCTTCGAACGTGAAACAAGATGGTGAGTTCCATTCTGTCCTACACTTCGACGCCCATCGTGCTCGCGTTGTGCAGCAAGCATGAAGAAAACACGGCGCCGTGGCTGACGTGCCAGAATGAATGGTACCCGTACGTGGACGCGGCAGTGTACGTCGTCATGTGCTTGGTGGCAGTCGCGGCATTCGTGGTGTACCAC